>Ga0194058_10000404_pt1 | contig 20557 bp, 15 predicted proteins | sample SepL4417m_MetaG_FD_155490 | JGI IMG/M metagenome (GOLD analysis project Ga0194058, IMG submission 155490) | Anoxic zone freshwater microbial communities from boreal shield lake in IISD Experimental Lakes Area, Ontario, Canada - Sep2016-L442-17m | ecosystem: Environmental > Aquatic > Freshwater... | reverse complement strand
CGACACGATCACTCTCAGCCAGCTCGAATCCCACCTCTGGGAAGCGGCGAATATCCTGCGCGGGCCGGTCGATGCGGCGGACTTCAAGAGCTACGTCTTCCCGCTGCTTTTCTTCAAACGCATTTCCGATGTCCACGACGACGAGCACTCCGCCGCGCTGGCCGAGTTTGCCGGTGATGAGGAAGCAGCCCTTTTCCCGGAAAACTACCGCTTCCAGGTCCCCGCGAATTGCCACTGGCGCGACGTCCGGCAGGTCACGACGAATGTTGGCCAAGCGCTCCAGGCTGCCTTCCGTGGGATCGAGCAGGCCAACCCGCATACGCTTTACAGCATTTTCGGCGATGCCCAGTGGACGAACAAAGACCGCCTCTCTGATGCCCTGCTGCGCGATCTGGTCGAGCATTTTTCTCGCCTGCCCCTAGGAAATGCCGTTACCGAGGCCGATGTGCTCGGTCAGTCCTACGAATACCTGATCAAAAAATTCGCGGATGCGACCAACAAAAAAGCCGGAGAGTTCTACACCCCGCGATCGATTGTCCATCTGATGGTTCAATTTCTGGATCCCGGCGAGGGCGATTCGATTTACGATCCGGCATGTGGCACCGGAGGGATGCTCTTGGAGGCGATCCAGAACGTCACGCGCAAGCACGGGGATGCCCGCACGCTCTGGGGCAAGCTTTACGGACAGGAGAAAAACCTGACCACCTCGGCCATCGCCCGCATGAACCTCTTCCTCCACGGGGCTTCTGACTTCCAGGTTGTCCGGGGCGATACTCTGCGGAATCCGGCGTTCTTTTCCGGCGACAACCTCGGCACGTTTGACTGCGTGATCGCAAATCCGCCATTCAGTTTAGAAAAATGGGGGGAGGAGGTATGGTCCAGCGACCCCTACGGCCGGAATTTTGCCGGGATGCCCCCGGCGAAGACCGGGGATTATGCGTGGGTGCAGCACATGATCAAGAGCATGGCCCCCAAGACCGGCCGCATGGCAGTTGTCCTGCCGCACGGTGCCCTCTTCCGCATGGGCAAGGAGGGAGACATCCGCAAAAAGCTCCTCGGCATGGACCTGCTGGAGGCGGTCGTCGGACTCGGCCCCAACCTTTTTTACGGCACCGGCCTCGCCGCCTGCATCCTCGTCTTCCGGCAGAAGAAGTCGAAGGACAGGAAAAACAAGGTCCTCATCATCGATGCCTCGAAGGAGTTCAAAACCGGCCGCGCCCAGAACGAACTCCTGCCCGAGCACGTCGAACGCATCTGCGGATGGTATCGTGACTACCGGGACCAGGAAGGGGTCGCCCGCGTCGTTCCCTTGGACGAGATTGCCGCCAACGACCACAATCTGAATATCCCGCGCTACGTCGAGCCGAAGGTTGATCAGGAGGTGCTCACGGTGGAGGACGCGATGGCGCGGCTGCGCGATACGGCAGAGGCGGCGTTCGCGGCGGAGGAGAAACTTATCGCACTTCTGAAAATGGAGCAGATTCTACAATGAAAACATTCTTCGTAAGACACAGCGGTTCATGGAACGTGGACGAAGAATTCCGGCAAGAGCTTTGGGAACAGACTAAGATTGCTATTAAATTCCAAGACATTCGCTCCCGAAATCTAGATGATTATTATCCGAAAGCCCGTGGTGCTATCCGCCGGTTGTGCGACCTGGCCGATAATGGAGGTTACGTTTGTGCAACGATATATCCATTCCGGGGCTGCCTTGTAGCCAAAGTTAAGCCTGGAACAAAGATCACGTTTCAGAAAATCAGAAATCCAGACACGAATTTAAAGACGGCTATTGCCAAGGTGATTCAACTACGAGGTGCGAGAAGGATCGAGGATCCCTTTGTAGCAAACAGGCTACTGATCGGCCAACCACAGCAGGGCACGATTACCGAATGGAGGAACATAGGGGACCGTGTCGCCAATATTTTCAAATTTGGTTTTCTGCAATTCAACGAAGTGAGCGACTTGCTGCCATACGAGCAAGAGGTCATGTGCGCTGAGTTTCTACGAACCAGCCATGCGAAGACTTTCTCACTTCCCACCTTGGTCCATCTGTCAGCTCTGGTTGGGCATAACCGTAGAACAATCGATGTCGCTGGAGTAACAGCAAGAGGCTCGTTGATCTTGGCCCAGGTCACCCATGCAGAGGATGGAAGTCCGACGGTTCGGGAAAAGCTGAAGTCGCTTAGAGAGGTCGGCGGCAGCTCGAAAGGTCGGTTGATCCTCTTCTGTAGGGCTCCGGCCTTTCGCAAGGATGACGGTATCAGCATCGTTCCTATTGAGGAAGTTTTCCGCACGATGATGAAACTCCCCGCTTGGAAGGCTGCGTTGCGTATTTCTGATAAACATCGCCCATGACCCGCATCACCCAGCAACAACTCGAATCCTACCTCTGGGGAGCCGCCGTGCTCCTGCGGGGCACGATTGATGCCGGAGACTACAAGCAGTTCATCTTCCCGCTGCTGTTCTACAAGCGCCTGTCCGACGTCTTTGACGAAGAAACCGTGACGGCCTTGCGCGACTCCGGCGGAGACCAGGACTTTGCGATGTTCCCGGAGAACCATCGGTTCCAGGTGCCGCCGGATGCCCACTGGCGGGAGATCCGGAAGGTCAGCCGGGATGTTGGCCGCGCCCTCCAGCAGGCGATGCGTGCGATTGAGACCGCCAACCCGGAAAAACTCTACGGGATCTTTGGAGACGCCCAGTGGACGAACAAGGAGCGTCTCCCGGATGCCATGCTCCGCGACCTGATCGAGCATTTTTCCACGCTGGAGCTCACCGTCGCTTGTCTGCCCGAGGACGAGCTTGGCCAAGGCTATGAGTATCTGATCAAAAAGTTCGCCGACGACTCCGGGCACACCGCCGCCGAATTTTACACGAACCGGACGGTTGTTCACCTCATGACCGAGATGCTCGATGTCCAGCCAGGCGAGTCCATCTATGACCCCACCTGCGGCACGGCAGGCATGCTGCTGTCCTGCGTCGCCCACCTCCGGCGGGCGGGCAAGGAATGGCGGAATGTGAAGCTTTTCGGACAGGAACGAAACCTCATGACCTCATCCATCGCCCGGATGAATTGCTTTCTCCACGGGATCGAGGACCTTCGCATCGAGCGCGGCGATACCTTGGCCGAACCGAAGTTTGTCGAGGGCGACCGGCTCCAGCGCTTCGATGTCGTTCTCGCCAACCCGCCCTATTCGATCAAGCAGTGGGACCGGGATGCCTTTGCCTCCGATCCGTGGGGCCGCAACCTCTACGGCACCCCGCCCCAAGGCCGCGCCGATTATGCCTTCCAGCAGCACATTGTCAAAAGCCTGAACCCCAAGACCGGCCGGTGTGCCGTCCTCTGGCCGCATGGTGTTCTTTTCCGGCAAGAGGAGGCAGAGATGCGGCGCAAGCTCATCGAGACCGACCTCATCGAATGCGTCCTCGGGCTCGGTCCGAACCTCTTTTACAACTCGCCGATGGAAGCCTGCGTCGTCATCTGCCGCACGGCCAAGCCCAAAGCCCGCCGTGGAAAGATCCTCTTCATCAATGCGGTGAACGAAGTCACCCGCGAGCGCGCCCAGAGCTTCCTCACCGACGGCCACCTCCAACGCATCGTCCGGGCCTATCAGGATTTCAAAGCTGTCCCCGGCTTCACCTGCGTCGTTCCGGTCGAGGACATCCGGGCGAAGGATGGCAACCTCAGCATCCCGCTCTACGTCTCGTCCGAGACCACCACCACGAAAGAGGATGCCGCCGAATATCGCGCCAACGGCCTCCCCTCGGCCCTCTCCGCCTGGCTGGAAAGCTCCGCCGCCGTCCGGCACTCGCTGGAGGCCCTCCTCTCCGCTGCAAAATGAACATTGTTCTGACACAAATAATGGATATTTCTCGTGTCAGATAGATCATGCCTAAACGCACCACATCGACCGATGCACAAGTCCTGAATCGCATACGCGGCCAAGGGCGGGGCTGGGTATTTACACCGGGGCAGTTGCTGGACATTGGCACCCGGAATGGCGTCGCGTCCGCGCTGAAACGATTCAAAGCCACCGGCACCATCCGGCAGCTTGCCCGCGGCCTCTACGACTACCCAGTGCAGGATTCCGTGCTGGGAACCGTCGCGCCTTCTGCCGATGCCATTGCTCGCGCCCTGATCGTTCGCGACGCCATCCGCCTTCAACCCGCCGGAGCCTACGCCGCCAACATGCTCGGCCTCTCCGAGCAGGTGCCTTCTCGCGTCGTCTTCCTGACCGACGGTCCCGCACGCAAGGTGAAGATCGGCAAACGCGAGATCATCCTCCAGCACACCACCCCCCGGAACATGGCCACCGCCGGGCGGAGAAGCGGCAGTCTTATCCAAGCCCTGCGCTACCTGGGGCAGGAGCAAGTCGATGACCGCGTGGTTGCGATCCTGCGCCGCCAGATTGACGACAAGGATCGCGCCGGCATCCGCAAGGATCTCATCCATGCACCCGCTTGGATTGCCGATCTTCTCCGCCCCCTGACCGAGCCGACACCCGCCAGATGAACACCTTCCTGAACCATGATTCTCACCGGAAACAGCCATTCTTACCGGACAGTAGAAATGGCCACTTTCAGTAATGAAGATTGACTTCTTACTGAATATCGACATTATCACTGAACAGTGAAAAACGAACAATCCAGTAAGAGATTAACGATACGCCACGAAAGTGAGCTGGTTGGGCACTTTCGTGAACTGCTGGAGACGGACCCGGATTTGCATTGGAAGATCACGGCATCAGCGAGCTACGACCGCCCGGAAGCCATAGAGCTGGAGTTGGACGGCAAGCGGCTGCCTTACGTGCCAGTTTACGAGCTCAAGCCCAGTTTTTCCTGGCTGGAAAGTCTCTCTGCCAAGAAGGGACCTCCCCTCCTGCTGGTCACCCCGACGCTATCCTCCCGTGTGCTGGACTTTTGCAAGCAACGGGGCATCGCGGCGACGGATCTCAATGGCCGCACTTGGCTCCGGGCACCCGGTTTGCTGGTGGACCGCCGGCCGCTGCCGGGCAGGGATTTTCGGTATGAGCTGGAGCCGCGCAATGTGTTCGTGGGAAAAAGCGCCCGGATCATCCGCGCCCTCCTCACCGATCTCAATCGGACTTGGAATCAGGCGGAACTGGTCAAACGCACCGAAGCCAGCTCCGGCCTCGTGTCCCGCATTATTCAATACCTCATCAGCCAGGGCTTCGCGGAAAAGACCAGTCCCCGAGAATTCCGTCTTGGTGATGGTTTGGAACTGCTGGACGCTTGGAGGCAATCCGACCGCTTCGCCAAGCGCACCATCACGCACTGCTATGCCGGTTACCTCGGCTCGCCAGCCGATCTGGCAAAGCTGCTTCAGGAGTGGGCGCTGCAGGAATCGGTTTCCATCGCCTTTACCCAGTGGATTGCCGCATGGGTGCGACACCCCTACACCGAACCGTCGCTGGCTTCTGCCTATATCTCGCGCCTCCCGGATGCCGCCACCCTGGCATCGCACGGCCTCCGTCCGGTCACCGAAGGTGGCAAGCTCTGGCTCCACCTGCCGGATGATCCCGGACTTCTCACGGAAACGCAGTCACGCAGGGAGTTGACCCTGACCACCGACGCCCAAATCTATCTTGATCTCCAGTCCACCGGGCTTCGTGGCCCCGACGCGGCTGGCGCTCTCCTGGAGTGGGATGGATTCTGCAGACCATGAAATACGAGACCTACAGCGAGTATGATCCCCGGCACACCGGACTGGCAGAAAGCGCGTTCCTGACCGTGTGGGCTGGCTTGGGTCAGTGGCGGGAAGATCTCGTGCTCATCGGCGGGCTCGTGCCAAAATATCTCTGCGGCGATCTCGCCGTCCAGCGCGACTTGCCCCGACCGGCGACTCTGGACGTGGACCTCGGCATCGCTCTCACCGCCGATGCTGGTCAATATGGCAACCTGTTCTGGGATCTTGCCGCACAGGGGTTTTCTCCGAACGAAAAAACACCCTCCCGTTACGAGAAGGTGATCAACGATTTTACCGTGCCGCTGGACTTCCTCGTCGAAAAAGCTCCGGCCACAACCGGCACAGTCCAAGTCATGGACATCACCGCAGGGGTCATGCCGGGAGTGGATCGGGCGCTGGCCACCGCCCGCACGATGACCATTTCAGGAGTGGACCTACATGGGGCGGAGCAAAAACTCAGCGCCCGCATCTGCGAGGTCGGACCCTTCCTTGCCCTGAAGCTGCGGGCCTTTTACAGCCGCCAACAGCCGAAGGACGCCTTCGACATCCTCTATACCATCCTCCACTACGACGGAGGCACGGATGCCGCCATTGCCGCGTTCGCCGAGGAAGTCCGCCTCGGCAACCCCGCCTGCCCGGATGCCTTGCAGACCCTCAGAAAACACTTCCCGGACGAAAATGCTCCCGGCCCCGTCAAGGCGAGCCACTTCGTTCTCGGAACCGCCGCGCCGGGCGAACCAGCGGACACCAGATTTCTTCGCACCAGCATCCGCCAGGACATGGTGGATGTAGGCAAGAAGCTTCTAGCAAGGATGGAAACGGAGGGGACAAGATGATCGATCCTGTCACCGGCATTGGTTTCCTAATCAGTCTCGTTGCATTTCTGCGCAGCGAAGTTGGAGGGCGGACGGGGAAGGCAGAGCTGCTGAAGGTTCTCGACAGACAGAATAGCATTCAGAGTTACTTGGAATGGCTCCGTCGCCAGGACCAAGAGACCCTGATCAACCAGATTGAGGCATCGAAATCGGAATTGCTCAGCGAGGTTGCAGCATTGGGGGAACGTCTGGACATCATTTCCCGAGAGATCTGGAACCAATCGGGTGATATTGAGGCCCGGCTGCGTGATCTGAATAAACGCATTCAGCCGCCTGTTTTTTCGACACTTTGCTTGCCGAACCGGATTAGAGCGAACGTTCCACTTATCGGTCGTGACCAAGAACTTCAATGGCTTCTTGACGGAAAGGGTGATGCTTTATTGTCAGGTCAGCCCGGATCAGGGAAATCAGAACTGTTACAGGTTCTCGCGGAGAAAACGTCGGCCAAGTTCCTTTTTACGGAAGACACCACCGAAGCAGTCGCTGCGATACTGGCGAGCTGTCCGCCAATCCTCATCATAGACGATGCTGGGACAAAGACTGAATTGCTGGTTCGTTTGAGGCATCTGCGGACGGAGCACGCTCTGGATTTTCGCCTCATTGCAAGCTGCTGGCCGTTCGATAAACGCGAGGTCGAGCCGGCCCTCTCAGTAAATGGCCCTGCAACGAAGGAACTGGAAGCGCTTCCGCGAAAGGCAATCGCCGAGATCATCAGGGAAATCGCGAAATCGCGAACCGTGACGGTGAGTGACTCATTCATCCGAATCGTTGCTGAACAGGCTCGTGGAATGCCGGGATTGGCTGCATCGCTATCTTTGGCGACCATCGCTGCGGGTGGAGAAGCGTTGGTTTCTGGCGACCTGCTTTTAAAAGACCTGACGCCTTTCCTCTTGCGGGTCGTGGGATCTCAAAGCATACAAATACTCGGAGCATTTGCATGCGGGGGAAAGAAGGGGGTATCGGTGGAAGTCGTTGCACGGCATCTTGGCAAGGAGATTTTGTCGGTAGTAAACGACATGCAAAAAATCGCGCTTGCCGGTGTGCTGGAACAAACCGCAACGGATGCCCTTTGTGTTCAGCCTGACTTTCTGCGGAGTTCGCTACTGAAGGAAACTTTCTTCCCAGATCAAGGAATCGGGGTTCCGTGGAATCTTTGCGAAACCCTTATTAAGTCGGCCAAAGAGCCTGCTTTGGGCTATTTGGAATTGACGTTTTCCCGAGGGCGTGCCCGTGCCGCAATTTCCGATCTGCAACTTCGAAATATTTGCCTTCAGGTTGATGACGGACGGGTGTGGGATGCTTTAGCCTGGATTGACGAGCCAAATTGCCGGTGGGTTCTGGAGACGAATCCGAAGGCTTCAGATGATATTATACGTGCTGCACTCCACTACTGTCCTGCGGAAATAATCCCGCTGTTGATAGAACAGAAGTCCCGATTGCTTGAAGAGTGGAGTCGCAGTGGGTGGGACGATGCCTTTCAGCGTCGAGAGTATATATTCAAAGAGGCGCTGTCATTATTGCAGCGTGGTGAAGAGACCGCCGCACACACCGGAATCGCTTTGAGTTTTGAACTTGAATACCACAATACGGAATCCGATCCCGCAGATCCCAGCACCTTTCACTTTCAACGGGGTCTGATACCGCTGGCTGCAGCCCAGCGTGTTTTCTCGTTATGGGAGCGCTTGCTTCCTGAACTGAAGCAGCTTCCGCAATTCCCTTGGGGGCATGTCGTCGGCGTCGTCGATACTTGGGCAAACGCGGGTACCCGCTCCATGGTGTCGCCGCCAAAGGCCTATCAAGACTTCCTGCATGACTCGACGCAGAGAATGATCGACGGACTGAAATACCTTGCCGGAGACAATCAGGCGGCTCTGCGTTGGTTAAATCTTCAGGTTAAAAACCACAGCCTGCCGATTGAAGTTCCAGCCGCAGATACCGACTTCATGGTGCTGTTTCCGGAGGAGCGACTCGACGACTGGAAAGCAGCCGAGGAAGAGCAAACGCGAAATGCAAAGGATTTGGCCTTCAGATGGAAAGATCGTCCCTTTGAGGATTTGGTGGATCAACTCGCTGGTTGGCATCAGCAGGCGGAGGAATTTGGCCGTGTCTGGCCTCAGATGCTTCCCGTTTTCTCGGAAGGGTTGTCTGAAATCAGAACTCTTTCTGCTTCTGAATTGAGTCTGGCGCTGGACAGGCTGCCATCGAGAGCTCTTGGTCCGTTCCTGGATCAGGCTGTTCGGACTGGATTGGCCTCGCATGAGCATCTTCAGCAGGCTTTCACTCGACAAGATCTACACGGCACTCTGATCGACTACACCCTCTCTGGAAAAACTCCTCAGCTTTACGGGCAACTTGTGAGCGAATTGCAGAAATGGGAATCTTTAATAGAGTGTATGTGTCTCCAGCAAAAGGTGTCTCTGGAGATGCTGGAAAATCTCTTACGACACAAGGACAACTATTTGCGTCAGGAAGTCGCCTTCTATTCGATGCGCAAAGATTTGGGTGTCCCGGATTCCTTGCATGAATTGTGGCGCAAGGTCGTCATTGAAGCATTGATAAACGTCGCCGAAGGTGACGACGACCCCCCGCATGATTTGGATAGAATACTTACGGCGGATCCGTCGATTGTGTCGGAAGTGTTGGAGGGGACCGTTACATCCGACAATGTTTTTATGGGGTATCGCTCTGGGCGACTTTGGGCCCGGCTTGTAGATCCGCTCTCGAAGGAAAAACGGCGTGAATTGCTTCATCGGATCAAACGCCACACCTATTCGCCATTACCACGGCTTTTGGTTGACCGGGACCCGGAGCTATTCGCTGAAATGCTCGCGATTTTGGAGCTAAAAGGATTGTATTCACGGATTCTCGTCGGTGATCCGAATGCGGGTAACTGGGCGGAACTCGCGAAAATCGCTCTGACAAACGGCATGACCCATAGGAAGTTATCCCATGCCGTTGACAGCGATGGTTACAGTTGGAGCGGTCGACTTTCCAATTATTACCAAGAATGGGTTGATAGGTTCACAATCCTACGCAAAAACCCAGATTCGGACATCCAGCGCATAGCAGATGAAGGTATCAAGTGGTCTTCTATCGCCCGTGATGAGCAACTCAAATCCGAAAAAAAGGAAGCGATTTATGGCTGGGACTGAGACAATCGCGGCAAGTGATCTCGGTGGCCTTGCCCCCAACCCGGACTGGGCCAATCTGCCGATCTTCGACCGCACGGGCTGGCGGCGCATGGCGTTTGGCGACCTTGCGGAGAGTATCGGGGAGCGGGCGGAGCCGAAGGATGCACAGGAGGATATTTATGTGGGGCTGGAGCATCTGGACTCGCAGTGCCTGCACATCCGCCGATGGGGAAAGGGTAGCGATGTCACCGGCACGAAGCTGCGGTTCCGTAAGGGGGACATCATATTCGGCCGCCGCCGGGCGTATCAGCGGAAGCTGGCCGTGGCTGAGTTCGACGGCATCTGCTCGGCTCACGCACTGGTCGTGCGGGCAAAACCGAAAATCGTGCTGCCGGAATTCCTGCCATTCCTGATGATGAGTGATCGGTTCATGAATCGGGCGGTTGAAATTTCTGTCGGCTCCCTCTCGCCCACCATCAACTGGACCACGCTCAAGCTGGAGACGTTCGACCTCCCGCCGCTGGACCAGCAACGCCGCATCGCGGAGATTCTTTGGGCGGTGGATGAGGCTCTTTCTGCGAACCAAGTCCTGAGGAACGCCGTCGAGGAGGCGATGGAAACAACAGCAAAAGATTTCGTATTTCCGTTTGGCTACACGCCAACAGCCCGAGAATTGGATTCCCGATACGCTGGTTCCTATGTCACTCGTAGAGCTGAAGAATTGTATGATGTCGCAAGCGGTAATGGAGAACCATGGACATCCGAGGATGGCGAAGTTCTCTTTTTCAAAGTGAATGACTTCAACCTAAACGCGGATGAGTTATTCTTGCAGAAAGGCGGCACGCTCTTTGACACCGAGTCGAACGCCAAGATCCGGGTTTTTCCGCCTCGAACTGTTGTTTTCCCTAAGCGAGGAGCAAGCATCTTTCTCAACAAGGTCGGCGTTACCAGACGACCAGTTGCTCTTGACCCGAATCTCATGGGCCTCCTACCCAAGGAGGACGTTATTCGTAGCGAGTATCTTTATTGGCTGATCAAACTCACTCAGATCGGGAGGATCGCCGACACAACGAGTCTTCCGCAGCTGAATCATAAGCATCTGATTCCACTCGTCTTTCCTGTTCCCAACCTCAAAGTCCAGGACGAATTATTGACACGTGTTCAAGCGCTGAGATCTGCGGAAAGTGTCTGTCAGGCTCACAGCGCTGATTTCCGCTCACTAAATCAGTGCTTCCTAAATGCGATTATTGCGCCATGAGATTCCCCGAAGCCACCAACGTCGAGAATTCGAACAGCACCACCGCCACGCCCGGAGGGCTCGCATGAACCTGCCCGCTTCGCCATCGCCCGCGCCATCCGGAGGGGATTTGATCCTCTACCAGACGGAAGATGGGCGGACGCGGCTGCAAGTGCGGCTAGAGGCGGAAACGGTCTGGCTCACGCAGGCGCAGTTGGCGGGGCTGTTCCAGCGGGAACGCTCGGTCATCACCAAGCACATCCGCAACATTTTCGAGGAAGGCGAACTGGTGGAGTCGGCAGTATGTGCAAATCATGCACAAACTGCCGCCGACGGGAAAACCTACCGGACGGTTTACTACAACCTGGACGTGATCATCTCGGTCGGCTACCGCGTGAAATCGCATCGCGGCACGCAGTTCCGCATCTGGGCCACGCAGCGGTTGCGGGAATTCATCGTCAAGGGGTTCACGATGGATGACGAGCGGCTGAAGAATCCGCCGGGCAAGGGGCAGAAGGATTATTTTGACGAGCAACTGGAGCGCATCCGTGACATCCGCTCATCCGAGCGCCGGTTTTATCAGAAGGTGCTGGATATTTACGCGACCAGCGTGGACTACACGCCGGACGCTGAGGTGTCGCAGCAGTTCTTTGCCACGGTGCAGAACAAGATGCACTGGGCGGCGCACGGCCAGACGGCGGCGGAGGTGATCCATGCGCGGGTGGATGCCCGCCAGCCGTTCATGGGGCTGAAGACAACGCGCCCCGGCGGCATCATCCGCAAGGAGGACGTCAGCATCGCCAAGAATTACCTCGATGCCGGCGAACTCGGCGTGCTGAACCGGATCGTGAACGTGTATCTCGAATTTGCAGAACTGCAGGCGCTCCGGCGCAAAGTGATGACCATGCGGGAATGGGTCACCAAGCTGGATGAGTTCCTGAAGCTCTCGGATCACGAGTTGCTGGACCATGCAGGGAAAATCACGGCCGAGCAGGCGCGGACCAAAGCCGAACTGGAATATGACCGCTATCGGGTGCTGGTGGACGCGCAGCCGCGCCCGGTGGACGCGGATTTTGAAAAGGCCGTGGCAAAACTCAAGTCGCCGCCGGCGAGAAAGCTCAAACCGCCCAAACCATGACCTTTCCGGAATCCAACACCGTCGAGCGGATGATCCTCGACGCCGCGAAAAGCCTTGGCACCGGCAAGGGCAGCCTTCCAACTCGCGAGGACCCGCCGCCAGGATGGGGCGGCTCTCTGGGTGAGGAATTCCATCCGTCCCGCCGGACGTATGCTCCACAGGTGCCCCGCCAAACCACCGAGGTCAGGGTCGAGCCGTGGGTGAGGGAGGCGCTGATTGCCCTGAATCCCGAGATCGCCGAGCAGCCCGACCGGGCGGACGAGGTGATTTACGTGCTCCGGGCGATCCTGCTCGCCGTAGGTGGGTCCTTAATCAGTAAGGGGGAAGTGTGAGCGAATGAACATTCTCCTCGATACAAACATCCTCATTCCATTTGAGGATACGGGACGCATTCTTGATCCGCGACTTGCGGAGCTGCGTCGCTTGGTCGACGAGTTAGGCTTCAGGCTGTACATCCATCCCGCGCAGTTCGACGACATCAATCGGGACCGGGATGCGGAGCGGCGTGAGATTTTTTTTTCACGAATCCGGCAATATGCCTCGATTCCAAATCCCCCTGAACTGAGTGATGATGAGCGGGAGCGTTACGGATGGAGACAAACAAGGGATAATGACCGAGTAGATAATTTACTGCTTCATGCTGTCGCGCGCGGGGCAGCATACATCCTGATTTCCGAAGACAATGGCATTAGGACAAAGGGGTATCGAGCTGGGATTCAGGAGCGCGTTTACCGCTTGGATCAGGCACTCGAGCTTCTCGCACGCCAAGGTAGGCCGCGAGATTTCCAGGTGCCTTACGGTATTCGTGATCGGTATCTGTATGAATTCGACGTTCACTCCCCTTTTTTCGACTCGCTTCGTGAAGGATACGGCAGCTTCAACACATGGTACGAGCGGAGTGCACTCGTCCATCGGCGCTGTTGGAGTATTGCTGATGACTCCGGGCATGAACTTCATGCTGTTTGCATCTACAAGGCAGAGGTGTCCCCCGTCGTCACAAATGATGGCCAACAACTTAACGGTCGAGTCCTGAAACTTTGCACAATTAAGGTTGGCGAGGCGATTCAGGGGAAGAAAATCGGCGAACGCCTCCTGTTCACCGCGTTCAAGTACGCCGCTGAGAATGGATTCGATTGGGTTTATGTCCACACGGATTCGGCGCGGCATGGTCATTTGATAGCCCTATGTTCTGATTATGGGTTCCAACTCATAGGAGAATACGCTGGTGATGAAGTTTACGCTAAGCCGATGCGCCCTGGGTTGTTAGGCGAACCGGAATCCGCGTTGGACTACGCAATTCAGTATTACCCACATTATCGGAGCGCTCCTTCTGTTGGAAGCCATCTGGTCCCTATCAAGCCTGCTTACCACGAAGACCTCTTCCCGGACATTTCCGATTTGTCTGGCGGACTTTTTGCCAACGATCCCTCGATGCTTGGCCCTCAAAGTAACACCATAAAGAAGGCTTACATCTGTAACGCCAACACCGACGCCATCAAGCCTGGCGACCTACTGTTCTTTTTCCGGACTGCGGATCGTAGGTCCGTGCAAGTAGTAGGTGTTGTCGAAACCGCAGTACGCACCGACGACATTAATTTAGCGATGTCGATGGTAGCCAAGCGCACTGTCTACAGCCGGAGTCAATTATCCAAGCTCTTAACCGCAGGAAAACGCGGGGCACTGGTGATCCTATTCCGCCTTGTCCGGTACATCGAACCAATTACAGCTCCGACCTTGGAAGCATCCGGCGTGAGGGGACCGTATCAAACCATCCGCAGGGTCGATGCGGCTATCTTCGATTCGGGCCGAGTGAACCAATGAGAGACTCCATCCTGATTTCGATTCACCCGGAGTTCGTGGATAAAATTCTCTCGGGGAAAAAGCGGTTTGAATTCCGGCGTAAGGTTCCAATGGGAGGAATTCGCCAGATGGTAATTTATGCGACAGCCCCCCTGATGCATGTGGTCGCTGTAGTCGAGGTTAAGTCAATCTTCTCTGACAGCCCTGAGCGACTGTGGCGTTCGACCAGTCAGTCTGCTGGCATTTCGAAGAAGAATTACCAAAAGTACTTTAAGGGACGAGATATTGCCTATGCCATCGAACTCGGAAGAGTTCGTGTATTGAATAATCCCAAGCCGCTGGCAAAAATCTGTTCCTCCCTGACCGCACCACAGTCTTATCGATTTGTTGACGAGTCATTCCTCAAAAAACTCTGGCGGACATGACAAATCTCCAAAAAAAGCCATTTCTTGTTTTCTTGGCCGGTGTGCATGGCGTTGGGAAATCGACGCTGTGCAGAACGACATTCGGATTAACTGGGTTCCACTGTGTGTCGGCGAGTTCCATCATCAAATCAAGGGCAGGGGAGGTTTACTCAGATAAATCGGTTGGGGCCATTGACGACAATCAGCGTAAATTGATCGAAGGCGTCGATTCTCTCCGACTCCAATACGCGCGACTTGTAATCGACGGACACTTTGCTCTCTTGAACAAGGAACGACAGGTTGAACGAATCGCCGCACCGGTCTTTCGTGCCATACGCCCGGACTTGATGATTTTGCTTTACGATGACCCGAGTGAAATCGCAATGCGCTTGTCACACCGTGATGGGAGAAAGTGGGAATCAGAACTTATTGAATGGATGCAAAACGAGGAACGCGTGCATGCTGAATTGGTCGCGGCTGATTTGAATGTCCGACTCGAAGCGATATCCTTCGCCAACGCATCCGTTGAGATTGACCAACTTCTTCAAAAAATCGCGCCACCATGACCTTCACCGAATCCAACACCGTCGAGCAGATGATCCTCGACGCGGCAACATCCCTCGGCACCGGCAAGGGCAGTCTTGCAACCCGCGAAGACCCACCGGCGGGGTGGGGAGGTTCGCTGGGCGAGGAATTCCATCCGTCCCGGTGGACGTATGCGCCACAGGTGCCCCGGCAACCAACCGAAGTGATGGTGGAGCCGTGGGTGAGGGAGGCACTGATCGCCCTGAATCCTGAGATCTCCGAACAGCCGGACCGGGCGGACGAGGTGATCTACGCGCTCCGGGCGATCCTGCTTTCCGTCAATGCCGACGGGCTGGTGCGGGCAAACGAGAATTTCATGGCGTGGTTTCGCGGGGAGAAGACGATGCCCTTCGGCCCGAATGGCGAGCATGTCCCGGTGCGGTTGGTGGATTTCACCCAACCGGACAAAAACCGGCTGACCGTCACAAACCAGTGGATCTACCAGGTCGGCACGGTGACGAAGCGGTTCGACGTGGTATTTCTGGTCAACGGCCTGCCGGCGGTCATCGGCGAGGCCAAGACCCCGACCCGCAGCGCGGTGACGTGGTTCGACGGGGCGTATCAGATCAACGAAATCTACGAGAAGGAAATCCCAGCCATGTTCGTGCCGAACGTGTTCTCCTTTGCGACGGAGGGAAAACTCCTCCGCTACGGCAGCATCCGCATGCCGATTGATCTCTGGGGCCCATGGCGGGACGACGACAACCAGCAGGAAGGGGAGCTGCATCATGTGCGGGCGACCGTGCAAAGCCTGCTCCGGCCGGAGGTCGTGCTGGACATCGGCCAGAACTTCACGCTTTTCGCCACGGACAAAAAGCACCGCCGGATCAAAATCATCGCCCGCTACCAGCAATACGAGACGACGAACAAGATCGTCGCCCGCGTGGTCGCCGGGTATCCGAAGAAAGGTCTCATCTGGCACTTCCAAGGCAGCGGCAAGAGCCTGCTGATGGTCTTCGCCGCTCAGAAGCTTCGCCTGCATCCCCGGCTCGGCAATCCGACGGTCCTGATCGTAGTGGACCGCATTGACCTCGATACCCAAATCTCCGCCACCTTCAACGCGGCGGATGTCCCGAACATGGTGCCAGTGGCCGACCGGAAGCAGCTCCAGCAACTCCTCGCACAGGATGTGCGCAAGGTCCTCATCACGACCATCCACAAATTCGCGGAGGCAGAGGGTGTCCTGAACGACCGCAAAAATATCATCGCCTTGGTTGACGAGGCCCATCGGACACAAGAGGGCGACCTTGGACGCAAAATGAGGGCCGCGCTGCCGAACTCGTTCCTTTTCGGCCTCACCGGCACCCCGATCAACCGGGCGGACCTCAATACGTTCTGGGCCTTCGGGGCGGACGAGGACACTCAGGGCTACATGAGCCGGTATTCGTTCCAGGATAGTATCCGGGACAAGGCGACGCTGCCGCTCCATTTCGAAGCCCCGGCGGTCAAGCTCAAGATCGACAAGGCAGCGATTGACGATGCCTACAAGCAGATCACCGGCAACCTGAGCGAGCAGGACCGCGACGACCTCGCCAAACGCGCCGCCAAGATGGCGGTGCTGGTAAAGAACCCGGAACGCGTGCGGGCGGTGGTCGAGCATATCGTCGGGCATTTCCAGACCAAGGTGGAGCCCAATGGCTTCAAGGCACAGGTGGTCGTCTTCGACCGGGAATGCTGCGTTCTCTACAAAAAGGTGATGGATGAGCTCATCGGCCCCAATGCCAGCGCCATCGTGATGAGCAGCGCCCAGCACGACAACCCGGAGTGGAAAGAGCACATCCGGGACAAGGACACCGAGGAAAAACTTCTCGACCGGTTCCGCGATCCGGCGGACCCGTTGCAGTTCGTCATCGTCACCAGCAAGCTCCTCACCGGCTTCGATGCGCCAATCCTACAGGCCATGTATCTGGACAAGCCGATGAAGGATCACAACCTCCTCCAGGCCATCTGCCGGGTGAACCGCACCTATGGCCAGACGAAAACCCACGGGCTGATTGTGGACTACATCGGCATCTTCGACGACGTGGCCCGTGCCCTCGACTTCGATGAGAAGGCTGTCCAGCAGGTGGTCAGCAACATTAACGAGCTCCGGAAAGAACTCCCGGTGCAGATGCTGAAGTGTCTCGCCTTCTTCCCCGGCGTGGATCGCAACGTCGGCGGCTACGAGGGGCTTATCGCCGCCCAGCAATGCTTGCCGAACAACGCCATCCGCGACAGATTTGCCGGGGAATACACCGTCCTCGGCACGATCTGGGAGGCCCTCTCCCCGGACCCGTGCCTGAACGCCTACGAGGTGGATTTCAAATGGCTCACCCAGGTGTATGAGTCCGTCAAGCCGGTCAGCGGGAGCGGACGCCTTCTCTGGCACCGGCTCGGGGCCAAGACGATCGAGCTAATCAACGAGAACGTCCATGTCGAGACCGTGCGGGATGATCTGGAGGCGCTCGTCCTCGACGCGGAGGTTCTGGACGGGATCCTCAAAAGCACCGACCCCGGCAAGAAGGCGAAAATCATCGAGATCCAGCTTATCGCCCGCCTGCGCAAGCACGCCGGGAACCCGAAATTCAAGGAGCTCGGCGAACGCCTCGAGCGCATCCGGCAGAAGCACGAACAGGGGCTGCTCAACAGCCTCGAATTCCTCAAAGGCATCCTCGAAATCGCCAAGGAAACCGTGGAGGCCGAAAAGTGCGTGGACCCGGAAGAGGAGAAGGACCGCGCCCTCGCTGCCCTCACCGAGCTATTCAACGAGGTCAAAAGCAAGAACACCCACGTCATCGTGGAGAGGATCGTCACCGACATCGATTCCATCGTGAAGCAGGTCCGGTTCGACGGATGGCAGAGCACCGCCCAAGGCGAGCGCGAAGTCAAACAAGCCCTCCGCCGCGCCCTCCTCAAATACAGGCTCCACACCGACCAAGACCTCTTCGACAAAGCCTACGGCTACATCCGGCAGTATTACTGAGCGGGCTTCTTTTTGGGCTTCGAACGGCGCTTTTTCCTAGGCTTCCCTTTGTTCAGACTGGCTCGGGCATTTCTCGATTTGGTGCTTCTAGGGGAAAGTTCAGAGGATGGTGCTTCTTCTGATTCGTCTGTCATTTTTCCGCTGCCGATGACGTAGCGCTTTCCCTCCAGCTTTTGGATTTTCTTTTGCTTTTCCGCAGAGGTAATTGCTTTGTATGCGGTGGCTTGGCTGAATGAGTGAGGTGCCAATAGCTTTTTTACAATCTCAGACTTCAGGAGTCCGGCGCTCCCCGCTTCCATAACAATGCTGATCACGAACTCAGCCGGATCGATATGGGCCCAGCTAGGCGGGAAAGCCTTCAACTGGCCATCCTCTGGAATCCACGCAGGACCAGGATCCCGTTCCTCATTGAATAACGGAAAGAATGGGGAATGACCCTGGCGCTGAATTGCTTGGAGAAAGATTGTGGTCAGCTTGTCAAAAGCACTCGGTAATGGGCGGGGATCTGACCCGTAAGAAATACGGCGCAGGAAAGCGTGGAGCCGCTCAATCTCGCCGTCCACTCTGACAAGACGACAGGAGTCGATGACGCTCCGCATATTAAGTAGTTGAGCGATTGCCGCCCAGAGGGTCTTGTTCCTACTGATCTTCCGGCCGTACAGATGTCCCATCATCATCTCGAATTCAAGAGATCGCAATCTAGAAGCTTTCTCCTCAATGGCGCCTGGATCATCGGAGGCCTCCGATTTGAGCATCTTGATCTCCTCTTCGCAGGAGTCGGTGGATCGTCCTTCGAATGCGAGCCCAAGGTGGATTTGAATCGCGGAATATAACTGATTTTCGTCAAGTCTGGATAGTGTCGTAGTTATGGCATCATCAACTATTTGAGCCCATGAATCACTCCAGGATCTGGCTACTGCTTTTGACAAATCTGACAGCCAGTTTTTCATGTCTGCAGCCGTGGGAACATACTTCTCAGGGACGCAATGCATTTTCGCAGGCCTTAACAATTCGGATGCCTGGGCTACGACATCTCTGACATCTTGGACATTTCCTATGAGAAATTTGATTTCTGCTCTTTCGGCCTGGGTCAAATAGAGCCCAGACATGCAGAGTTCTTTGTATAGCATTAGCAACTTCACTACTACTGGCAACGTGTTCATTATCGATCGTTTCTTGGCATTAGTGCCAAGCAGGAGTCCTAAAAACTCGATTCTGATGAGGATGTTATCCTCAGTTTGGTTTGGCCCGTTGCCCGGCTCGTCCTCCTTCTCTTGCACCTGGGAATTGCTGCCGACTTTCTCGTAGCCCAGCTTCTTCAAGACCGCTTCAGCCTTTTCCAACTCTACCTTTTCAGCTCCAGTTTTGAACCCCTCTTCGATATACGTCAGGTCATATTCGCCAAGTTTTGGTTTGGATGCCATAAATCAGTGTTCTTATGCCGGACTCGACCGAAGCGCCCAAAACTCCTGCGCCTCCTTCGTCCGGACGGAGCGGTGGTAAAACCTCTGCAGCACATCCAACCCTCCGACATGCCCGAGATAGAGGGCAAGCTTATTGAGGTCCTTGTTCTGTTCCAGCCAGTAGCTCGCATATGAGTGGCGCATCGCGTTCTGCTTCCACTTGACCTTGGCATCCTTGGAGAGCTGGCGGATGCGGTCCCGGAAGACATTGTAGGTCGAAAAAGGGAACACTGGGCCTTCCTGAACGCAGCCGAGTTGGTTCGCGGTCCCTAGCCAAGCCACGAGAGCGGGCTCCATGGGGATCGAGCGCTTCCGTTTCCGTTTTGTGATCTCGGCAGGCAGGTCGATCATTTTTTCATGCAGGTCAACGTGATCCCATGTCATCCGCAGGATTTCGAAAACCCGAACCCCCGCAAAAAGCCCGATGGCAATGCCGGGCAAAAGATCCGGGTGGTTGCCTGCACAGGCGTTCAGCAGTTGGGAGCATTCCCCCACGGTAAAGACCTCTCGCTCGCCCACAGGGTGAGATTCGAAATCCATGCTCTTCACCGGATTTTCGGCACACCACTTCCGCTTGAGCGCATACCCGAAAACCGCCCGGATTTCCCGGAGCAGGGCATTCCTGTATGTCGGCTGGAGTCCGATCAGATGTTTCTCCAAGACTTCCGGGGTCACGTCGGCGATCATCACCTTGGCGAGGTCGCCCAGACGTTTCCGGGAGCGCTCCAGGGATTTGGTGTAGACCTCGCTCCGCTTTTTCGAGGAGATGTAGTCGTCAAAGACTTCCCCAAACGGACGGCTCTTCTCCCGCATCTTGAGCACCTGAATGCCCTCCCGGACGACCCTCAGCAAATCGTCCATGCCGGCATCCCGCAGCAGATCGAGCGATTTGGAGGCCATGACCCGCTCCTGCGCCGACAAGCCGAGCGCCGCAACCCCCTCATTCTTGTATTGGGCCACCATTTTCTCTGCGAATCCCCGGGCCTCGTCGCGGCTGGGGAAAAACCGGCGGATCCGGTGCCCGCCCGGCGTCATGGAACAGGGGATATTGATCATCCACCCCTCTGGCTTTTTGACCGGCTCAAATGACGCTCTTCGTGGCATAAAAATCTACTGCCCGTATTGCCCTAAAAAACGACAAAATCTCAGAGGTCCTGATCTCGCCGGAAAGTGATTTGGCACGTTTGTGACGTTTGCGGTTTATTTTAGGAGATCAGACGAGTTGGTAGATAAATCGATGGCCGGTCTCCGGGTG
>Ga0194058_10000403_pt1 | contig 20563 bp, 19 predicted proteins | sample SepL4417m_MetaG_FD_155490 | JGI IMG/M metagenome (GOLD analysis project Ga0194058, IMG submission 155490) | Anoxic zone freshwater microbial communities from boreal shield lake in IISD Experimental Lakes Area, Ontario, Canada - Sep2016-L442-17m | ecosystem: Environmental > Aquatic > Freshwater... | reverse complement strand
TACCTGGGTCTACCATTTCCCCTTTGCAGCACGATTATGGGGGATGATACCACCAGAGGCGTTTGTATTTGATGACTATTTTGAATCGAGATACCACGGATTTGGATTATTAGGTGAATACTTGCAAGGCTTTTTCTGGTTTATTACCGGTCGTCCGGAATCATCTAACCTGGTTGGATATTTCAGTTTGATTCTCTATCTGTTTTTCTTAAAAAAGTATTTTAACGTTCCGTTTTACTTATCAACCCTTGCTCTTTTAGCGATTCCTATTGTGCAAATACACGCGACCTCATCCTATATTGACCTGCCCAGCGCTATAGCCATCGCGGTGTTAATAATGCTGACCTATCATATTTATGTCACGTCACAACAGATTAGCAAAGTAGATTTATTCATTATCTTTATAGCCGGATTCTGTGCCGCAAATATGCGCTTACAGTTTACTCCTATTGTTTTCATTATAATTGGCTTTACCCTTTATCGATTATGGCAGAAAGCATTTAAAACCAGCCCTGGCTCATCCCGCAGAAAGACTTTTTTGACCGTTTTTATTTTAGTAATTGCGCTGCCTGTTATCTTTGCAACGCCTGTTAAAAATTTATTCATCTACGGCAATCCGGTTTACCCGGTGGTTGTTAAAGTTGCCGGCATAACACTTAACCATAAAGAAGAAACGCCTCCTGAGCCTAGTCTTCCCGGCTCCAAATTATCTCGCCCGCTATTATGGCTATATTCAGTTTTCGAAATTGTTCCCAGGCCTCTTTTTGATGGTGACTGGTCTATTGATCAAGGGGGCGCAAGAATACGTGGAGATCAGTTCGGCGGCTATTTTGGAGCTTATGTTTTATTTAATAGTATTCTTTTTCTATATTTAGGTTATTGCAACTGGTCAAGGGATACCAAAATAGCGGCTTTTATTATTATTCTAATGTCCGTAGTAACTGCGTTCATGCCGAGCTCGCCCAGACTTAGATACTATATGTACTGGATGATTGTATTAGTGTCTTTTAATCTTTCCCTACTCTGTAATTTGGCCGGATCGGCTCGTTTGCCAATCTTTATTAACCGACGTAGCATGGGGATTATCTCTGGATTAACGCTAGGTATTGTCATTGTCTGTACTCATGCTGAGTATGTGCGACCTTTGTTTTTTCCATTTAGTGTTTTTTTTGAGAGCAAAATTGATGCTAATCTACTAAAAAAAGTTCATGAGGGTGATAAGGTTTGTATTAAATTACCACATCCGCAATGGCTATTTCTTTACTCTTCAGTTTTTCAACCTCCCTTGAACTATTCAATAAAGCCAGCTGAGTCAATTGATCAATGCGGTTCATGGCGGCTGCTAAAAACTGAAACAGGATCTTAGTCTATACTCTTAAAGCAAATAATGCATCGGCTAAACAGGGTTAAACTATGTTGAATGAAAAACGGATTGTAGTCGTTCTTCCCGCCTATAACGCGGCGGCGACACTACTCTCTACGTACAATGAAATTCCAATGAATATTGTCGATGATGTTATTTTGGTTGATGATCAAAGCACCGACCAGACAGCAGCGTTAGCCAGGCAGTTAGGAATATTTACCATAGTACATCCAGAAAACAGAGGTTATGGAGGAAATCAAAAAACGTGTTACCAAGCCGCTCTTGATATGAATGCCGACATTGTCGTAATGCTTCATCCCGATTATCAATATACCCCCAAACTCATTACTGCGATGGCATCCATGATTGCAGAGGATGAATTTGATGCTGTTTTGGCATCAAGAATTCTCGGTGTGGGTGCACTTGCAGGCGGTATGCCACTCTACAAATATATTGCTAATCGACTCCTTACCTTGATACAAAATTTTTTGGTGGGCCACAAATTGTCTGAGTATCATAGTGGCTACAGAGCCTGGAGTAGAAAAACACTGGAGTCGCTGCCTTTGCTGAATAATTCGGATGATTTTGTGTTCGATAATCAAATGTTGGCGCAAACCATATATCAGGGTTTTCGAATTGGTGAGATATCATGCCCGACTCGCTATTTCCCTGAGGCTTCATCTATAAACTTTAAGCGCAGTGTTATTTATGGCTTGGGAGTTTTATTAATCTCGATGCAGTTTCGTATGCAGCGTATGGGACTACAAAATTACGAAATTTTTTCAAGTTCATCAGCGGCTTCATTGACTCCCAAACCGTTCTTATAATGAATGGGGCAAAAACTCAAACACAGCAATTCGGCTCATGGCTAAAGGTTCTTGTGTTACTTTTTCTGGCGCTATCGTTAATCATTATGGGTATAGCCGGACTCGGTGGCAAAGAAGAAATTTTTTCTGTTGTCTTGCGTTTGACTGAACTGTTAAATAGCCATGAAACAACAGGGCAGGCAATTTTTTTAGGCGCTCTTTTTCTGGCTTCTCTTACAGGAGTTATTCCGCTTTCCCTGCTTGCCGTTGTTAGTGGAGCACTTTACGGCCTTTTAAACGGTTTTATTCTGTCAGCTATTGGCGTAAATTTTGGCGCATTAATAGCCTTTCTGCTCAGTCGATATGCCTACAGATCAAACATTGACGACTGGGAGTCCCGTCATCTTTCCATTCGGCATCTTGATCGAGAGATTGCCTTGCGTGGATGGATATTTGTGTTGCTACTTCGATTATCGCCTATCGCTCCCTACAGCATAGCCAGCTATGCATTTGGATTAACCAGAATATCAACGGGAGCCTATATGTTAGGTTCTATTGGCGCTACGCCCGCCTTGTTGGCTTATGTTTATACCGGCTCGCTTTCCGGAATGGCCTTAATGACCTTAAGCGGCAATAATACGCCGCTTAATTCTTTTCAATTAAGCAGCTTAATACTGGGATTTATTGCCACGATTACTTGCGCTTTTTACTTTGCACACATTGCAAGAAAGGGACTTAAAGAGTATGAAGAGCCAATTGAATAAATACACCGGCGCTCACAGTTAAGTACAATAACACCGTAGGAGCGGGCCATGCCCGCGATATTTTGACTGAGATGCTTAGTTTTAGCTTCTTCATCGCGGGCATGGCCCGCTCCTACAATGCTTAACTGTGGGCAGTGACGCTGGAGCGTTGCCGGATAAATTCCCGCGCCGGAGGGTGGGAACCAGGCTTATTTTGGGGGTTATTTTCTGCGTACTGCCTTATTGACGTTCACGCTGTCCGTATTGATATTTAAATTTACGTTTTAACAAGCCGGCCGGATCATCCGGAATTCTTTTGAGCCATTGCTCATTGGCTTGCTGCTCTTCATCTGAAGGCTTTACGTCGGCAGGTGTGGGTTTGGGCGGTTCTTTGCTTTCGTCTTTTTTCTGTTCGGCTTGTTTGGCTTGTTCAGTATCCGATTTTTTTTCTTCAGGCTTATTCTGTTGCTCTTTATCTTCGTTCGCTTTTTGTTCATCGGCTTTTTGCTGCTCAGACTTCTTCTCATCTGACTGTTCGGGTTTTTGTTCAGCGGCTTTCTGCTCTTCCGATTTATCTGATTTATCATCCGACTTTTTGGGGTCGGAATTTTCTTTGGACTGTTTTTGCTTGTCGTCCTGTTTTTTATCTTGCGGCTTTTGCTCCTGCTTTTGTTTTTCCAGTTCTTTTTCTACCAGCGCTTTATTGTATTTGGCATCGGCGTCATCCGGGTTTAGCGTCAGCGCTTTTTCGTAGGCTTTGACAGCCTCTTCCAACTGGCCTGATTGTGCCAATGCATTGCCCTGATTGTAAGCACTTAAAGCGGTCTGGTTAACTTTCAGGCTATCCAATGCTTTGTCATACGCGCCCGCTTTGTAGTGCGATGCCGCTTTCCAGTCAGGATTTTTAAATAAATTTGCCGCTTGCTCAAATTGATTGTTTTTATAGGCCTGTTGCGCCTGTTGATCCTTGTTCTGCCATAAATCCTGCCATTCAAAGGCGTAACTGTTTTTAGGCAGCGGCAATAACAGCAACAAACCAACACATAACAGCCCTTTTCTAAAGCTCAATGCCGCCAAGGGCAAAACCAGTAATAATAACCAAGGCCCTTTGTCTTCCCACTGATCCAGCAATAAATTTTTGTTTTCCTTGCCTTCTTGTTGTAGCGGCTTATCGTCGGCTGATAGCAAGGTTTGAATATCCGCGTCATTGGCCGTGATGGTTTGATAAACGCCCTTGCCTGCCTGAGCCAGCTTTGCCAAAGCACTGGCATCCAACTTGGGAACGACAATAGTACCTTGCTCATCTTTCAAAAAACCACCCTCAGGCAGCGCGACCGGTGCGCCATCCGTAGTGCCCACGCCCAATATTGACACCGTATAGTTATCCAGCGCTTTTACCGTAGCCAGTGTTTTATCACTATCAACGCTATCCGTCACCAACACTATCTGGCCTTTTTGCAGCCCTGATTGCTTAAACAATTCAACGGCTTTTTCCAGCACAATCGCGGTATTATTGCCTTCACTGGGCATAATATCGGTAGTCAGCGCCGACAATTGACTATCGATAGTTTCAGTATCATCGGTCAGCGGTGTAACGGTAAACGCATCACCGGCATAAACCAGTAAGGCTGTCTGACCATCTTTGCGCTGCTTTAAAATATCGGCAATTTTGTAGCGTGCCCGAATCAAGCGACTGGGCTTAATATCCTCTGCATCCATAGAGCGTGATAAATCCAGCGCGATCACCAAGGCCGATTCATTTCTAAAAACGGGCGAAGGCAACCGCTGCCAGGTTGGCCCTGCCAAGGCAATAATGACCAATAAAGCGGCAATGGCACCGGTTGTTAATACCCAGCGACTGGGGTTAACGGCCTTTTCCTGCAACAAAAACGGTAACAATTCCGCATCGCACACTGCCGACCAGTTGCCCTGACTCAGCTTGTTTCTTAACATTAACGTTACAATCACTACAAAAGGAATGATCGCCAGTAACCAGTAAGGCCTGATAAAGTGAAAGTCAGCCAGATTCATGACAACCTCACCCGCGACAGGCCAATAAAACCGGCCAAACCCAGCGCCAGCGATAAGGGCCAATAATACAACTCACTGCGCGGCCTGAAGTATTGTTTGTCTTTTTCAACGGGTTCAAGCTTGTCCAGCAACATATAAATATTATTCAGTTCATCGGCATTTCTGGCCCGAAAATAGCGGCCACCGGTACTTTCAGCGACTTTAACCAAGGTGTTTTCATCCAAATCCCTTGAAGGATTCACTTTGCGGTTACCAAAAAAACTGCGCACGATCATTTCATCCGCTCCCACGCCAATGGTGTATATTTTTAATTGATTGGCGGCCGCCAGCTCTGCGGCTTTTAAGGGCGAGACTTCGCCAGCGGTATTGGCACCATCCGTTAACAGTACCAAAACACGACTATTGGCCGGCTGATTTTTAAGACGCTTAACCGCCAAACCAATCGCATCACCGATGGCCGTATTATCACCCGCAAGCCCGATGACCGATTCATCCAATAAGGTTTGCACGGTTTTTCTGTCAAACGTTAAGGGTGTTTGCAAATACGCCTGCGTGCCAAATAATATTAAACCCACCCGGTCACCGACACGCCGGTTAATAAAATCACTGGCGACCGATTTAATAGCGGTCAGTCGATCAACGGGTTTTTTATTAATCATAAAATCCTGTTCTTCCATACTGGCCGATAAATCCACTGCCAGCATTAAATCACGACCACTGACACCTTGTTCAATCGGCTCTCCCAGCCATTGCGGCCGTGTACAGGCCACAACCAATAAAAACCAGGCGATTGCCGCCAGCAATAATGGCCATTTTTGATCTTGGGACACGGCCTGTGTTTTACCTTCAGAAAAATCATCCAGAAACGGTACTTTTAAAGCCGCCTGTTCCACCGGGTTGTTTGCAGGAACCAGCCAACGGATTAATAAAGGCAAAGGTAAGGCCGTTAACAGCCAAGGCCACTCAAAATGAATCATGATGTTTGTTTTCTTTTCGCGGTTAAGGTTTGGGCGTTAAGCCAGCCTTCACACAGACTGATAAGTTGGGCAATTTCCGGTTCGGTGGGCGGCGAATTTCGATAAGGCGCGGTCGCCAACAACTGACCACAGCCGTCACTAAAAGGCGTACCGGTTACTGATTTATCAAGAAACCCCAACCACTGACGCCCGGTTAAACTGGCCACTTCAGCTCTGGGATTAACACTGATAGCCACGCGGCGAATCAGCATGGATAGTTCGCGCAGTTTTTTGTCATTATCCAAGGCAGAATATTGCTTGATGACCGCCAGATTTTTTTTTGCGGTTTTAATCGCCGTTTTGCGGGTCAAACGTTTATAAAACCAATACAGGAATACCAGCAATAGCGGAATCAAAACCGCCAGCAACCACCAACCAATAGCAGGAGGCCACCAACCGATAGCGTCGGGGAGGTGTATATCTTTAAGGGGCAATTGAGTGGTTGGCATTTGTTATAATCAAAAGTAACGAAGTTTTATAAGGGCGTCTCATACATCTTTTATTTCATCAATATCATCTTAAGCATTGCAGGGGGTCTTCTGTGGTACTGCATTGAATGAATGTCAGTCCCCTTTTTTTAGCCAATGATTCCAAGCGCTGTAAACGCTGGGTAAAACGTTGTTGATAATTTAATATCCGCTGTTGATCGCCGGCATCAATCACGACCTCGCGTTCGTCATCGGTAAATCGATAGCGACCTTTAGCGGGTAAACTGCTTTCCAGCGGATCGTAGATAAAAATCAACACCACCTCACAATGCTCGGACAGCTTTGCCAAATGCGTTTCAGCCTGATCATTGATACCCCGAAAATCACTGATGATATAAACCAGACTGCCCGGACGCGCATGTTGGTTAAGTCTTGCCAAAACCTGCTCCAGCGTAAACGCTTTGTCAGTCGGAATTTGGGGTTTAACCAGAGCATTTAAAAATCGCAATACCGCATGCCTGCCATTTTGCGGCTTTAATTCCCGGCATTCTTGCTCAGAAAATAACTGCCCGCCAATCCGGTCACCATGATACTCGGCTGTCCACGCCAATAAGCCCGCAAGCTTTGCCGCCAATACCGATTTAAAAACGCCGCGTGTCGCAAAATGCATGGTCAGGCGGTTATCGACAGAAATAAATACCGGCCTTTCGCGCTCTTCCCTAAACACCTTGGTATGCGTTTTGCCGGTACGCGCGGTCACTCGCCAATCAATACTGCGAATATCATCGCCGGGTTGATACAAACGGGTTTCATCAAACTCCATTCCACGACCTTTAAAACGCGACACATAACCGCCGCTTTGTCGGGAACGAAGTTTAGCCTGCTGCAAATTTAAACCGCTGGCCAGCTTGGCCAAATCAATCAGCGTTTTTAACGAAACAGAAACCAGCTCATGTTTTGATTGGCTGACAGGATCTGCTTGTTTACCAAACAGCATCAAGGTACAGCAACCCTGGAAATGAGTTCTTTAATAAAATGATCCGTAGTAATGCCTTCCGCTTCGGCTTCATAAGATAAAATCAGACGATGCCGCAAAACATCAAAAGCCATCTCCTGAATGTCTTCGGGACTGACAAAATCGCGTTGCGCCAACCAGGCTTTGGCTCTGGAACAGCGATCCAGGGCAATACTGGCTCTTGGACTGGCACCATATTGCAGCCACGAAGCCAGGTCTTGTCCATAGACACCGGGGTTTCGGGTTGCCAGAATAATTTGCAGCAGATAATCTTCAAGGCTTTCCGCCATAAAAATGTCCAGCACTTCATTACGGGCATCGAACAAAGTGCTTTGACTAATCGGCTCAAATTTATCCGTGCTTTTTAAGGATTCAGAACGCGCCTCTGCTCGGGCCAGATGCAGAATGCTTTTTTCATGCTCGGCTTTGGGATAATCCACTTTTACATGCAGTAAAAATCGATCCAGTTGCGCTTCAGGCAACGGATAGGTGCCTTCCTGCTCAATAGGATTTTGTGTTGCCATCACCATAAACAACTTGGGCAAGGGATAAGTCGCCTGACCCACGGTTATTTGGCGCTCCCCCATGGCTTCCAATAACGCCGCCTGCACTTTTGCGGGCGAACGGTTAATCTCGTCAGCCAATATCAGATTGTGAAACAGAGGGCCTTTTTGAAATTCAAATGTGCCTTGCTGGGGACGATAAATTTCTGTTCCCGTTAAGTCTGCGGGTAACAAATCGGGGGTAAACTGCACGCGATGAAAATCGCACTGGATACCTTTGCTTAAGACGTTGATGGCTCTGGTTTTGGCCAGCCCCGGTGCGCCTTCAACCAGAATATGACCATCCGCCAATAAGCCGATAAGCATCCTTTCAACAAGGACATCCTGGCCAATAATTTCCTGATTAATATAATTTTTTAACTTGATTAACAGGGCTTGGGTAGTGTCTTTAGTCATTTTTGTTTTGCTGTTAAGTTCTGACATGATAATAGTTATTTGTTAATCCATCGTACAAAAGCATTACACCTGAAATATTTTAATCATTCAGTCCCCCTCTTTAACAAAGAGGGGTTAGGGGAGATTTTATTAGACAAATCCCCCTCTGCCCCCTCGCTTTGCTCTCCCCCTTTTCAAAGGGGGAAGTGGAATACTTACGAAATATTTTATCCCGCTTAAAAAGACTTTCGATTGCTTACGCAATCTCATAAACCATCTTTTTACTCTTAGGTTCGCTATTCTAACCGGATATGAGTCGTGACTTGTTATTAATTAAAAGGTGAATCCATAAAAAACCGTGAAAGTGGTAGGGTGCGCATCACGCACCTAAAACGCAGCCACTGAACGGTTTTATTTGCACCACAATCTATTGTCGCCTATTGGTTTTTTCTCTGGCATGGTTGTGGTGCGCGATGCGCACCTCGCTTACATTCAGGACAGGCTGGTTAACCAATCGCTACCAATAAGCTGTGTCATAATAACTGCAATTGTTAACCATTTCAAAACCAACAAAATGCCTCCTTATAAAACGCAGCCAGATTCGTCAAACACGTTACCCGCCGGGATTCCTTATATTGTAGGCAATGAAGCGGCCGAACGTTTTAGCTATTATGGCATGAGAGCTATATTAGTGGTTTTTATGACGCAATATTTGATAAATTCATCCGGTCAACTGGATGTTATGTCAGAAAATGAAGCGCAGGGCTATTTTCATTTATTTGTATCAACGGTGTATTTTATGCCGCTGTTTGGGGCGTTATTGGCTGATGGTCTGTTGGGTAAGTATCAAACGATTATTTTTTTATCGCTGATTTATTGCCTGGGTCATTTTGCCTTGGCAATTGACAACACCCGCATGGGCTTGTTAATTGGGCAAGGCCTGATTGCCTTGGGCGCAGGCGGTATAAAGCCCTGTGTTTCAGCGCACATTGGCGACCAGTTCGGCATTGCCAATCGGCATTTAATGACCAAAGTGTTTAGCTGGTTTTATTTTGCCATCAATTTTGGCGCTTTTACCGCCATGTTGATTATTCCCTGGTTACTGGATCACTATGGTTCTGCGGTCGCTTTTGCTGTTCCGGGTTTATTAATGCTGATGGCAACCGTTACTTTTTGGTCTGGACGGTATCGCTTTGTGCATATTCAACCTGCGGGCATCAATTTTATTAAAGAAATGTTCAGTCAGGTCGGCATAAAAAGCTTGGGTAAGCTGGCCTCTATTTATGCCTTTATTGCCGTATTCTGGGCCTTGTTTGACCAAACCGGCTCATCCTGGATTGTCCAGGCGCAAAAAATGGATCGCAGTATGTTTGGTTTTGAACTGCTACCCTCACAAATTCAGGCCGCCAATCCCCTGCTGATCATGTTGCTGGTGCCGTTGTTTTCATACATTGTTTATCCGTTTTTAAACCGTTTTTTTGTGTTAACGGCCTTAAGAAAATTGACCATCGGTTTATTTATAACCGTTATTGCTTTTGCCATACCCAGCGCCATACAAATGCAACTGGATAAAGGTTTAACCCCGCACATCTCCTTACAACTATTGGCTTATGTTTTATTAACTTCTGCCGAAGTTATGGTTTCCATTACCTGTCTTGAATTTTCTTACACCCAAGCCCCTAAAACCATGAAGTCCTTTGTAATGGCCTTTTATTTTTTGTCAGTAGCGATAGGCAATCTTTTTACCAGCGCCGTTAATTTTTTTATCCACAACGACGACGGCACCAGTAAACTTGCCGGTGCCGATTATTTTTGGTTTTTTACCGGATTAATGTTGCTTACCGCTATGCTGTTTTTGTTGGTAAGTCAGCGTTACCAGGAAGATCATTGATAAATGCCCTTATGCTATTAAATCACTTATAATATTTTTTTGGCATAAGGTTTTTACAAAGCATAATTGAGGTAAAACAAATGAGATTGACACTACTTATTCTGGGCAGCCTTTTTTCTGCCTTTACCTCTGCCGATATTTATAAATGTAAGGATGCCCATGGCAAAACAGGGTATCGCTCAAGTCCTTGTGAAACAGAACAAGGAAATGTTAAGCTTAATATAAAAACAGGCACTTATAGCAATCCTGATGACACCAATAACAAAACGGATTTAGTGCAAAAAGAACAACAGGCAGCACTCGAAAAACAAAAACTTGAACAAGAGCAGTTGCAGAAAAAACAGGCCAACATAAACAAGGACGCTATGATTGAAAGTGCAAAAAATCAGTTTCTTATCAAAAACAACCCTGACAAATTTTCACCTTACGCTATTCCTCCTTACATACCTGAAAAACTGCCAGACTTGGTCAAGCTCTATCAAACCCGATTAGCGGATATTGAACGACTAAGAAGACAAGCCGCAGAGAAAGCCCTGGTCTCCGGCCAGTGTATCCGTGTTGAATCGGTAGAATTGGAGAGTAAAAGCACTAAAGATGCGCTGCTGTTTGTAATCAATTGCAGCAGTGGCAAATCATTTTATTTTAAAGAACAAGAGCTGGCGAAGTAATGACCGACATGAATTCATCAAAAACCATCTTAATAACCGGTTGTTCTTCCGGTATCGGCTACAGCGCTGCCGTCCTTTTAAAAAACAGGGGATATCATGTCATTGCTACCGCAAGAAAATCAGCCGATGTCGCACGTTTAAATCAGGAAGGCTTTACCGCACTTCAACTGGATTTGGCTGACAGCCAAAGCATACAACAAGCGGTAAATCAGGTACTTGACTTAACCGGCGGCAAGATTGATGCGTTATTTAATAATGGCGCTTTTGGTCAACCGGGCGCTGTTGAAGACCTAACCCGCGATATGCTCAAGTATCAGTTTGAAACCAATTTGTTTGGTACTCACGAGTTGACCAATCTACTGATTCCGGTCATGCGCAAACAAGGTTACGGACGCATTATCTACAACAGCTCGGTATTGGGACTGGTTGCGATGCGCTATCGCGGCGCTTATAACGCGAGCAAGTTTGCTCTGGAAGGTCTGGCAGATACCTTGCGCCTGGAACTTTACGGCACCAACATTCATGTTTCACTGATAGAGCCGGGCCCCATATTAAGCAACTTTAGAGAGAATTCGTACGCGCTTTATAAAAAAAATATTGATCCTGCGCACAGTTTTCATCAAGCGGCCTACCAAGCAATGGAAGACCGCTTACAAAAAGAAGGCGCTGCGGTTGCGTTTACCTTGCCTGCCAAAGCGGTTGTCGACAAAGTCATACACGCACTGGAAAACAAAAAACCTAAAATACGCTATTACGTGACTTTTCCCACTTATTTATTTGCTGTTCTTAAACGCATTCTGCCTATATCCTGGCTGGATGCCCTACTCAGAAAGGTATAACTTATGCAAGATTTGGACGAAATCATCATTTATTGCCCTTATTGCGGCGAAGCACTGGATGTATTAATCGATACCTCAGCGGGTTCACAGCAATATTACGAAGATTGTGCGGTTTGTTGCGCACCCATCCTGTTTATATTATCCGAAGATAATACCGGAGAAATCATCATTGACGTAAAAAGAGATGATGAATAATTTTTAGCATTCATCGTTAATAAAACAGGAGTCGCGTAGGTCGGGTTAGCGACAGCGTAACCCGACAAATCGAAGTGTCTTAAAGATATTACAGACCACGAAGTTCACGAAGAAAAACCAAAGCAAAATCTTCGTATGTATTCAGTCCCCCTCTTTGAAAAAGAGGGGTTAGGGAAGATTTTATTAGATAAATCCCCTTTAATCCCCCTTTTTCAAAGGGGGAGGTGAATGCTTACAAATCTTCGTGTTCTTCGTGTCTTCGTGGTGAAATGTCTTAACTTGACGCCTATGGATTGCAAACCCATCACTCACGTTTTGAAAGTTATTGCATTTGCCTCCAACCTGATACCCATAGAATACAGTTACCCAACAACACCTTATGACAGAACAAGATAGAGTATTTCAACAAACCGCACGGGTAGAAGATTTTGCTTTTGACGAACGAGTTGCCAAGGTTTTTGACAACATGGTTTCCAGGAGCGTGCCTTTTTACAATGAGGTTCAGCGCATTCAGTCCGATCTTATTATGGATTTTTTACCCGAAGAGGACGGTGTCGTTTGTGACTTGGGCTGCTCGACCGGCACCACCCTGGAATACCTTACCCAGCATCCAAAATGCCCGGAGAGTACCCATTTTATAGGCTATGACAATTCCGAATCGATGCTGGATAAAGCACGTGACAAATTGTCCTCGCCTCTGGCAGCCGGAAAAGTGTCCCTGATTACGGCTGACTTAAGCCACCTTCCGCCCTTGCCTGCCTGCAATGTAGTTATCCTTAACTGGACCTTGCAGTTTGTAAGACCTATTGATAGGGAACAGTTGCTAAAAGATATTTATCAAGCCCTCAAACCCGGTGGAATCGTCTTGTTGTCCGAGAAAATTCTGGTTAATGATCCGGTATTAAACCGCTTATACATTGATCATTACCTGCAATTTAAAATATCTCAAAGCGGTTATACCGACCTTGAAAACCAGCGCAAACGTGAAGCCCTGGAAAATATTTTGATTCCTTATCGCCTGGATGAAAACTACCAACTATTGGAAAGAGCCGGATTTGCCCGCATTGGCACCTATTTTCAATGGTTTAATTTTGCCTGCCTTATCGCGGTTAAAGTTTAAGATTATAGAAGGATATTCATTTAACATCAGATAAACCTGCCAGATCTAACTCTGGTATTTTTGTACTGACTAAAGTGGGTAATCCTTCGGGTGATCTGAAATCCTTTCAATTTACTGAAAATCAACACAGCGTCAGGCTTCACCTATCTTTTTGCAGTTAACGTTTACGGTTTTTAACGATACCTGCAAACCTGCTTTTCGAAAGCTAAAAGAAAATTGACACGTTTTTAACATCCCGGCCATTTAGCCTTTATTGACAACGGGCGAATGAGCTGATATTTTTCAATTGGCACTCGGTGTAATGGAGTGCTAATTTTTGCTTTAATAGAGGTGTGTGTGCGTAAGGGTACCCGTAATTTAAATGAGCGTTCGTTGCAGTTATTAAAAACGTTGGTTGAACGTTATATCAGTGATGGTCAGCCAGTGGGTTCCCGGGTGCTGTCAACCGATTCGGCGCTAAACTTAAGCCCTGCCACCATTCGCAATGTGATGGCGGATCTGGAAGAACTGGGACTGATACATTCACCGCATACGTCAGCGGGTCGCGTTCCGACCGTCAGCGGCTATCGCTTGTTTGTCGACAGCTTGTTAACGGTTAAACCGTTGGATACAAAAGAGCTGGCGAGGCTATATCAAGGTTTGTCGGAAAATGAAGATTCCGGCACCATGATCGGAGTTGCGTCAAGATTGATTGCCGATCTCACCAAAATGGCCGGCGTAGTCACGCTACCCAGAAGAGAACTGGTCTGCTTGCGACATATTGAATTTTTGCCTTTATCGCATCAGCGCGTACTGGTTATTTTTGTTACCAACGAACAGGAAGTTCATAACAAAGTGATTCATACCGACAAAGCATTTGGCGCTTCTGAATTGCAACAGGCGGGCGCGTATCTTAATTCAATTTATTGCGGCCATAGCCTGACCGCAGTGCGTGCTGCCGTTTTAAAAGAGCTGCAAGTTGATCAGGAACGCATGAATCAGGCGATGCTGGATGCGATAAAGATGGCGCAATTGACGTTTGAAGCGGGCGACGAGCAAGATGATTATGTGCTGGCTGGGGAAACCAATTTAATGGGTTTTTCCGAGTTGTCAGACCGGAATCATTTAAAGAAACTGTTTGAAGCGTTTAGTCAAAAGCAGGATGTGATTCATTTGCTGGATCAATCCATGAAAGCTGAAGGGGTACAGATTTTTATCGGCGAAGAATCCGGTTATCAGGCCTTTGACCATTGCAGCCTGGTTACTTCTGCTTATTCGGTTAATGACGAAGTCGTCGGCGTGCTCGGCGTTATCGGGCCAACGCGCATGGCTTACGAAAAAATCATTCCGTTTATTGATGTGACTGCAAAATTATTAGGTGCAGCCTTGAATCCAAAAACATCGACCCCATGATAAGTAACAATATTTCTTTGTGCATTTAAGCGCGTCACCACAACTAGAGTTAAGGAACAAAAAAGATGAGTATTGATCAGGAAACACCTGAATCGCAGGTTGATAGTGCTGTTGAATCCGGGGCTGAAGCTGAAATAGTCAATGAAGAACAGGCACACACTGACGTGGGTGAGCATGAATATACCATTGAAGAGCTGAAACAAGAACTGGAAGAAGCCAAACAAAAAGCGCATGAGTCGTGGGATAAAGCCGTTCGCACCCAGGCGGAAATGGAAAACCTGAGAAGAAGAACTCAAAAGGATCTGGAAGATGCCCATAAATTTGCCTTAACCAGTTTTGGCAAAGCCTTACTGCCCGTATTTGACAGCCTGGTTTTGGGCTTGCAAGCGGCAACCGGCGATAGCGAGGACGTAAAAAAATTCAGGGAAGGCAGCGACTTAACCATTAAACAGTTTGAAGCCTTGTTTGAAAAATTTAACATCGTTGCCATTGACCCGCTGGGACAACCTTTTAACGCGGAACACCATCAAGCGATGATGATGCAAGAAGTGGAAGGTGCCGAACCCAATACCGTCGTTAACGTGTTTCAAAAAGGTTATGTCCTGAATGGACGTTTACTAAGACCCGCGATGGTGGTGGTGGCAAAAGCCGCAGAAAAACCCTCAGAAGATAATGCGTAGGCTTGAACACTTTAAAACAGCCCCCATATCGACCCTAACTTTTACATTTTTTACACAAATTCAGTCTGGAGCAGGCAATGGCTAAAATAATTGGCATAGATTTAGGAACAACCAACTCGTGTGTTGCGGTGTTGGAAAACGGCGTAGCAAAAGTAATTGAAAACAGTGAAGGTGCGCGTACTACGCCATCCATTATTGCTTTTAGCAGTGATGATGAAGTATTGGTAGGCCAGTCGGCAAAACGCCAAGCGGTTACCAATCCAAAAAATACCCTGTTTGCCATTAAACGTTTGATCGGTCGTCGTTTTAAAGATGATGTCGTACAAAAAGACATCAAAATGGTACCTTATTCAATCGTCGAAGCAGAAAACGGTGATGCATGGGTAGAAGTGCATGGCAAAAAAATGGCCTCGCCAGAAATTTCAGCCCGCATTTTGATGAAATTAAAAAAAGACGCAGAAGCCTATTTAGGTGAAGCAGTAACCGAAGCGGTTATTACGGTGCCTGCCTATTTTAATGATTCACAACGTCAAGCCACTAAAGATGCCGGACGTATTGCCGGTTTGGAAGTTAGACGTATCATTAACGAGCCCACTGCCTCTGCATTGGCATTTGGTATGGACAAGCCTAAAGGCGATACCAAAATTGCCGTTTATGACTTGGGTGGCGGTACTTTTGATATTTCCATTATTGAAATTGCTGAAATTGATGGCGAACATCAATTTGAAGTATTATCAACCAATGGTGACACTTTCCTGGGTGGCGAAGATTTTGACTCAAGAGTTATTGAGTTTCTTGCCGCCGAGTTTAAAAAAGAAAGTGGCGTAGATGTTCACAACGATCCCTTGGCGCTGCAACGTTTAAAAGAAGCGGCAGAAAAAGCCAAGATCGAATTGTCTTCAAGCCAACAAACCGATGTTAACTTGCCTTACATTACTGCGGATGCCTCCGGCCCCAAGCATTTAAATGTTAAGTTGACTCGTGCCAAGCTGGAATCTTTGGTTGAAGAACTTATTAACCGGACTAAAGGCCCTTGTGAAATGGCGCTTAAAGACGCCGGTCTTAAAGCATCAGAAATCAATGATGTGATTTTGGTGGGCGGTCAAACCCGTATGCCGAAAGTACAGGAAATGGTTAAAAGCATTTTTGGTCAAGAACCCCGTAAAGACGTCAATCCAGATGAAGCGGTTGCGTTGGGCGCTGCGATTCAGGCGGGCGTTTTGTCAGGTGATGTTACCGATGTATTGTTGCTGGACGTTATTCCATTGTCGTTGGGTATTGAAACAATGGGCGGTATTTTGACCAAGTTGATTGAAAAAAATACCACCATTCCAACCAATGCAGCCCAGGTATTTTCTACTGCGGATGACAATCAAACTGCCGTCACCATTCATGTCTTGCAAGGTGAGCGTGAAAAAGCGTCGGCTAATAAATCATTGGGACGTTTTGATTTAGCGGATATTCCACCGGCATCGCGTGGCGTTCCACAAATTGAAGTATCTTTTGATATTGATGCCAACGGTATTTTAAACGTATCGGCTAAAGACAAGGCAACCGGTAAAAAACAATCGATTGTTATTAAAGCTTCAAGCGGTTTGTCAGATGATGAAGTGGATCGTATGATTAAAGATGCTGAAGCCCATGCTGATGAAGATCGCAAGTTGACTGAATTAGTCCATGCCCGCAATCATGCGGATGGAATGATTCATGCCACTGAAAAATCTTTAAAAGAATTGGCTGACCAAGTTGGCGCTGAGGAAAAAACCAGCATTGAACACGCGATTGAAGCACTGAAAGAAGCAGTTAAAGGTGATGATAAAGATGCCATTGAAGCTAAAACCAATGACTTGACCGAATTATCAGGTAAACTGGCTGAACGCGTTTATGCACAAAAAGCAGGCGCTGAAGGCGGCGAAGCCCATCATGATAGCGGTTCATCACATCATCACGAAGCCGATGACAGTGTGGTTGATGCTGAATTTGAAGAAGTCAAAAAAGACTAACACAAACCGGCAGCATTAATTCTCCTTGATTTTTAACGGTGAATTGAAATAAAAAGCAGGTTGGGATGGAGAGATTCGTCTCAATCTGCTTTTTACATGAAGCATCAGGGAAAGATGCTTGTTTATGGATTTAGCTAAAGTTACCCATAATAAAAAAGAGGCTAAAATGTTAAGCTATCAAACCACCAACGAAATAGTTAACTTAACATTTTCCAAAGAATTTTTAAGTGTTCCCGAACTGGTTAGGTTGATTGAAACCTTGCGAATTAAGGAATTATTTTCCAAAAGCCAAGTGACTCAAGACGATATAATAAAGCTTGATGAAGATATCAAAGCCAATTGGTGGAATGAAAACAAAGATCGATTTCTTATAAAAATCGAATGAAGCCTTAAAGCGAAACAGCATTTGTAACGCTGCTTCTATCTTGATGACTAAAAGATGAAAGTTGGGTTATGCTAACGCGTAAATCAACTTTGTTATGTATGACAGGACGCTAATGAATATCCAAACCCTCTACGAACAAGACTTTTATTCATGGATACAACATCATGTTGCTTTACTAAAAGACTCACGATTCAACGAAATTGATGCGGCTAATCTTATAGAAGAACTGGAAGGCATGGCAAAAAAAGATGAGCGCGAGTTAATTAGTCGTCTTATTATTTTGATAGCGCATTTGTTAAAATGGCAATATCAGCCTGATATGCAAGGCAATAGCTGGTTAAGCTCGATTATTGAACAGCGTGCGCAATTGTCATTTTTACTGGAAGATGTCCCTAGCTTAAGGAATAAAATATCAGATGCCATGCTTAGGGCTTATCCTAAAGCTCGGGAAGTTGCCGTTAAAGAAACAGGACTATCCTGCTTTCCAAGACAATGCTCATACAACGAAAACCAATTATTAGACGACAATTTTTATCCTGATAAAACGAATAGTTGATTCACTTTAAAAATCGTTATGCACACGTTTTCTCATAGAAACAATGCAGAATATAAACACACATTTATTCCGCGCCCTCATTGTGCGCGGCTACTTATAACCTCGCAGCAATGCTTTATCTCCTGAGCACCCCTTTAGGAGCGGATTGAAACATGGCCACAAAAGAAGATTTTTACAAACTGCTCAACGTTGATAGAAACGCCAGTGATGCAGAAATCAAGAAAAGCTATCGCACTATGGCGATGAAGTTTCATCCTGATAGAAACGCTGACAACCCCGAAGCTGCTGAAGTTAAATTTAAGCAAATTAAAGAAGCTTACGAAATTTTGTCAGACCCCAAAAAACGTTCCGCTTATGACCAGTTTGGTCATGCCGGCGTTGATCCTTCAATGGGTGGCGGGCGTTCCGGTGCCGAAGGTTTCGGTGATATTTTTGGCGATGTCTTTGGCGATATTTTTGGAGGAGGCGGCGGCGGACGCCAACGTGGCGGTGCGCAGCGTGGCTCTGACTTACGTTATAATCTGGAAATAAGCCTGGAAGAAGCGGTTGCCGGAACAGAAACCAAAATTCGTATTCCTGTACTGGTCGGTTGTGGCGAGTGTAAGGGGTCGGGAGCCAAAAAAGGTTCAAGTCCGATTATCTGCACCACCTGCCATGGTCATGGTCAAGTCCGTATGCAACAAGGTTTCTTTTCTGTGCAGCAGGCTTGTCCTACGTGCCGTGGAACCGGCAAACAAATTAAAGACCCCTGTGGCAAATGTAATGGTCAAGGACGCGTTCAGGAAACCAAAACCTTGTCTGCCAAAATCCCTGCGGGTGTCGATACCGGTGATCGTATACGTCTGAGTGGAGAAGGCGAAGCCGGAGAACGGGGTGCCCCGTCCGGTGATCTTTATATTGAGATCCGGGTAAGAGACCATGACATTTTTACCCGTGATGGTGCCAACTTATATTGTGAAGTGCCCATCAATTTTACGACTGCCTGTTTAGGTGATGTCGTACAAGTGCCCACCTTGGATGGTGAAGTAAAACTGACTATTCCACCTGAAACACAAACCGGAAAATCATTCAGATTGCGTGGCAAAGGTGTTAAACAGGTTAGAGGCGGCCCGGTAGGTGATTTATTATGCAAAGTAAAAGTTGAAACGCCGGTGCAACTGACCAAAGAACAAAAAGCACTGATTGCACAATTGGGCGAATCGTTGTCAAGTGGCGGTAAACAGCACAGTCCCCAGGAACATTCCTGGATTGACGGTGTAAAAACCTTTTTTGACAAACTGACAGGATAAATCATGATACGTATTGCGGTAGTCGGCGCATCCGGTCGAATGGGACACTGCTTGATCAAGGCGGCGGTGCTGGCTGATAAAACGGCGCTAGTCGTTGCAGCTTCACGTCCCGGTAGTGATGCAATAGGCAAAGATGCCGGTGAATTGGCGGGCATTGGAACCTTGGGTATTAAAGTCGTTGCTGATTTAGCGTCAGTGCTTGATCAATTTGATGTGCTCATTGATTTTACCCGTCCCGATGCGTCAATGGCTTTTATAGAAACCTGTCGGCAAGCCGGTAAACAAATCATCATAGGCACCACCGGTTACAGCGATGCACAAAAGGCGGTAATTGCCGAAGCCGCTAAAGACACGGCGATAGTACTTGCGCCCAATATGAGTGTAGGCGTCAATTTAGCACTAAAATTGCTGGAAATGACCGCTAAAGTCATGGGCGACTATACCGACATTGAAATCATTGAAGCGCATCACCGACATAAAGTCGATGCACCGTCAGGCACTGCGTTACGTATGGGCGAAGTGATTGCCGATGCCTTGGGGCAGAACTTAAAAGACTGCGCAATTTATGGACGCGAAGGCATTACCGGTGAACGGGACAGAAAAACCATTGGTTTTTCAACCATTCGCGCCGGTGATATTGTCGGTGAACATACGGTGATGTTTGCAGATGAAGGTGAGCGCGTGGAAATTACCCATAAAGCCACCAGTCGTATGACTTTTGCCAACGGTGCGATTAGAGCGGCGGTCTGGTTGAAGGACAAACCCAACGGACTTTACGATATGCAGGATGTTTTAGGGCTTTCATAAGAAGCCTTTCATTAACCCGACTGGCAATTTGCCAGACTACTCACATAAGACTGGACAGTTTAAAGCTAAGCCTTACGGCTTGTCCCGGCTTACGTGGATGGCCATTTTATGTAACGATATCTTTGTCTTGTAGGGGCAATCCCTTGCGGTTGCCCTGCTAACATCGTGGCATTAAAGGGCAGGCGTAAAGCCTGCCCCTACAAAAAAATGTCCCGGCTTAAATTGATAGCCATAACCGTTAATGTCATAAAAAACCTCGTTTGGATTTTTCCAAACGAGGTTTTTTTTTGTAGCCACAGCCACACCTATTCAACAACGGGCAAACAGGTGCGATGCCATTAATTACCGTTGCACATCATCAAGTTTCACGACATTGACACAAGCGAACAACTCAATGA
>Ga0194058_10000400_pt1 | contig 20618 bp, 35 predicted proteins | sample SepL4417m_MetaG_FD_155490 | JGI IMG/M metagenome (GOLD analysis project Ga0194058, IMG submission 155490) | Anoxic zone freshwater microbial communities from boreal shield lake in IISD Experimental Lakes Area, Ontario, Canada - Sep2016-L442-17m | ecosystem: Environmental > Aquatic > Freshwater... | reverse complement strand
TTCAAGCACTGTGTCTTTTCAAGCACTGTGTCTTTTCAAGCACTGTGTCTTTTCAAGCACTGTGTCTTTTCAAGCACTGTGTCTTTTCAAGCACTGTGTCTTTCCAAGCACTGTGTCTTTCACAAACGTGATATCGCCGGTGATATCACGTTCTGCACAGCATCATCCCTGCCTGAATCCCCCGTGCGGCGAGTCCGCGCATGATGGCCGTCATGCAGCAGAACTACACCTACCGGGCCGAGTGGGATCCGGAGCGACGCGAATACTTCGCGCGGTGCTTGGAGTTTCCGGGACGCTATGCGGAGGCGTTCACAGCCCATGAGGCCATCGCCGCACTGGAGACCGTCGTCACCGAAGCCCTCGCCGAGATGGCGGAATTCGGCCAGACTCCCCCGGACTCGCTCACCGATCACCGCTACAGCGGGCGGTTTCTGGTTCGCACGTCGCGGATGTTGCACGCCAGACTCATGGTCGAAGCCGCAGAACAGGGCGTGCCGTTCAACCAGTGGGTGGTCGGCAAGCTCACCGACCGCCCGGTCGCTTTCGGATTCAACGACCTGTTCGACTGAATGTCGACGCTCCATGCCTGTCGGACTCCACCGATAGCCTCGCAGTGATCGGATGAATGACAGGGGGTTTGCGATGTCGGTAAGTACGACGCTTCACGGGCTGTCCCGGGGCACGAGGTGGGGGCTATTCGCCGGCGTCATGATGCTGTTTTCGGCGATATCCAGCGGTTCCTGGGTGGTTGGTCTCGCCGGAATCAGCGTGCTGGCGGCCATCGGCACGACGCTGTACGCGGCACACACGAAGACCAAAGCTGAACTCCAACCGTGGCCGTGGCCGGCCGACCTGCGCGCCCAGGCCGAGGCCCTGGCCCGCCCCATCGACCCGACACCCAAACGCCTGCTACCCCCGGATGAGAAAGCGTCGATGATCGCCGCGGTCGCGACCAATAAGGAGGCGTTGTCGCGCCTGATCTCCGACAAACCCCCGGCGTGGCCGTGGGCCGTGTTCACCTCGGTGGTGGTGCAACGCCGAAACGCCGTCAAGACCCGGCTCCGTGCGGTGGTGTCGGGCTACCAACCCCGCCCCGGAGTGCCCCCGATCACCGGCAGGGCCTACTCGGGGATCGCCTATCAGGCGATGAACAAAATCAGCGAGATCGTCCAACAAATGGAGCAATTCATGCTCAGCCCGGCGTTCACGGGAGTCTTCGGCGAGGGCACCGGCGACGGCGGTGCTGACTCCGATGCGATCGTCAGCGTCGCCAAACGCCTGATGGATTACCACGACGCACTACTTGTGCAAGCCGAGACATGCCTTCAGACCCCGGTCGGATCCGATGCCTTCGTCTTCGTCCAAGACATGGGTGCCTTCACGCTATGCCCGTTGGTGGGCTACCAGCAATTCATCACAACAATGTGCGCCCGGATCGGCGAAGCTCAAGACCTGCTGCCCTATACCAGCGGCGGTGATGTCATCGGCCTCGACGACGTGCACCTGGCCATGACTCTGCCCGACGGCCTGACGGATCGGATCGTCGCGCATATCAACAGATTCAACGAATGACGGTGCGGGTGTGGAGGGCGTACGTTGGAAGTAGGACTAGTGGGAGGAACTGTGATGACTGAGCAGAATCCAGGCAAAGCGGGCGGGTATGACCCGAAAAAGGGTGGCAAGTTCGAGCCGGCCACCAAGGCCACACCACCGCCACCACCGCGGCCCGGGCGCAAGAGGGACTAGTTACTTCCCGCCCAACAAACCCTTCAGCGCCGCGCGGGTATCAGCGATCTCATCGGGTGTCGCACCGAATTCCACTGCGGCGAAGTCGGTCACCCCGATCCCGGCGAGAGCGCCCACGCGATCCTGTACCTCAGTCGCCGAGCCGATGATGGCGATGTCGGCCGGGCCTTCCACTCCCTCGCGGTCGAGCATCGCCCGATAGCTGGGCAGGCCACCGTAGGCCGCGAAATTCTCCGCGGCACGAGCCGATGCGCCCGCGCGATCCTCGGTGACGCAGACCGGTAGCGCCGCAATGACGCGCGGCACAGGCCGGCCGAATTCGTCAGCCGCCTTGGTGATGGTCGGGACGATGTGATTCGCCAGCGTCACCGGACCGGTGCACCAGGTCAGTGTGCCGTCGGTCATGGCCGCGGTGACGCGCAGCATCTGCTCGCCCAGTGCGGCCACCACCACGCTGTAGCCGTCGGAGCCCTTGGCGCTCAGGCCGGCGTGCACCTTGTACATCTCGCCCTCGAAGTTGGCGAACTCGTTGCGCGACAACGGCATCAGCACACTGAGGTACTCGCGCAGGTGGCGAATCGGCTTGTCGTAACTCATTCCGAGCATGTTCTCGATGACGATCTTGTGACTCAGACCGATCCCGAGGGTGAACCGGTTTCCTGACGCAGCCGCCACGGTATGGGCCTGCTGAGCGATCGCGTGCGGGTGGCGCGGGAACGTCGGCACCACCGCCGTGCCCAGTTCGACGCGCGGCACCTTCGCGCCCACGATCGCCAGTGCAGTCAATGCATCGTGGCCGAAGATATTGGGCATCCAGTAGGCGGCAAAGCCGTCGCGCTCGACCGCGGCGGCCTCGGCGACGATGTCATCAAGGGTTCCGTCGTTGACAGCGGTGCTGAAGATTCCTAATTCCATGCGACTGACGCTACAACCCTGGTCCAGCCGGTCGTACTAGCCCTGCGCCTCAATCGAGACCGGTTGCCATTCTTCCCAGGTTTTCAGCCGGCTCTCGTAGTCCGCCTTGGCCAGCGTCAACGGGAGTTCCCCGAAGAACACCCGCAGCGGAGGGCTCGGCGAATCGACCACCTTGAGGATGGCTGACGCCGACGCGTGCGGATCACCGGGTGTTGAGATGCGCTGCGCGCGCACCCGCTCGGCCGCCGCATGCACCTCGTCATAGTCCGGCAGCGGGGTGGAGCGCGTCGACGACGATCCGGCCCAGTCGGTCGCGAACGACCCCGGCTCGATCAGGGTGACGTGCACTCCGAACGACGCGACCTCCTGGGCTAGTGACTGGGAGAACCCCTCCAGAGCCCACTTCGAGGCGTGGTACATCCCGACGTTCGGAAACGAGGTGATCCCGCCGATCGAGGACACCTGGATGATGTGGCCACTGCGCTGGGCCCGTAGATACGGCAGTGCCGCCTGGGTAATCCACAGCGCGCCAAAAACATTGGTCTCGATCTGTGCGCGGGCCTCCTGCTCGGTCACCTCCTCGACGAACCCGAAATGCCCGTAGCCGGCGTTGTTGACGACGATGTCCAGCCGCCCGAAGTGATCATGGGCCTGCGCGACGGCGGCGAAGTCGGCTGCCCGGTCGGTGACGTCGAGCCCGATGGGAAGGATCGCGTCACCGTAAATCTCGACGAGGTCGGCCACGGTGTCGGTATCGCGGGCGGTGGCGGCGACCTTGTCGCCGCGCTCGAGTGCTGCGATCGCCCACTGGCGGCCGAAGCCGCGCGATGCGCCAGTGATGAACCACACCTTTTCGCTCACGTGATTCCTAACTGTCTTTTGCAGTTCCCCCGCGAGGCGTCGGCCAAGAGGGGTCCGACATTGTCGAACCCGGCCAACTCGGGATTGCCCTCTTTCATCTGGGCGACGGAGGCATCGATGCACCGCTGGAGACGTTGGGCGTCGGAGTCATGCCACTGGAAATATGCGATAAGGCCGGCAGACGCCAAGCCGACCACCAGATAGATCCAGATCCGAGGATTCCTCAGCACCGCCGGCCCTTTCGTCGACGCCAGTATCGCCCAGGCTCACGTGAAGCGGGTATCTCGCCCGGCGGGAAGGGAAGTTTGTGCGGTATTCACGTTGCTGCAATACGATTAGGCCAAGCCATCATTACCGTCGTCTCACCCTCGTCTTCCAGGAGCCATCGTGAATAAGACATCGATCACCCGCTACCCGATGCTGGCAATCGTCGGGATCACCGCACTGTCGGCCGTCGCCTGCAGTTCGGCCACCAAGACCGAGTCCGCCGCGTCATCGGTGTCATCGGCTGCTTCGTCGGCTGCATCGTCGGCTGCATCGGCCACCACGTCTGCGGCCGCCGCCTCTCAGGCGCCGGAGAAGATCAACGGCGAGGACGAGGTGAGCGGTTCGATCGCGTCGGTATCGGGTATGCGGATCGAGGTGAGCTCACCGGAGGGTTCGGCATCGGTGTCATTCACCGACGACACGAAGATCATGGAGTTGACGCCGGCGAAACTGACCGACATCACCGCCGGCCTGTGCGTCACCATCCGGCCCGCCAGTGGCGCCGAGGGCGGCACTGTCGTCGCCGATGCGGTGGTGGTGGGTGCGTCCAGCGGCGGCGAGTGCAAGAAGACCGGCGGCGCGGACAACGCCGGGCTTCCGCGCAGCCCGTTGGGAGGCTTCCGCGGCACCGTCGATTCCGTCACCGGGACCACGATCGCCATCACGACATACGGCACCGACGGAAGTAAGACGAATTCCAGCATCGAGACCAATGACCTCACCCTGTTTGCGGATCGCCACCGTGTGAAGACTGACGCCATCGTCGAGGGCAAGTGCATCATCGCCGGCGGGACCAACGACACCGGCGGCGTCCTGCAGGCGAAGACGATCAACCTTCCGTTGGTCGTCAACGGTGAGTGCCCGCGGCCCAAGGTCTGACCAACCCCGCCGCGCGGGCCCGCCTGCTACGACGCGGTCATGGTGCGAATCGTGCGATCTGCGACCTGACGCGCTCTTCGAGTCCCCTCGGAAAGGCGAGGTTCAGCTTGGCCTCGCCAAATTCGATCTCTCTGCCGTGGGTGTAGGGCAGAAGTTCTCGAACCTCGGCCACCCGGTGGCAGAGCGTCACGATGAATTGGTCGTATCCGACCAGCGGGCACAGGGCCAACGCTGAGGTGTCGTTGAGCAATACGGTCGCGCCGGGGTCAACCGGTGTGTGAAGGCAGCTCTCGGCCATGCTGAGGAAACTGTCGTGGTAGTTCATCAGGCGGTTGGTGACATGCAGGATCGCGTTCGGGTCGACGGGGCGTCTGGCCGACACGTCATCAACTACTGCGGTGAATGCGGGGCTGAACATGAAATCCCTGACCTGCCTCCGTTTCTCGATGATCCCCTGCGTCGTCTCCCGCGCCAGATAGGCATAGGACCGCGCCGTCAGCGCTGCGCCCGGCCGGGGATGGTAGCCCGAGGCGCAGTTGCGGAGTCGTGACACCACAGCATTGCGACGTTGCAGTAATGATGACGCGAATACCGCCCAGGCCCACAGCGGCGGTTTGTCGGCCAAGAGCCGATCGAGCTCGTTCTGAGTCGAGACGACCTGAGCCAGGGCGGCCGCCGACGGATCCGGCGGAAGCAGTCGCTTGGGCCGCGGGCCGAACGGGCGCGACAAGTGCTCGACGGCGGCACGGAACTCATCCGGCCAGGGCCAGGGCAAGCCAAGGTAGCCGTGCTGCCGGATTGGCGCGTAGGTCATACCCGTTGCTTTCCCTTCTTCTCGACCGCCGGCAGCAGCCCCGCCGCGCTACACCTGTTGGCCCACCGGCCCGCGGTGCTGCGACTCATATCCAGTTCACGCATCACCGCCGCGATCGGCTTATCAAGGTTGCTTGTGTAGATGGCGGCTACCTGATGGAGAAGTTCCTTATCCCCTGGATCTCGTCGGCGCTGCGTCTGATCGACAACGCGCCGTTGGTCGGTGGCGGCCGGCCCTTCGGGCGCAAAGAGCCCCGTCGACAGCGGAAGGATCTGTTGCGCGCAGGCCGCGACGATGTCGCGCACCAACGTCTCGATGTCGATCGCCTCGAGGTGCTCGCCGCGCACGGGGGCTGCTGTGGCACCGTCTGGCTCGGTACTGGCGACTTTGAAGTAGGTGCACCGCGGAACACCCTCGACGAGTTCAATGCCGATAGTGATCCACGGAGCCTCGCGGCCACCGGCGTGAAATAGTATCTTCCGCGGTATCAACTGGTCGTCGACTGGTTCACAGTCATAGTGGCTGTAGTACGCCTGCCCGGCAGGCAGCGGGACACGGATAGTCATGCCACGCCTCTTATTCAGCTTAAAAGGCATTACAGCCCCCGTTCCCTACTAGTTCACAACCCGACCTGGTGGTAGTTCACAACTAATTCATAGTTGAATTTCTACTGCGGAGTGAACACGCTAGCAGAGACGGTCATAGTCGTCTACCCCCGGTTTCAGCAGTGCTGACGGCCCACCGAAACGTGTCGGTTACGGGAACATGTCCATCGACAGGTCGCGCAGATCTGCGTGCGCTTGGGCAGCTTGATCCGAACCGATCAACCCGCCAGCGCACGCCAGCCACGGCATGCTCACCGCCGATCAGCGTCCTTGGCGGCAATGGTGGCAGCTGGATCGAGTCGCGTGCCCGTCGCCTTGACCCCAGATTGCGCGCGCGCCAAAACCTCGCCGACTGTGGGCACCGCAGCCGAATAGCGGTCCACGATCGCCCGGACACCCGGGGTCGCTGCCCGATGAGCCACGAAGACGATGTCCAGGCCGGCGTCCTTCACGAGGTCCATTGCCCGAACAATGGCGCTGTCGATCCAGTCGTCCCCGTTTTCGAAGACGCCGCCACCGATCCGGGTCAGCAGCACCGTGTTGGAGCCACCAACGCTTGCCTGCTCCACCGCGGCCAGCATGACCGCCTCATACGAGGCCTGTAACACCAAGCGCGCAAACGGTTCCCAGCTCCCCCTACCGTGCGACGAGTACGCGACGGGTAGCGCCGAACAGTACGCCTGCGAGACACGACGGCCGCTGCCGTCGGTGACTTCGACGCCACGATGCAGACCGATGGCCAGCGCGCTCCGCAACTCGTCGATCACCTCCTCGGAGGCGGTGTCCAAGAGATTGCTGATCGCCGTCAGGCCCTTCGCGGTGCACAGCGCGTAACCGTTCTGCATGTTCCACAGCTCGCTCACCGCCATACCGGTCAGATCCGCCAGTGCGGATCCCACACCCGCGAGCGCATCAAGCTGATGGTCACGGGTCTGCCCGACGCGGTCGCCTACCGGAACGAGGTAGTTCCGGTAGATCGTTCCCGCAGCGGCCGCCATCGCACACGCCGGCCCCTGAGTGCCGTCGTAGATGTAGCCGGTCACACCCCGCTCGGGGGTGACGGTTTCCGAGGTCATTTCCAGCAGGTTGAACTGGGAGGCGACCTGGAACAGTGCACCTTCGTACTCAGGTTCCGAGTGCAGCTTCTGCACATCAGCGACCACGATGCGCGCCGAACTGCGTTGTCCCCGAGCCGGATTGACCCGGGCACGCAGTTCGGCCAGCGTCGGCAGCGTCAGCTCGCCGATGCCGTAGCGCTTGCCGTTGGCCGTCGAGACGAGTTCATCGCCTTCAACTGCCAACCGGCTCTGAACGGCCTCGTAGCCGTCGCTCTCGCTGAACCCGACGAGTTTCTCGAACCAGTCCCGGTTGGTCATGTCAGGCCTCCCTTCGTTGAGCGCGCCGGCGAAGGACCTCGCATTGCTCCTCGGTGTCGGGAACCGGATGGGCCGCCTTGCTGGTTCCGCGACGCAACACCTGCATTCGATCGATCACCGCCGGGTAGCCGACGCCCTCGTTGTCGATGAGCCAGGCGCCCACCACGGTTCCGGTCCGACCCTTTCCACCCCAGCAGTGACAGGTCACCACTCGGTCGGCGTCGAGCTCAGCCTGGATGTAATCGAGGATCCGGTCATAGCTGGCGTCATCGATGACGGAGGTGTCCGGAATGGCGAACCGGCGATAGTTGACATCGGGGCCCAGCAACCCGCTGTAGGGCACCATGGGCTTTCCGCCACCGGCCGGTTCGCGGGCCTCGGTGAGGTCGACGAAGGAGTTCACTCCAGCATCGCGAAGAACCTGAAGCTTCCGCAGGGCCTTCTCCTCGTCCTTGGCGCCGGGATACTCGGTGGCGAGCAAGCGTCCGCGAACGACCCAGTAGCCGTGCACTACCGCGTCGTGCTCCCACGAGGGGTACTGCTGATTGTTGTTGTTAGTCATAGGAATTTTCCTTTCGTAGTCGTGGATGAGGGAATGACCCCGCAGGGTCGACGAACCGGCCCCACGCCACTAGGCGCAGGGCACAGTGCAGCGCTGAGGCTGACGCGACCGCCCGTTACCGCTCCGCGCGGGTCAGCTCGTCGAGCACCGCCTCCAGTTCGACTTCGTCGAGGACTCCCCGCCGATAGGCGGCCTTGGCCATGTCGTGCAGCAGCGGCACGGTGAACCTGCGGCGCGAGCTCTTGCCGAGGCGGACCGGTTCGATCGGTGTGCCGTCTCTGCGAATGAAGATGTTGTTCCGCAGTGCCCACCGGACCCAGTTTTGCGACTTGCGGAATAGCTTCGCTACGTCGGCCGTGCCGAAGTAGGTCATGTCCGCTTCGGCGCTGACGGTCGGCGACGGCGAACCGGCGTTGGCCAATGCTGCGTCAATTTCGGTGCTCAGTGTCTGGACGCCGGCCGCGGCGATGGCAGCGTGGTCGAGAGCATCGACGACCCGGACCTCATGGCGCAGCGCCATGTCGATCGCGTTGTATCCGCCGTCGGCCGGGCATTCAAAGAGGTGCGGGCCCATCCGCAGGGTGAGACCGTGCCGCTGGAGTACAAGGCAGAGCCGGCGAATGTGCTCCTCCCGGCAAAAGTCCTCGCGGGGGTAGGGAATCCAGATATTACGACGGGTGGCAATGGCGTGGCTCAGAGCGGCGACCACCTGCTCAACCTCGGCCAGATCATCGGCCGCAGCGGCCTCCCCGACCTCGAAGGCGAAGATCCCGGAGATGATCACGCCGTGCTCGGCCGCCCGGAGCGCGAACATCTCCGCCTGCTGCTCGGTGGCCGTATCCCCCAGGATAAGCACAGCATCAGTTTTCGTTTGTGTCATCGATCCTCCCCCTTGCTCGACTTGGACGTTGTGGACTCTTTTCGTGTAGTGGTTATTGCGTTTCAGCGCCCGGTATTGCAGCGATCCCCCCGGGGCTGATGCCAGTGTAGCACATCAAATGATATTGCGCGGCTGTAGCGCAATATACTAACCTGGCCCCTGTGCGCGACAACGAAATACCAGATCCGAATGACTCAACGATAGCAGCGGGCACCGACAAGTTCTGCTACGAATTCCCCCGCGCCATCGTCGCCGTGGACACCGCGCTGTTGACCATTCACCCCAAGCGCGGGCTCCTGGTGGTGGAGCTGGAGCGCGGAGACACCGGCAAGTGGGCGCTGCCGGGCACCTTCCTGCGTGACCGCGAGACGCTGGCCGAAGCCGTCGAACGTTCGTTGGACGAGAAACTGGGAGTGCGGGACATCCGGCCGGCACAGTTGAACGTCTTCGACGATCCAAACCGCGATGAGCGCCACTGGGTACTGTCCGTGGCCCACGTCGCGGTGGTCCGCCCCGAACAACTGAAGTCGCTGGGCGAGGGAACTGCGAAGAACATCCGACTCGTCTCGGTGGACCGGCCCGGCGAGCTGGCCTGGGACCACCCCAATATCGTCAAACGCGCCAAGGAATACGTGCGGTCTCGCTATGAAGAGCAACCCGATCCCGACCGGCTGCTGGGCACCACGTTCACCCTGCGCGACCTCCGACTTGTCCACGACGCTGTCGCCGGTTACGACGATCCCTGGGATCGCGATGCCTTTCGTCGCCGGATGCAACAGCTCCTCGTAGCCACCGGCGTGAAATCCGACAGCGGCTCGCGCGGCCGGCCGGCTCAATTGTTCCGCAGACGGTCAGCGCGTGACCGCGCGCTCTAACTCAACCCTCACACCCCTATGCGGTGACGCTCAGCCGCGATCGATCCCTGGGTCGAAAATTGGGGTTCGCCGGACCAATATGTCCTTGCAAAACCTGATATCACCGGCGATATCAAGTCTTGAACAGCATGGTCACCTGCTGGGATATGACATCATCCTCAGCCGACGTCGGCATCCGTGTCGGGAATCCCGAAGATCCTGCGCCGCATGCATTCCAGTTCAGCCTCGCGCTTCAGTCGTGCGCGCTGTTGTGCCGCCGTACTCAGGTGGCGGTATCGCAGGTGCAGGGTATGCAGGGCACGCGCCGTCGTCAGGTTCATGTAGGGGTTCCCACAGCGCTCGCGATAGCGGACGAGGAGTTGCGCATCGGTCTCATCAGCCATCGACGTTTCCCCCAGATTCTCTCTTGCGCGGAAGTTTCCGCGCTCCCATCATCGTGAACCACTTGGTGATGTGGTGCGGCGGCAGCGGCTCCACCACGGCCGGCGGCGGCTCGGCGATCCACCCGCGCAGCGCCTTGCCCTTCCGTGCCTCGATCTCGTCGCTCATGGCACGTCCACATCGAGAGGCAGGCTGAAACCAATCAGCCGGGAGAACGCATCCCACGATGCGGCCAGGCTCGGCACCCACTGTTTCTGCCAGGCCGACAACGGGATATCGGCGAGCGCATCGAATGACGCGGCCAGGCGCGGATACTCGCTATCCCGCCAGGCGTGCAGGCGAGGGTTGCCGCGAGCAAACTCCACCAGCTCGGCGATCTTCTCATCGACGACATCCTCGGGCATCCCACCTCTGATGCCGATCCCGTTCATCAGGCTGTGCCGCCGTTCCGGCGGTACCGCACTCGGGCACCCACCACTTGCGCGTCCCGCCGAACAGCGGGGCCGTGCCAGCTCTTCCCCTGGGGCACCGTGCGGTGGTCGCGCGGTTGCCGGGACGACGGGCCAGGTACCCGAACAGACGTCCACTCGTGAGCTATGCCCATCATACCGGGGAGGGCCGACAACTCTCGATCCCCAAACAACGCATTAGGCTGACCGGCATGAAGATCGTCGTCAACGCCGCCGCCTGCGTGGTACTGGTCGGCGCCGGCCTGTGCGCCACCGCGGCACCGGCCTCGGCATGCCCCAACGGAACCGTGCCCAGCGACTATGCCGGTGTCTGCGTCAGCGGCTCCTCAGGCGGCGGGCAGGCCGTCGCTCCCTCACCGCCGCAAACGGGCGCGGTCTACGGCGGTGGCCCCAACGAATTGCCCACTGTCGATGGCATCCCGTGCACCCCGCAGCACCTCGGCACCTGCATCGGACTATCGATGAGCCAGGGCTGATCGGCGGCTACTTCTCGCTTCGCCAGGCCTCGTTGTAGGTTTCGATGTCTTCGGGATCGTCCATGTCCGCGGCAATCGTCGCCCTGTCGCGCTTGATGGTCAGCCGCAGGGCCGCCCAGATCAGCCCGATGATCACGAGCGCGGAGAAGATAATGATGAGGGGCGCGGAGTTCACTGGAAACATCCTCATATTCGTCCGGTCGGCGCCCATCGCGCCGTGCGCAGACCACGATAACGACGAGGCCGAATTCGCGTAGCGGTTTCGCGGTCTGCCCAAACTACGCGGGCGGCGTCGCCACCGGTACCGGCGCAGGCCGGTTCGAGGCGACGAAACTGGCCTCGGGTCCGACGACGAAGCCCACTTGGTCACGGCTATTGAGGCATGCCACCACGCCGGCGTCATCCACGCCGCAGGCGACCTGTCGATAGCTCAGCCGGGTGTTCGGCGGTAGCGGCCGCACCACTCCGGCCTTGGCGTATTGGGGAGTCTCGGTGGTGCTGAACACCGGCATGCCGTTCGGTCCCGCGCTGACCAGGTTGGCACCGTCCGGAGCACCGGGCAGCGGACCGCTGCAGCCGTACTCGCCGTTGATGGTGTCCAGGATGCAGACGACCCCGGGTGGGCCGGCGAAGGCGAACCACCGGCCGCCGTTGACGGTGTAGTTCGCCGGATTGACCGGCGGGTAGGCGAAGGCGTTGGGAATTGGCGGGGGCGCGGGTTCGGGGTCCGCCACAGCCGGGGAGGCCCCGCCCAGAGCGACGGCCGCCAGCACGGTGGCGAGCAGGATCCTGTGCAGCATCACCTCACTTTACGTCGGATGTCGACCGGGCACCTACAACGAGTCAATGATCCGTTCGAAGAACAGTCCCTGGGAGCCAAACTGTCCGCTGGGGAAATATCTCCGCACGATGTTCTCCAGCGCGGTCTGATCGGCAACACCCAGCAACCTGCAGAGGTGCACTGCGTCGGCAAGATCGCCGTCAGACTTACGCGTGGTCATCGACTTCATGGCGAGAACGTATTCGGGCGAGGCGATTTCGATGACCAGCGCCGATCCGATCCGTTCGCCGCGGGGATGATCGTCGGGCTCGGGCGGCATGAAATCCCGCACGCCGTCGCTGAGCCAGTTCCGGTCGAGGTTGCGTCGGCGCGCGACAATCGCCGCGGCGTCCAGCACCACATCGCGGGGCTCGAATGTTCCGTCGATGTCAGCCGTAGCACGATCTGCGTTGTATGCCAACGCCATTGCCGACCCACCGACGACGAAAATCGTTGCGGCACTGCCGATGCGCTGTAGCTCCGCATCCAAGTCGCGAAGAAGTTCGCGCATGTCGTCGGCGGTACATTCTCTCTTGGCCACGCTCAGATTCCTTCGAGGTTGCCGGCCGGGTAGACGACATTGCGCACCCGCAATTCGATCGGCGTGCGGAGGTAGTCGGTCCAGAAGTATTTCTCGGGGACTCCGAATGGATCGAATATGGCGTCGACGCAGTATCTGTCGGATTCAAAGCACCAATCCAAGACCGCAGCATCGGAAACATGATCCCGCCCCGTAATCGCCGCGACGCCGCCGATGATCGCGTCCCACCCGCGTATGCCGGTCAGTCCGGGGTCACGGTGAATGGTGTCCACCTCACCCACCGCGATGAGGCGCGCGCTGCGGATCACCAACTCCCGCAGCTGCCTGGCGGCGAAGTGCCAGTCCTCACCGGCGGCAATCGTCTCGACGAAATCCCGGTAGGTGAATAACGGGTCGGGCGTCAGACTGTCGCGGTAGCGCTCGAACTCCCGCCGGGTGATGCGGTGGTGGGCACCGACCCGGATGGCGGCGATGTCACCGCTGCTGATCTTGCGGCTGATGGTGGAACGGTCGACGCCGAGGCGCTTCGCGGCTTCGGCCGGCGTGAGAGTTTCGGTGCGGGTGACAAGATCGACCACCGCGCCCGCCTCCTTGGCGCCGCTGAGATGGGCACGTATCAGCGCGATCCACTCGGCTTCGGTGGTGTGAGCGGGATCAATGGTCAGGCGCTCGGACACGCTGCCATTCTACTGCAGTGCACAGATAAAGCAATCTAAGTGTGCACACAGCCGCGCGGCGCCAGGACGGTAGCCTTCGCCCCGTGCGCATCGCTATCTCTGGCTCCCACTCGCTCGGCAAGTCCACCGTCGTCAATGACTGGGTGGCCGCGCACGATCGCTACATCCGCGAGGAGGAGCCCTACCGTGCGCTCGGGCTTTTTGGCCCCTACGAGATCCTCTTCCGGGACTCCTCCACCCGCCTGCACAACGGCATACAGCTCTACTACAACATCAGCCGCGTCCACCGCTACGCCTCCAGCGCGGCCGACGTCATCTTCGACCGCGCCCCGGTGGACTATCTCGCCTACTCGCAATTCACCGCCGACTGCCACACCACCGATATCGACGACGAGTTCGTGGCGTCGATGGTGCCCGCGGTGCGCGAGTCCCTCGACCACCTCGACATCCTGGCGTTCGTGCCCGGTTCGGATCGTTGGCCGGTGGAGATGGAAGCCGACGGCATCCGCCCGGTCGATCTCGTCTACCGCGACACCGTGGACGAAATCTTCAAACAGATCTACCGCGACGGACGGTTCGACGTCATGCCGGCCACGGGTGCCCCACTGCTGGTCGAACTCGAGGGCCCGCGCGAACAGCGAATCGAACAGTTACAGGCGGCGATCGCCGAACGCGGCCGGACTAGTTGGCCTTCATGATGCGCTCGGACACCGTGAGCATCATCTTCCTCGGCGTGTAGCGATAGGCACTGGCCAGCACCGCATTCTTCAGTCCTGAAACCACTGTCGGCGTCGACTTGTCAATGGCGGCCATCGCGGTGTCGACGACCTGCTGAGAGCTCTGCCGACCACTGGTCAGGAACTCCTCGCCGGTGCGCGCGAAGAACTCCGTCTCGGTAGCACCCGGGCACAGCGCGAACACCCGAACTCCGGTCGACTTCGTCTCTTGCCACAGGGCCTCGGTGAAGGACAACACGAATGCCTTGGTGGCGCCGTAGACGGCCATCCCGGGCGTCGGCTGGAAGGCCGCGGTCGAGGCGACGTTGATGACCAGTCCGCGCCCGGCCTTTGTCATCGCGGGCAGGAACATCCCGGTGAGTTCGACCAATGTCACGCAGTTCAACTGAATCTGTGCGGAGTTCTCCGCGACGCCCTGCGTGACGAAGCCGCCGTGCAGGCCGACGCCGGCGTTGTTGATGAGAATGTCGATCCTGCGGCCGAGGGTGCCGACCTTGGCTGCCAGTTCGGCCGCCGAACCGGGAACCGAGAGATCGGCGGTGACGATGTCGATGGTCAGCCCCGGGTGCTGTTCCAGCAGTCGGGTGCGCAACGCCGCCAGCTTGTCCTCGCGCCGGGCAACCAGGACCAGGTTGGCCTTGCGCTTGGCGAACGCGACGGCGAAATCCTCACCGATGCCGCCGCTGGATCCGGTGATCAGCGCGGTCTGGTTCTCGAGGTTCATGGGCACTCCTGGGGCATGGGGACGACACGTTCGGCGACGCGATGTTGACAACGTGAACTTTACCCATAGTGTTCACACTGTCAACATGAAGGGTGTGACGGTGCCGAAGAACGCCTACCACCACGGGGATCTACGCAACGCATTGGTCCTCACGGCCGTGCGCCTTATCGAGGACGACGGACTCGCAGAGTTCAGTCTGCGCGCCGCCGCCCGCGAGGTCGGAGTCTCAGCCAACGCCGCCTACCGGCACTTCAGCGACAAGTCCGACCTGTTGACCGCCGTCGCCGCTCATGGGTTCGAGAAACTGGCCCAGCGGATGCGGCGCGCCATGAATGCCACCCGGGCCGGCAAGGGCCCTGCGCAATTGGCCGTCAACCGGTTCAAGGCAACTGGTCGGGCCTACGTGCAGTTCGCCCTGGCCCATCCCGAACTATTCGAGGTGATGTTCGGCCGAGACGGCGCCATCACCCTGGCGCCCGGGGACCCGGCCGAGGACGAAGCCGGCACCTACGCCTTGCTCGGCAGCGCCCTCGACGACCTGGTGAGCAGCGGCGTCCTCGCCGCGTCTCGTCGACCCGGGGCCGAACTCAACGCCTGGGTCACCGTGCATGGCTTCGCCCGTCTGTGCCTTGATGGAGCGGCGAAACTTCCGCCCGGCTCCACGCGGGCCGACGCACTGGAGGATCTCCTAGACTTCATTGTGGCCGGGATCTGTGGGAACTCGCGAAACCCTGAGTCAAAGAGGCACGATGACTCGGCTTGACGACGTGGGCCAAGCCGATGGCTGGCGGTGCTGGCTCTGCGATGAGGCCGTCGACCCGGACATGTCGGTCAATGACGACCGCGGCCCGAGCATTGACAGCATGACCACCCAGCGCAAAGCCAAAGGCAAAGGCAAAGGCACCGAATCGATCTTCGGTAGCGAGAGGCTCGCGCACCGGGGATGCAACACCAAAAAAGGCGCCGTTGCTCCGATCGTCGATTGGCCCAAGGAGTTGTTCGTTGCCGACCCCGCGTCGATCGTGACCAGCGCCGAGCGGTTAGCCCGCAAGCGTGGCAGCGAAGCAATGGGCCGATGCCCGTCCGAAGCTGATGCCGTCGCGGCGGCCGAGTGGTTGGTGGATCGCTTGAGTCGGCTGGCTCCAAGCCTTCACGTCGAGTCGCGGATCCAAGCCGGCGGCGGTCAGTACCTGGTCGTGCTCACCTCGTAGGAGCCGCCGACGGGACTGAAGGTCTGACCGCTGTGGAGGCCAGGGTCATGTCAGACATTTATGTAGTACCTTGAGGGCATGACCGAAGTCCCTGTCCGCATGCTCAATCAAGAGACCGCCATGGTCCTCGCGAGGGTGAAAGCCGGCGAGGAAATCACCCTGACCGAACGGGGCACGGTGATCGCTCGGATCGTGCCCGCCTCAGCTCGCCCACTTGACGATCTGGTCAGCGCGGGCCGAGTGCGCCCGGCGACAATTCACGGGCCCGCGCCGCGACCGACGACGCCTGCCCAGGGCGAAACAGAAGCCGGCGCGGTGCTGCGCACGATGCGCGACGAGGAACGTTACTGACGTGATCTACCTCGACACGTCGGCCCTGATGAAACTGGTTCGCGTTGAGGCTGGGTCGGACGTTTTGGCGGATTGGCTCGATCAACGCATCGAGATGCCTTGGGTCACGTCGACTTTGGCTGAAGTCGAGTTACCGAGAGCCGTGATCCGAACTGGGCAACTCGACCGGTTGGCAGCGATTCCTGCCGTGCTGGCCAGGCTTGACCTGTTCGAGATCGACGATGTTGTGCGCACCACAGCGGCGGCCTACCAGGATCCCTATTTGCGCTCGCTCGACGCGATCCACCTCGCGACCGCGAGCGTGGCGGCATCCATCGCAACCCTGGCCGCTCTCGTCACCTACGACAGCCGGTTAGCCGAGGCCGCCGCCGCGCTCGGGATGCCGACAGCCGCGCCGGGAGTGAGCTGACTCAGCGACTGAAAGGCCGCGGTCCGGTGCGAAAGCCCCGTCACTGGTCAGCGTGCTTTCCGGTCCGCCCGCCGATGCACCAGGAACACCGCGACCGTCACCAGGCACACCGCGAAGTAGACCATCATGAAGTACTTTCCGGGGAAGTCCGCCTGCGCCTGCACGCCCGCCACCCCGATTCCGATCATGCCGAGCAGGTAGGTCGCCGGGATGATGGCCAGCACGTACGGGGACAGTTCCCGGGCCTTGCGGCTGATCAGCAAGTACAGAAAGCCGGTCAGCAAGTTCGAGATCCCGAAGGCGCCGAGCAGGAAGAACTGATCTGACGGCGTGGTGACAGGGTCGAAGCCGGCAATGTGCACGCCGGCCCAGCGCAGCAGGAACGTGTGCATGATTCCGCGGAACAGGTCCACGATGCCAAGGCCGAACAACACCGTGGCCGGAAGCCGGAAGACGTCGCGCCCGGCGGTCACTGCCAGCTCATCTCGGCTGCCGCCCGCGCCTGCTGCGCGGGCCCGTCGTCGTCGACGAGTTGAAACTCGAGATCAACATCATCACCAACCGTATCGCGACGGTTCCGGCGGGCTGTCCGTTGACCTTGAGGCTGATCGACCCGCTGCGTCCGGCGCACCGGCGCAGGCGTACGACGAGCGTGGAGTCCCCGATGAGCACCGCCACGGATGCAACACCAGAAAGGGCGCCGTTGCTCCAGTCGTTGAGTGGCCCAAGGAGTTGTTCGTTGCCGACCCCGCCTCGATCGTGACCAGTGCCGAGCGATTGGCCCGAAAGCGTGGCAGCGAAGCAATGGGTCGATGCCCGTCCGAAGCTGATGCCGTCGCGGCTGCCGAGTGGTTGGTGGACCGCTTGAGTCGGTTGGCTCCCAGCCTTGACGTCGAGTCGCGGATTCAGGCCGGCGGCGGGCAGTACCTGGTCGTGCTCACCTCATAGAAGCCGCCGACGGGTTCCAGTGGGCTATCCTCGGCACATGCGATTGCACATCACCGTCGACGACGAGCTCATTGCCGAGCTCGATCAGCGGGCGGGCAGCCGGCGCCGCAGCGCGTTCATCGCGGAGTTGATTCGCCGCGGCCTCGACGACGAGCGGCGGTGGGACGATGTCGAGGCAGCGCTCGGGACCATCCCCGACAAGGGCCACGAGTGGGATGACGATCCCGGTGAATGGGTCCGCCGGCAGCGGGCCGACCAGCGTCGCACCGGCTGATATGGCGAGGGTCCTGCTGGACTCGACCGTACTCATCGACGCCCTCCGCGGCCGTCCGGCGGGCGAGCGACTGCGTACTCTGCGCCGCCAGGGTGACGAACCGTGGACCTGTGCGATCTCGATCGAGGAGATCTGGCGCGGACTGCTTCCCGGCGAAGAAGCATTCGCACAACGGCTCGTGCGCGGTTTGCGATGTGCACCACTGGGCCCGTCCGAAGGAAGTCGCGCCGGACAGTGGCGTCGGGAGTTCGCCGGCCGGGGGATCACCCTTCACCAAGCCGACTGCCTGATCGCCGCAGCCGCCACGGGCATTGACGCGCGCCTGGCGACGGGCAATCCCGACGACTTCCCCATGCGCGGCATCACGGTCGAGCACTGGCCCGTCGGGCGTTGAGGGGCCCGACAGGTTGATCGATGCCGCTTGGCCTAGGCAGCGGGTTAAGGAAGGACAGTGACGGCGCACCTCAGCCCCGGCGCGCCGCTCAATCGGGCGTCCGCGGTGACTAGTGCACAGTCGAGCTGCTCCGCGAGTGCGACGTACATCGCGTCGTACGCCGAAATCGTCTGCCGCAGTTCCCATATCCGCTCCAGCAGCGGGCCCGCGGCATAGCGGATCAACCCGATGCGGCTCCACGTGTTCACGCAGCGCGCGCCATCGTCAGCGGTGAGCGTCCCGGCGCCGACCAATCGGCGCAATGCACTCAAGACCTCGGCATCGACGAGATGCGGCGCGTGCAATGACTCTGCCGCGACGAGTAGCCGCGCCTGTCCGTCATTGAGCAATGCCTGGACGGCTGCGGACGCGTCGAGGACGATCATGTCCGATCGGCGTGTACCGACTGCACGATCGACGCCGCGGGGACGCGCAGATCCGGCAGTGTCGCGACCAACGCGGCATTGTCGACGCGACGGGTTGCGGCGTCGAGTTCACGGACAGCAACGGCGGTCACCGACATTTTCGAGTCACGCGCCAGTTTCTCGAGGCGGTCCATCACCTCATCCGGGACGTTGCGGAGATAGAGGGTTCGCATGCGGCCATGATACTCCGGAGCTTGCATAGTGCTAGCGAAAAGCTAGCACTACCGCAGTCGATTGGACCCATCTGGTCGATCGGGCCTGGTCGCCGCCTTGCGCTGATCGTTTACTTGCACTCTGCAAGCCAGTGAGTTAACTTGCACAATACAAGTTGCGGCGGTGCGAGGGATGAGGATCACGACATGACCGAACGGGTACTGCTCACGGGGATCACCGGATACATCGGGGAGCACTGTGCGGCCGAATTGCTCCGCGCGGGCAACGAGGTGGTGGGGGTGGTTCGCTCCCCGTCCAAGGCCGACTCGACCAAGTTCGCCCTCGCAAAAGTTGCCCCCATCGACCGGCTCAGCTTTGCCAAGGCCGACCTCCTCGCCGACGACGGATGGGACGAGGCGATGTCGGGAGCCACCTACGTCATGCACGTCGCCTCCCCGTTCGTCTTGGCCGAGCCCAAAGATGAGAACGAGCTGATCGCTCCAGCCGTAGACGGAACCCGGCGGGTGGTGGCCGCCGCACAGCGCGCCGGTGTCCGGCGCCTGGTGTTGACGTCCTCGACGTTTTCGGTCATCGCCGGAAAGCCCAGCGGCCGTTACGGACCCGACGCGTGGTCGGATACCGCCGCGAATATCGGTGCCTACGCCCGGAGCAAGACATTGGCCGAGCGCGCCGCTTGGGATGCGGTCGCCGGAGGCGGGATGGAGTTGACCGTCATCAACCCGGGTGCGGTGTTCGGACCATCACTAGGCGCACACATGGACGGTCAGAGCGTGGCGATGATGACGTCCATGATCGGCGGGAAGATGCCGATGATCCCCGATATGAGTATGGGCATGGTCGACGTCCGCGATGTCGCGCGGCTGCACGTGGCAGCGTTGACCGCCGAGAACGCCGCCGGGAAGCGGTTCATCGCCGCCGAGCCGAACCGGTGTCGATGTCCACGCTGGCCGGCATCCTGCGCGACGCGGGCTACCGCAAAGCGCCCTCCCGTAAAGCCCCGACCGCCCTGTTGAAGGTCATGGGCCTGTTCGACCGCGAGGTCAAGGGGATGCTGCCGATGATCGGCCAGAAGGCGTCCTTCGACAACAGCGCGACCATCGAGGTACTCGGCTGGGACCCGACGCCGATCGAGACTTCGGTGCGGGACATGGCGGCGGCGATCGCGCCACCCGAGGCGATCGCGGTGTAGGCAGGTTCCATGACAACTGACCCAGAGCGCACCGAGTGGCGCTCATGCTGCGCGATCAGTTCCGCACTCGACGTTCTCGGCGACAAATGGTCGCTACTGATCATCCGGGATCTGATCGTGCACGGAACGCGGACGTTCTCACAGTTCCTCAACTCACCCGAACACATCTCGACCAACATCCTCGCAGCGAGGCTAAAACTGCTCAGCGGGCTCAACCTCATCGAACGCACCGACCCGAACGCTTCGGCCCGAAACAACGCATTCACCCTCACCGCCAGCGGTGCCGCATTGCGACCCGTCATCGAAGCCCTCGCAGATTGGTCCTACACGCACCTCAAGGAATTCCACGAGGGAATCCACAGCATCCCTTAGGGCGCTGGGGTTCACCGCAGAAACACTGAAACAGAAAGCGAGACACCATGACTGACGACACGCCCGCCTACGCGATGGTGCAGATCACCATCAAAGACCCGGCTGATTTCAACGAGCGGTACGCTCAGTACGTCTTTCCGATCCTGGACAAGTACGGAGCACAGATGATCGCGGGATCACCCACTCCGCAGACCAAGGAGGGTGACTTCGACGGGAACTGGGCCGC
>Ga0194058_10000399_pt1 | contig 20695 bp, 17 predicted proteins | sample SepL4417m_MetaG_FD_155490 | JGI IMG/M metagenome (GOLD analysis project Ga0194058, IMG submission 155490) | Anoxic zone freshwater microbial communities from boreal shield lake in IISD Experimental Lakes Area, Ontario, Canada - Sep2016-L442-17m | ecosystem: Environmental > Aquatic > Freshwater... | reverse complement strand
TGCCACCTCCCTTCACCATTGCCGTCGCTGCAACCAATGGCGCAGCCTGCTACAGCCTCTCGGGTGTCTGTAACGTCGCTGAGGTCATCACCACTTCAGTGTTGCCAGGCAACATCGAGTTGTTTGCAAACGACGCAGTCGTGGACATCCCAGCTGTTGACTTGAGCACCATCGACATCCAGGACTCAAGCACCTGGTACCCAGTGAGCGATCTTGGTGGAATCAGCCAGGTCCTCATCGGCGACATCCGTGGAACAAACACCGGCTTTGTGGTCACCGCCGCTTCGTCGGATCTCGTCGGCGGAGCACAGGCTTCGAACCTGATTCCAGCAGCCGACGTGTTCGTTGACGACAGCATCGTGTGCGATGTCTACGCCGACGCAGGCGAAGGCAACGACCCACTCGGCGTCGTCACCGGTGGCACCGGTCAGGCTGCTGCAGACAACGCAGGCGCTTCGGCACTCGCCGACGGCTCGCAGGAACTCTGCAACGTTGCTCCCGATGCAAACGGCCGTGCCGCTGGCATGTTCGTGATCGATGCGAACCTCGTTGTTGGTGCCCGTCCAACCACTGCCGCTGACGATTACACCGGCACGTTGACCATCACCATCACCGGTAACTGATCACACACTCGACACTCGTCGAGAGCTAACGAATAACGCGAATGGGCCGGGGGCAACAGCCTCCGGCCTATCGTGCATTCTGAGGCGAAAGCACCGTGAATCTGGCGATAGCCAATGCGGTGGCAAATGTGTGGTTCGGCGCTGCGGCAGTCGGTGGGTGTCGGACGATGCGGCGTCTCAGCAACATTCAGCAGAACGTTGCGAGTCGGCTGCAATGGCCCAAAGAAACATGGTGCGCCCCCTGGGTTTCGAACCCAGAACCTGCGGATTAAGAGTCCGTTGCTCTGCCGTTGAGCTAGAGGCGCATGTAGCCGTTGGATTGTATGAGCAAGCGCGAGCCTGCCCAAAATCTACGACCCAGACCCGGGCGAACCCGAACCTGATGAGGGTGACCGACGGGGCTCGAACCCGCGACTTTCAGTACCACAAACTGACGCTCTACCAGCTGAGCTACGACCACCATGAGGATGCACAGTCTGCCACGGATTGCCTCGATTCACACAACCCATTCTCGGTCTCGTTCGAGATGCAGGAAGTTGCCCGGAGACGGCCGTTTCGATTGCGTGGTATCGTCACCACAACGTATTTCACAGGGGTGATCCCATGAGCGCATCCGATTCAACGCTCAGCAATGATTTGACCAAACGAGCTCACGAGATCACTCGTCGCGAACTCGCCCTCTACGTCTCACGCACCAAGCGTTCGCAGGCGGTTACCCAACGTGCTCGCAAGGTGATGCCCTTGGGTGTGCCTTCCAGCTTTCAGGCCTATGACCCTCACCCCATCGTGGTGAGCCGCTCACAGGGCAGCTGGATGGAAGATGTCGACGGCAATCGCTACACCGACTACGACATGGGCTTTGGGGCGTTGTTCGCCGGGCATTGTCACCCAGCGGTTCGTTCGGCCATCGAGGCACAGCTTGACGACGGCACGTTGTTTGTCACGCCATGCGAGTCCAACTCCGAAGTCGCCGAGATGCTCGGTGCGCGCTATGGCTTGCCGATGTGGCGGTTCACCAATAGCGGCACCGAAGCCACGATGGACGCCATCCGCGTTGCCCGCGGCGCAACGGGCCGCGAAAAGATCGTCAAGGTCGAGGGTGGCTATCACGGCCACCACGACGAAGTAATGATCTCGATGAAGCCGCCGCTTGATCTCGCCGGCCCGGCCGACAATCCCACACCGGTGCCCGGAACCGCTGGCGTCACCAACGCCGTGCTCGGCGACACCATCGTCATTCCATACAACGACCCCGAGGCGCTCGAGCGTGCACTGCGCGGCGGCGACGTGGCCTGTTTCATCGTCGAGCCGGTGATGGAAAACATCGGCATCTGCAAGCCGTTGCCGGGCTATCTCGAAGCGGTGCGCGAGATCACTCAGCGCTATGGCACCTTGTTGGTGTTCGACGAAGTGAAGACCGGTATCACGGCAAGTTGGGGCGGGGCCACTGGGGCTCTCGGCGTTACCCCCGACTTGGTGGCTCTCGCCAAGAGCATCGGCGGCGGCCTTCCCTTAGGCGCGTTTGGCGGCAAGGCCGAATACATGGACCAGATCACATCGGGTCGCGTGGTTCACCTCGGCACATACAACGGCAACCCGTTGTGCATGGCCGCTGCCAAAGCGGTGTTGTCTGAGGTGTGTACCCCCGAGGCCACCGACGGATGTATCGATCGCAATCGCGAGCTCCTTGTGGCGTGCGATGCCATCATCGATCGTGCCGGCATCGCTGCTCATGCCGTGCAGTTCGGTGCCAAGGGCTGCATTACCTGGTCGGCCAACCCGGTGCGCAACTATCGCGACTACAAGAACACCGACTTTGATCTTGCCTTTGCGCAGTGGATTCACGGCATCAACCGGGGCATCTTGCTGCCACCGGGCCTCGACGAGCAGTGGCTGATTTCGATCATGCACAGCAACGCCGATGCCATGCGCTACGCCGCAGTGTTCGAAGAGTTCGTGGCCGAACTCATCGCCTAAGGGTTGCTAACTCCAGCGGCGTTGCTCTGTGTAGCGGGTGCGTATTGGCTGCGACCAACGATCCCGCCGCCGCGCCGCGGCCGCTGAGGCCAAGCACGCCGCGCCACCAAGGCCAATGAGTGCGGCGGCGAGCATCAGCCGGCCAAGTGTGGTTCGTGCCATGTTGGGCAAGATCGAGGCCCACGCGTTATCTGAAAACAGCGGAAGTATCAGCGCTGGCACGATGAATCCGAAGATCACCAGCATCAGTGCGGTTCCGAGCAACAGCACGCTGAGCGCGCGGAGTTGCTCTGCGCGATTGGGTCGGGTGGCGAGGCCGGCGAGAATGAGCAAGGTTGCGGCGGCACCCGAAATTGGAACGAGCCAGTTCAGAACTTGGCGGGTAGTCGACATTGCTCCAATGGTTGGTACTGCAATGGCTGCAGGGGCAACTGTGGCGGCGAGTTGATTGCCAACTAACGGCACCATCTGCTCGGCGGTGATGAACACGGGCTTGGTGCTTGCACCAATGAGATGAGCGTGCGCTTGGGCAATGACGCCCGCCAACAGATCAGATCCCTCGCCGGTGGCAGCTCCTGCTGCAACAACCTGTTGCACGAGCGCTGGGTTTTGTCCGAGCGTAGGAGCCGCAGCTTGAGCCACAACTTGGCCGATTTCGTTGCGGATTGCTGCGTCGCGGAGCACTTGATGGCTGGTGTTGTACGAGCGGCCGGTAGAGAACGAGGTGAGCTGCAACCATGCGCCGCCGAGAGCGAGGCTTCCGAGCGCAGCAGCGGCGCCCAACAACAATCCTGAAAGTGAGTTGCGCACGGCTGCAATCATCGCATCTTCGGCTGGCTCAAAGTGGTAGCTACGCTGATCGCATGTCTGTGACTCGTCCCTCGGTGCCGCTGATGTTTCGCCGAGCAGCGATGTTGCAGTGCGCGTGGTGTGGCGATCGACCCGGATTTCGGCGTGGTTGGTTCCGGCGTCACGACTCGTGCCAACACTGCGGCTTATCTGTGCAACGGGGTCACGATGGCTTCGAATTGGGCGCCGCCACGATGAACGTGATGATCATGCTGGCAACGCTGGTGGTTGCCGGGGGAGTGTCGGTGGTGATCACCTATCCCGATGTGGCCGTCAAACCGTTGATGCTGGTATTGGGGGCGGTGGCGATCGTGCTGCCCGTGGTGCTGTATCCGTTCAGTTACACACTCTGGTTTGCGGTGGAATTGCTGATGGATCCGCCGTCTGATGAGTGGCTCGCCCGGGCGGCCGAGACGATTTCGGAGATTCCCGTCCCGAATGCTTGATCGAACGCTTGTACGAAGTTACACTCCTGTCGTTCGCCGCTCGCAGTACTTCACCGAATGTGGTTCATGGTTCTCGGTAACCCTGTAACACCCCTTTCGTATGGTGCCGCTCAGCGAATCGGGCCTGAGATATTGGCCCCGCAGCGATTACTGAGACAGACAACTAAGAGACGAAAGAAGTAGGGAGAACATCATGGCGATGGAACGTGAAAAGGCGCTCGAGATGGCGCTGGCATCGATCGATAAGCAGTTCGGCAAGGGCTCCATCATGCGCATGGGCGAAAAGACATCGCTCGGTATCGACACGGTGTCCACCGGCGCTTTGGCGCTCGACCTCGCACTCGGCATTGGCGGTCTGCCCCGTGGCCGTGTGGTCGAGATCTTCGGTCCAGAGTCCTCGGGTAAGTCCACGTTGGCCATGCACGTCGTGGCCGAGGCGCAGCGCAACGGCGGCATTTGCGCCTATGTCGATGCCGAGCACGCAATGGATCCCATCTACGCCCGTGCCATCGGCGTCGATATCGATCAGTTGCTTATCTCACAGCCAGACACTGGCGAACAAGCACTTGAGATCGTCGACATGTTGGTGCGCTCCGGCGCTCTTGATGTGGTCGTCATCGACTCGGTGGCTGCACTCACACCCCGTGCTGAAATCGAAGGCGAGATGGGTGACACTCATGTCGGCCTGCAGGCCCGCTTGATGAGCCAGGCATTGCGCAAGCTCACCGGCAACCTCAACAAGACCAACACGGTCGCCATCTTCATCAACCAGTTGCGCGAAAAGATCGGCGTCATGTTCGGTTCGCCCGAGACAACCCCCGGTGGCCGTGCGCTCAAGTTTTACTCGTCGGTCCGCCTCGACATTCGTCGTATCGAGAGCATCAAAGACGGTGCCGAAGTTGTCGGCTCACGCACCCGCGTCAAGGTCGTCAAGAACAAAGTCGCACCGCCGTTCCGTCAGGCCGAGTTCGACATCATGTACGGCAAGGGCATCAGCCGCGAGGGCTCGCTGCTCGATCTGGGTGTCGAGATGTCCATCATCAAAAAGTCGGGTGCATGGTTCACCTACGAAGGTGAGCAGCTTGGCCAGGGTCGCGAGAACGCGAAGAACTACCTGCAGGCCAACCCGCAGCTGATGGTCGAGATCTCCGAGAAGGTACGTGGCCAAGCAGGCCTCGATGGCGACATCGATACCTTCGGCGCTAAAGACGACGAACCAATCTCACTCGAGTCATAAGACGTGTGGCGGGGGTGCCGACCTCGGTCCGCCCCCGCCACACGCAGCTCGTGTGTCCAATCGAATGTGCTCCCGACTACCTTGGCGTGGCCGCCTGACAGACATGCGTCACAAACTGGAGTACACCATGAGCACCGTTCGCGCATTCACCGTTGGCAAGTCTGAGTCAGGCTGGACCCGCAACGTCACGCAACTCTCCAACGATGCCCTCGGCGACGGCGATGTGTTGATCCGAGTTCAGTATTCGGGCATCAACTTCAAAGACGGTCTTGTCGGTTCCGAGACAGGTCGGGTGGCGCGCATTGACCCCATCGTGCCGGGCATCGACCTGGCCGGTGTTGTCGTCGAGAGCGCCGATCCTGCAATCGCTGTGGGCTCGTCGGTCTTGGCGCACGGCTACGACATCGGTGTTGCTCACCACGGCGGCTACGCCCAGTTCGCTCGCATCCCGTCGGCATGGATCGTGCCGATGCCAGCGGGACTCGATGCTCGCACGGCAATGATGGTCGGCACCGCCGGGTACACCGCGGCGTTGTCGGTTGATGCCCTGGAGCGCGCCGGACTAGTGGCCGGAGCCGGACCAGTTCTGGTCACCGGTGCCACGGGTGGCGTTGGTTCGATGGCCGTTGGCATGCTCGCCGCTCGTGGCCACGAAGTTGTTGCCAGCACCGGCAAGAGCGATCAGGCCGATTGGTTGCGCTCGTTGGGCGCCAGCGAAGTGATCGATCGCGCGGAGACCTCCGCCGAGTCCACACGTCCGCTCGAGCGTGAGCGTTGGGCCGGTTCGGTCGACTGCGTGGGCGGCTCCACATTGGCCTATGTCTTGCGCACGCTGCGCTACGGCGCCTCGGTTGCGGCCAGTGGTCTCACCGGCGGCACCGATCTGGGTACCACAGTGCATCCATTTATCTTGCGCGGCGTGAACCTGCTCGGCATCGACAGTGTGCAGACCCCGTTGGCGCCACGCATCGCGATGTGGCAGCGCATCGCCACCGACCTTCGTCCGACCTGGCTCGACACCGAAGTTGCTCAGGTGATCGGCCTCGATCAACTTCCGGCCGAACTCGACCGCATCTTGGTGGGCGGCATGCGTGGGCGGGTCTTGGTCGATCCGCAGCTCTGAGCGCTGCAGCCCGGCGCCGTGGCCCAGAGGTGAGCCGCGGCCTAGAGGTGATATGTCTCGGTGTTGCCGTCGACCCCAATGGCTTGGCCCGAGATCATCGCCGACGCGGGCGAGGCCAAGAACAGGCACATCGCTGCCACATCTGATGGTTCAACGAACCGCTTCAGCGACTGCCCGGACACGTATTCGCTTTCGACAACCGATGCCGGCACGCCTCGGAGTTCGGCCTCGGCGGCAATCACGCCGTCCATTCGTTCGCCGCGAACCGACCCGGGGCAAACGGCGTTGCATCGCACTCCGGCCGGCCCGAGCTCAATGGCCAGTGACTTGGTGAGGCCAATGACGGCCCATTTCGCGGCGGCATAAGGCGTGCGCATTCCGTAGCCATATACGCCTGCCATCGACGACATGTTGATGATCGAACCATGGCCTTGGGCCTTCATCAATGGAGTAACTCGCCGAGCGCACAGGAAATGGGAATCGAGGCTTGCCGCTAAGCAGGCGTGCCATTCGCTGATCGAGATGTCTTCGACCATCGCTGTAGGTCCCTTGGTGCCAGCGTTGTTAATCAATACATCGACACCGCCCATGTCAGCAACGGCCATATCGATCCATTCGTCGAGCGCAGCGCTATCGGTGAGATCTACCTGTGTTGCCCGCAGCGCAGGCGATTCGGAGCGACACAACGAGATGGCCTGTTCGTCGATGTCGCAGAGGTGAACGGTGGCGCCAGACGCAGCGAACGTGTCGGCGATGACCCGCCCGATGCCCGCCGCTGCTGCTGTGATGAGAACGCGTTGAGACACGATGGACCTTTGGTCGGCGACGGATGACGATCGACACTACCGAGCGTTGATAACTCGAACGAGCACAGCGCAGATCACGGCAATTCGGCGGGTCACGCGGTGATGAATCGCAGAACGAGTGTTCCGGAAAACGGTGCGTGAATTGTCAAGGATTCTTGACACTCCATAGGAGCGCCACTAACGTCCCGAGAGTTCCGAGAGACCTCAACTCGGACCAATCACATGGGGAGAGAAATGAATTTTTCGAAACTTGATCGTGCCCGCCGCAGTGTCGGCCCACTCGAGAACGACCTGATCGACAGCTACGCAAATGGAGCCATCTCGCGCCGCACCTTTGTGACCCGCGGATCGGTCCTCGGTCTCGGCGTCGCATTCATGGGCACCATCATCGCCGCCTGCGGTTCTGATGCAAAGACCCCGGCTGGCACCACTGCTAGCTCGGTAACCGGTGACACCACTGCTGGCACCCAAGTTGCTGGTGGAACAATCAAGCAGGGTGGCACCCTCAAGATCGCTGCGCAGAAGCCGGCCGGTCCTCTTGACCCAGTGGCGATGGCCAACTTGGGCACCTACACCCCAGTGGTCATTTCGTTTGAGTACCTCGTGAACACCTTGGGCGCCGACTTGTCGCCAATGCTGGCCGAGTCGTGGAAGCCAAACGCTGATGGCAGCGTGTGGACCTTCAACCTCCGCAAGGGCGTCAAGTGGCACGACGGCAAGGACTTCACTTCTGCCGATGTCGTCGCCACGATGGACCGCTTGGCTGGCAGCAACCTGAAGGCATACATCACCGCTGGCTCCACTAAGGCAATCGACGCCAACACCGTCGAGATCACCTTGCTCGCTGCCGATGGTCAGTTCCCGTACCAGGTCGGCCCATACAACCCTCAGTCCGTGATCACCCCAGTCGACTACGTGCTCGGCACCACCCTCGACAAGGTTCCCAACGGCACCGGCCCATTCAAGCTCACCAAGTACGACGAGGCCGTTGGCGCTACCTACGTGGCCAACGCCGATTACTGGGATGGCAAGCCATACCTCGACTCGCTTGAGTTCACCTTCAACGAAGACCTCGCCACCTTGGTGTCAGGTATGCAGGCTGGCGAAGTCGATGCAATCGTGCAGTTCTCGGTCATCGGTGGCGACGCACTGCTCGCCGACGACAAGATCGACGTTGGCATCATCCACGGCTCGGCGCACCGCATGGTGTGGATGAACACCCGCGAAGGCGACTTCGTCGACAAGCGCGTTCGTCAGGCAGTTGCCCTCGGTATCGACCGTCAGGCACTCATTGACACCATCCTCAAGGGCAAGGGCGACATCGGCAACGATCACCCAATCGCTCCGATCTACCCATACTTCGATGCCTCGCAGGCACAGCGCACCCGCGACATCGAAAAGGCCAAGCAGTTGCTCAAGGATGCGGGCAAAGAGGGTCTCAAGACCACAATGTTCTTCCCCAAGCTTCAGGAGATCCCCGAGCTTGCTCAGCTCATGCAGAGCCAGCTCAAGGAAATCGGCATGGACATCACCCTCCAGCAGGAGACCGAAGTCGATGGCATCGAGTGGTGCAAGGTCTATGACTCGAAAGTTGAGCCAGCAGGCTGCGACGGCGGCGGCGACTTCGGCATCGTCGACTACGGCCCACGTGGCGTTCCCGATGTGTACATCGTGAAGGCATACGCAACAGGCGAGTGGAACTCGGCTCACTACATCTCCGAGCCATTCCGCGCTGCAACCAAGGCATATCAGTCAGCTCTTACCGACGCCGATCGCAAGGCGCCAATCGCTGACATCCAAAAGATTGCCAACGAAGACGTGCCATACGTGATCCCATACTTCTACAACACGCTCTTCGCGAATAAGAAGACCGTGACGGGAATTGTGGCCACGGGCCTCGGTCACTTCAACTGTGGCAAGGCCGGCTTCACTGCCTGATTCTGAGTGAGCTAGAAACGTGTTCAGGCCTGTGGCCCGCTGCCGTATGGTGGCGTCGCCACAGGCCTGACGTGTTCATAACCCATGAGCGATCAATTGATTTCATGAAGGAGGCCTGATGGGCCGGTATCTGCTGAGGCGTTTTGCCTCTGCGATCGTCACCTTGTGGCTTCTTGCCACAATCGTGTTCCTTATCGTCAGCGTGCTGCCCGGAGACGTTGGACGTAAGGTTCTTGGCCCGTTTGCTCTCAAAGAAGACGTAGCGCGGTTCAACCACCAACTGGGCACCGACCGCCCGTTGCTGGCGCAATATCTCACCTCGATCCGCCGACTGTTCACGCTGAACTTTGGGTCGTCGTATAACAGCGGGGGATTGGTGCGCGACATCATCTTCCCGGCGCTCTTTCGCTCGGGCAAGCTTGCGTTGCTTGCCTTTATCATCACGATTCCCATCTCGATCGCTGCTGGCATCTTTGCCGCGCGACGCCAGGACAAATTGTCCGACCGCATCGTGGTCAATGTGGGCCTCGCCACATCGTCGATTCCCGAATTCGTTACGGCAGCGTTGATCATGTCGTTGTTCTGTGTGCACTGGAAGCTTGGAAAGGTGTTCGCCGATCCGCCAGCAGGCACATCGGTTATTGGCCAACTGCGCATGCTGCTTGCCCCCGCGATGGCGATGGTGATTGCTTACTTTGGTTACATCGCGCGTATGTCTCGCGCTGGCGTTATTCATGGCCTGCAAAGCGACTACGCCCGCACCGCAACGATGAAGGGCCTCTCAAAGGGTCAGGTGATGCGCACGCACGTGCTCCGCAATGCCTTGGCTCCCACCATCACCGTCATCAGCGTGCAGGTCGGGTATCTGTTCGGCGGCATCATCGGCGTTGAGAAAGTCTTTAACTATCACGGTCTGGGGTCCACGATGCTCGGCGCTGTGAAGTCTCGCGACATCCCGGTGCTGCAAGGTGCCGTGCTGCTGGTGGGCATTATCTACATGGTGTCCACGCTGCTTGCCGACCTACTCATTGCGGTGTTGAACCCTCGCGTCCGACTGGAGACAACACGATGAGCGGCTCCGATCACCACAGTCCTCACCACGATGAACTCATCTCTACCCCTGGCGCCGATGTGCTTGTGCCCAGCACTGATTCGGCCACCGACATGCTGTTACCCGCCACTCCCGTCGAGGTCGAACTCAGTGGTGCCGTGCAACTCAGCGAACGCCACCAAGCGCGCCGCGAAAACTGGCGGCTCATTCGTCGTCGCCCTGCGTTCATTATTGGCACCTGCATCGTCGCCGTGTGGTTGGTCTGCGCAGTGCTGGGCGATCGCATCACGCCGCATAATCCCCTCGACTTCCGCGCAGCGACGCACCTTTCGCCGCGAGCGGCTTTTCCGTTTGGCACAGATTCGCAAGGCCGCGATGTGCTGTCTCGCGTGATGGCCGGGGCCCTCGACGTGATGAAGGTGGCGCCGCTCGCAGCTGTGCTCGGCGTGGTGTTCGGAGTCACCATCGGAATGCTGATGGGCTACATCGGCGGCTGGCTCGACCAGATCCTCAGCCGCATTGTTGAGGCCTTCCTTGCGTTGCCGGTGCTGCTCGTTGCGCTGTTGGCGATTACCACCCTCGGCAACTCCACCATGGTTGTCATCGGCGTGGTTTCGGCGCTGTTTACGCCAGTGGTCGCCCGCACGGTGCGAGCCGCAGTGCTTGCCGAACGCGACCTCGACTACGTCACCTCCGCCAAGCTTCGTGGCGAATCGTCGCTGTTCGTGATGTTCAAAGAGATTCTGCCCAACGTGAGCGGGCCGATCATCGTTGAGCTCACCGTGCGCATTGGTTACGCCGTGTTCACCGTGGCAACGTTGTCGTTTCTTGGTGCGGGCCCGCAACCTCCATCTCCCGATTGGGGCGCGCAGGTCAGCGAGGGCTTTCGCGTGATTAGCGCAGGTATCTGGTGGACCACGTTCTTCCCCGCTGTGGCAATTGCCAGCTTGGTCATTGCGGTCAACCTCATTGCCGATTCGGTGCAGTCAGTTTTGGAGGCGTCATGAGCGTCACGGGTGAAACCGCCGTGAGCACAGCTGCGCTGTCGGTAGAGAACCTTGAGGTTGCGTATACCGTTCGCGGCATCGACCGAGCCGTGCTGCGCGGCGTCTCTTTCTCGATCGCGCCAGGCGAGGCATACGGGCTTGTTGGCGAGAGCGGTTGCGGTAAGTCGACTACCGCATACGCATCGCTGCGCTACCTTCCGCGCAACGGCAAAATCTTGAGCGGACGCGTACTCGTTGATGGCGACGATGTCACCAACATGACCAGCTCGCAACTGCAGCACTTCCGCGCCACTGAAGCATCGATGGTCTACCAAGATCCTGCGCAAGCGATGAATCCATCGATCAAGATTGGGCGTCAGCTCATCGAGAGCTTCACGCTGCTTGGTCGCTCGAAGTCTGATGCCGCCAACGATGCGCTGCAGGCGCTGCGGCGAGTTCGTATCGCCGACCCCGAGCGCGTGATGGATCGGTATCCGTTCCAGCTGTCGGGTGGCATGCAGCAGCGTGTGGTTATCGCAATGGCATTGGCGTGTGACCCAAAGTTGTTGGTGCTCGACGAGCCCACCACAGGCCTCGATGCAACGGTCGAAGCCGAAGTGCTCGATCTGGTGCGCGTGCTACGCGAAGAGACCAACGCTGCCGTGTTGATGATCGCTCACAACCTTGGCATCATCCGCTCGCTGTGCGATCGGGTGGGCGTGATGTACGCCGGCCAGATCGTTGAAGAAGGTCGGTGTCGCGAAGTTTTCGACGATCCGCAGCACCCCTACACGGTTGGTTTGCTGCGCTCGCTGCCACGTCGTGGTGTGCGCAAAACCGAGCAGGCCTTGGCCACCATCCCGGGCATGCTGCCGCTCATCGGCACCGATCTCCCCACGTGTGTTTTCGTAGACCGTTGCCCACTCGCCGACGATCTTTGCCGCACCGTTGTTCCACCAGTGGTGCCCGTGGGCATCTCGGGTGATCGATACACACGTTGCCATCACCTCGACCGCATCAGCGACATCATCGAAGCCCCTATCGATGTACCCATCGGCATTTTGGCCAAAAGCGCCGACAACCCCGATGTGCTCGAGCTGTCGCATGTCTCCAAGACTTTCCGTCAGCGCAGTGTCGAAGTGCCAGCGCTTGTCGAAGTCGACCTGCAACTCGGCGAGGGCGAGACCCTCGGCATCGTGGGCGAGTCAGGTTCGGGTAAGTCGACCCTCGCGAAGACCATGCTCGGCATCGAGTCGGCCGACGTGGGTGGCGTGGTATCGCTCGATGGTCACGCTGTGGCAAGCAAGACCACCGGACGCAGCACCGACGATAAGCGTGCGATGCAGATGGTGTTCCAGAACCCCGATTCGGCGCTGAACCGAGCGTGGTCGGTGCGTCGCATTCTGCTCCGATCGGTCACCAAGCTCACCGGCATCAAAGGGGCCGAAGCCAACGACCGGGTCGAGAAGCTCGCTGCGCAATTGCGGCTCACGCCGCGTCACCTCGATCTCAAGCCACGTCAACTGTCGGGTGGTCTCAAGCAACGTGTTGCTATCGCCCGAGCGTTCGCCGGCGACCCACGCATTGTTGTGTGCGATGAGCCAACCAGCGCCCTCGATGTGTCGGTGCAGGCAGCCATCTTGAACCTGCTCGCCGATCTGCAGACCGAGCAGCACACCAGTTACGTGTTCATCTCGCACGACATGGGTGTGGTGCGTTACCTCGCCGATCGAATTGCTGTGATGTATCTGGGTCGCATCCAAGAGATCGGGCTCACCGACGACATCTTCAACGGGCCCAATCACCCGTACACCGAAGCGTTGCTGTCGGCGGTGCCCAGCCTCGATGGCGAGATCACCAGTCGAATTCGCCTCGATGGCGAAATCCCAAGTCCAGCAAATCCGCCGTCGGGCTGCGTGTTTCATCCGCGCTGCCCACGTGCCATTGCAGGCGTGTGCGAAGTGAGCGAACCGCCGTTGGTCGAGGTTGCGATTGGTCACTCGATGCGCTGCCACATTCCCATCGACGAACTTCGCGTTCTCCAGCAGGGCCACTAACGCATGGATGCTCAGCGGCGTCCTGACAACGTCGTTGTCATCTTGCTCGACAGCCTCAATCGTCATGCCCTTGGCTGCTACGGCGGCACCGAATGGGCCACCCCAAACCTCGATCGCTTTGCGCAACGCGCCACTCGGTTTACCAACCACCACACCGGTTCGTTGCCCTGCATTCCGGCGCGTCACGACCTGTTGGTTGGCGCTTGGGATTTCATGTGGAGGCCGTGGGGTTCCATCGAGTTGTGGGAAGAAGCGATCACCGCCACGCTTCGACGCGCTGGTGTTGTCACCCAACTGATCACCGATCACCCGCATCTGTTCGAGACCGGTGGCGAGAACTATCACAGCGACTTCACGGCATGGCAGTACGAGCGCGGCCACGAGAGTGATCCGTGGAAGACCCGTCCCGACCCATCGTGGATCGGTGCGCCAAGCTTCGGCCGCGGCCATACGCACTACGACAACTCGCGTGGTTACTTCATGGCCGAAGACGACTTCCCGGGGCCGCGCACCATGGCTGCCGCGGCGCGTTGGTTGGGCGATCATGCGCCGCATCACCGTGCTGCGGGTCAACGGTTCTTTTTGTGGGTCGACGAATTCGATCCCCACGAACCATTCGACACGCCCGAGCCGTGGGCCTCGATGTATGACCCCGATTGGCAAGGCCCCAATCTCATCTGGCCGCCCTACAAGGTTGGGGCGCTGGCCGATGGCGTGTTGTCGCCCGACGAAGCGCGCCAGATTCGCGCTCAGTACGGCGGCAAGTTGTCGATGATCGATCACTGGCTCGGCCGGGTGATGGATCAGCTCGATGCCACCAAGGGATGGGACGACACCGCTGTTGTCATTTGCACCGATCATGGTCACTATCTCGGCGAGCCCGATGTGCACGGCCGCGATGTGTGGGGCAAGCCAGCGTTGCCGGTGTACCGAACCCTGGGGCATACCCCGATGATGGTGTGGTGGCCCGGCGCCGAAACGCAGGGCGGCACATGCGATGCGCTCACCACCACCTCCGACCTGCACGCCACGTTGCTCGATGCATTTGGTGTCAGCGTCTCGCATCGCACGCACGGCCATTCGCTGGCGCCACTGCTCACCGGTCAGGCCACCGACGTGCGCGACTGGTTGCTCACTGGCGTGTGGGGTCGCGAGGTGCATCTCGTCACCAAGCAGTGGCGCTACGCGCGCGGGCCCATCGGCAACAACGCTCCGCTCTCTATGTGGTCGAACCGTTGGAGCACGATGCCCATCGGCAGCGCTCCCGATTTCAAGATGCCTCCGCCCGACTCACGGGCCACGCTCGATCGCATGCCCGGGTCCACCATCCCGGTGATTCGTCAACCGTTTCAAGCTGGCGACCTGTTGCCGTTCTGGGCCTATGCGGCGAAATACGAGACCTTGCTGTTCGATCGTGTCGAAGACCCGTTCGAGACGCGAGACATTTCGGGTTCGGTCAACGAAGCCGATCCTGCCGAGTTGTTGCGCATTGCGTTGCAAGATGTTGATGCTCCGAGCGACCAGTTCCAGCGGCTGGGTCTGGCCTGATTCTGCCTGGCCTGATTGGTTCTGGCCTGATTCGGTCTCATCTGATCTGGGGCAAACAACCGATCGGCGCTGGGCCTACGCGCAGTAGGCTGGCAATCCTATGAGCCGCAGCTATGTCATTCGCACGTACGGGTGCCAGATGAATGAGCACGACTCCGAACGCATCGCCGGCATGCTCGAAGCCGACGGCCTGGTGCTTGCCGAGTCCGAAGACACTGCCGATGTTGTGGTGGTCAACACCTGTTGCATTCGCGAAGGCGCCGACACCAAAACCTACGGAAACCTTGGTCACCTCAAGAGCTGGAAAGATCGGGTCGAGGGTCGCCAGTTGGTCGTGGCCGGATGCATGGCGCAAAAAGATCGCGATGGCGTGCGCGAGCGCGCCCCGTGGGTCGATGTGGTGCTGGGCACGCACAACGTGCATCGTGCCAGCGAACTCATCACCTCGGCGCGTACTAGCGGTCCCATCACCGAGATCTTCGACGAAGCAGTGATCGATGACCACGCACTGTTTCCCAGTGCGTTACCCGTGCGTCGCGAGAGCAGCTTCAACGCGTGGGTCACCATCCAAATTGGCTGCGACAACTCGTGCGCGTTTTGCATCGTGCCGGCCGTGCGTGGCGTTGAGATCAGTCGTCCGTTCGTCGACATCGTGCAAGAGGTGCAACTACTTGCCTCGCGTGGCGTCACCGAGATCACCCTGCTTGGTCAGAACGTAAACAGCTACGGCCGCGACCTTGCTTTGGCCCAACGCCAAGGCGGTGCCAGCGATGTGCGCGTGCGTCCAATGTTCGCCGAGCTGTTGCGCGCTGTTGCTGCGGTGCCGGGCATTCGTCGTGTTCGCTTCACGAGCCCGCACCCCAAAGACATGCGTCCCGACACCATTGCGGCAATGGCTGAGTCAGCCTCGGTGTGCGAGCAGTTGCACTATCCGTTGCAGGCTGGCTCCGATCGGGTGTTGGCCGCTATGCACCGCGGCTACACCGCCGAGCGCTATCTCGAACGCCTTGGTCAGGCTCGCGCAGCGATGCCCGATCTGGCAGTGAGTACCGACATCATCGTTGGGTTTCCGGGCGAGACCGACGCCGACTTCGAGCGCACGCTTGAGGTGGCCGCAGCCGCCGAGTTCGACTTCACGTTCACGTTCATCTTCTCGCCCCGCCCGGGCACCGAAGCCGCAACTATGCACGATCACTTCGTCGATCCAGCTGTTGCTGCACAGCGATTCGACCGACTCAAGTTGGTGGTCGAGCGCAGCGCGTTACTGAAGCATCGCGATCGCATTGGGCGCACCGAAGAAGTACTGGTCGAGGGGCCGTCACGCAAGAACCCGGGCATCGTTTCGGGTCGCACGCGCCAATACAAACTGGTGCACTTTCCGTCCGATACCCCTATCCGCGCTGGCTCGTATGTGAGCGTGCAGATCGCTACGGCCGCACCGCATCATCTCGGTGGCGAGATGGTCGAGTTCCTCGCCGAGCCATCGCACAAGATTCACATTCCCGTCGCGGCAGGCTGATCGGCTCGCTCGAGCATGAACGCATGCGGGTTGCGCTGGTGAAGCAGATCGTCATTCTGGGTCCAACAGCCAGCGGCAAAAGCGATGTCGCAATGGCGCTCGGCGCCGAACGTGGCGGACCGGGCGAGCATGGCGACATCGAAATTGTGGCGGTCGACGCGATGCAGGTGTATCGCGGCATGGACATCGGCACCGCCAAGCCGTCGCTGGCCGATCAGGCAGCGGTGCCGCATCACTGCATCGACCTCGTGGGTCCGCACGAACTGTTCACCGTGGCCGAGTTTCAGCGTGAGGCGCTTGTGGCGTTGGCGGGCATCGCTCAGCGTGAGCACACTGCGGTCTTGGTCGCAGGAACCGGCATGTATCTCACAGCGGTCATCGACAACTTCACCTTGCCGGGCGAGTGGCCTGCTCTGCGCGCCGAGCTCGAAGCAGTAACCGACATCTCTCAGTTGTATGCGCGACTTGTCGAGATCGATCCCGCTGCTGCCGCGAAGATCGAACCCACGAATCAGCGCCGCCTTGTGCGCGCCCTCGAGGTGTGTCTGGGCAGCGGCAAACCGTTCAGCAGTTTCGGCCCAGGGGCAACGGCCTTTCCGCCGATTCCTGCCGTGCAGATTGGGCTGCGGTGGCCTCGAGCTTTGTTGGCTCAACGCGTTGAGCAACGCGTACACCTCATGATCGAACGCGGGTTAGTCAACGAAGTGCGCGCGCTGCTCGAGAGCAGCGAGGGTTTGTCGCGTACGGCACGCCAGGCGCTGGGTTATCGCGAGTTGATCGCGGCGCTCGAAGGCACGTGCTCGATCGACCAAGCGGTGGCCGAGATCATCGTGCGCACCCGGCAATTTGCGGTGCGCCAAGAGCGGTGGTTCCGACGTGACCCTCGCATACAGTGGGTCGACATCACCGCCGATCCGGTTGCCGAAGTGCTTCCTGTTGTGCGGCAGCACCTCGCATGATCACACTCACCAAACACCACGGCCTCGGCAACGACTTCTTGGTCTGCGACATATCGCAGGTGGGTCCCGACGCGCCATGGGCCGCGCTGGCAGTGCAGTGGTGCGATCGCCGTGTTGGCATCGGAGCCGATGGTCTGTTGTTGCTCGGCGTTGTTGCCGACGACGAACTCACGATGGTGTTACACAACGCCGATGGCAGCCGCGCCGAAATCAGCGGCAACGGCATTCGTTGTTTGGCCCAGGCCGCCTACATCGCTCAGGGGCGCACCGGCAACGTGAACTACGCGGTACACACCGATGCCGGGCTTCGTGCGGTGTCTGTGCACTCGGTCGATTCGGTCACCGTGCAAGCAAGCGTCAGCATGGGCGCAGTGGCAACTCTTGAGCAGCCATCCGGGTGGGCAGCCATCGGAGCCGACCCAGCGCGGCCGGTAATGCACCTCAGCTTGGGTAACCCGCACACGGTGGTGGGTGTCGACGATGTCGCGGCTGTAGATCTGCTTGCGCTCGGTACCAAGATCCCACAGGTGAACCTCGAAATCGTTGAGGCCGGCCCCGAGGTGAATGCCATCACCATGCGCGTTCACGAGCGTGGGTCGGGCATTACTCAGGCCTGTGGTAGCGGTGCGTGCGCCAGTGCATGGGCGGCGGCACAGTGGGCGCTTGTCACGCCCTACGATGGCGAGGTCATCGTGCACATGGATGGTGGCGACGCAACGGTTCGTCTCAACCAACCAGAGCAAGGTCACGTCACGTTGGTTGGTCCAGCGGTGTTCGTTGCTCAGATTCACATCCACCAGTAACCACGGCGTCTGAAAGGCGGGCCATGACGAATCCTTATCAGGAGGCCCTTGGCGCAACGCTCATCGAACGCACCAAGCGTGAGCGCATTGTGTTGGTGGGTGTTGTGCTGCGCGGCCAAACCGACGAAGAGATGGAGGCCAGCCTCAACGAGTTGTCGCTGCTGGTCGATACTGCCGGCGCCGACGAAGCGGGGCGGATGACCCAGCGTCGCGACACGCCCGACCACACATGGTTCATCGGCAAGGGCAAGGTCGACGAGTTACGCGAACTGTGTCTTGCTGTCGATGCCGACACTGTGGTGTTTGACAACAACCTTTCCCCGGCGCAGCAGTACAACCTCGAGAAGCAGTTGGGTCGTACCGCCATCGACCGCACAGCGGTGATCCTCGACATCTTCGCTCAGAACGCGCACACGCTCGAAGGTAAGGCCCAAGTTGAGCTTGCGTTGTTGCGGTATCGGCTGCCTCGACTTCGTCGTGGCGTCAGCGGCAACTTGTCGCAGCAGGGCGCTGGCATCGGCACACGCGGCCCTGGCGAAACCAAACTCGAAGTCGATCGCCGGCGCATCATGCGGCGCATCACCAAGCTCGAGCAAGACCTTGTCGAGTTGCAACACACGCGCAAACTGCAGCGCAAAGGCCGCGACCGCAGCGGCCTCGGTTCGGTCACCATCGTTGGTTACACCAACGCAGGCAAGTCCACGTTGCTGAACCAGCTCACCCAGGCGGGCGTGCTCGTCGAGAACCGTCTGTTCGCCACGCTCGACCCCACCACGCGTCGGCTTGCGCTGCCCGGCGGTGAGCCGGTGTTGCTCACCGACACCGTTGGGTTCGTGCGCCGCTTGCCGCACGGTTTGGTGCAGGCGTTTAAGAGCACGCTCGAGGTTGTTCGTGAGGCCGATTTCTTGGTGCACGTTGTCGACGCAAGTTCGCCCGACCCCGAAGGTGAGATCGCTGCCGTTCGTGCAGTGCTCACCGAAATCGATGCGCTCTCTGTGCCCGAGATGTTGGTGTTCAACAAGAGCGACCTCGATCCGGTCAGCGCCCAACGTTTGGTCGACCAACACGAGGGTTCGGTTCAAGTGAGTTCGCTTACGGGCGCCGGCATCCCTGCGTTCTTGCAAACGGTTGCCGATCGCCTGCGTGCCCTTGCCAATGTCGTTGAGTTGCTCGTGCCGTACGACCGTGGCGACATTGTGGCTGCCGTGCACCGCGAGGGCGAGGTCGTGTCTACTTCGCACGAGACCGAGGGCATTCGCATCCGCGCCAGGCTTGCTTCCGCATCGGCTGGTCGCCTCGATCAGTTTGTGGTTCACGGGGTCTGATCGGCCACCATAGAGACACCATGACCGCCGGATTTGTGCCACCTCCGTATCCCTACGATCGCCTCGATCGTTTTAAGCCGCTTGCGAACGCGTTCGACGGCGGTCTGATCGACCTCTCCATCGGCACGCCGTGCGACGCGCCGCCGCGGTTCGTGATCGATGCGTTGTCGCAGTCGAACTCAGAGCGCGGCTACCCGCCAAGCATCGGCACCGACGCGTTGCGTCGCGCTGCGCAAGGGTGGATGTCGCGTCGCTTCGATGTCGACGTGCCCTTGGCACAGATCGGTGCCTGCGTTGGCACCAAAGAGTTCGTGGCCACAACGGCGCAGTGGTTGCATCTTCGATCGCCCCAGCGCGACACGGTGCTGTATCCCGCGGTCTCGTATCCCACGTATGAGATGAGCGCAACGCTTGCGGGTTGCCGTGCGGTGGCTGTGCAAGTCACGGCGGCGGGTGGTCTCGATCTTTCGTCTATTGATCCAGCCGACGCTGCGCGGGCGCTGTTGCTGTGGGTGAACAGCCCCAACAACCCAACCGGCGCGCTCGACGATCTCAACGCTGCGGCTGCATGGGGCCGGGCCAACAACGTGCCCGTGTTCAGCGACGAGTGCTATGTCGAGTTCACGTGGGATGGCCCCGGCCGCACCATTCTCGAAAGCGGACTTGATGGCGTTGTCGCGGTTCATTCGCTCTCGAAGCGTTCGAATCTCGCAGGCCTGCGCGCCGGGTTTTACGCAGGCGATCCCCAGTTGGTCACGTACCTGCAAGAGGTTCGCAAGCATGTCGGCATGTTGGTTCCTGGCCCGGTGCAAGCTGCTGCTGCAGTGGCGCTCGCCGACGACCACCACGTGGCAGCGCAGCGAGATATCTACCGCCGGCGGCTCGAACGCATGGCGCACATCGTCACGGCGTGGTCGGGGCTCGAGGTTCCGTTCCCGTCGGGCGCCTTCTATCTCTGGTTCGATGCTCACGACGGTTGGGAGTTCGCCGAAAGGTTTGCTACGGCTGCCGGCGCATTGGTGAGTCCCGGCGACTTTTATGGCGCTGGCGGGGCGAACAATGTGCGCATTGCGGTGGTGCAGCCCGACGATCGCATTGAGCTCATCGCGAGACGCCTTGGGGTGAGCTGATGTCAGACCCAACACTTGTTCACCCGGTGATCGAATCAGTGCCGCACCACGTGCGCGGTTCGAGGCGCAAGGGTTCACTTGGTGTGGGATTACTGTTGCTTCTTGGCGGCATTGGCGCTGGCGCAGTGTTGTTCTTCAACGCCGGCTCGCAATACAAGCTTGCGGTCACCAACTTGCAGCGCAGCCCGGTGGGGTGCAACACAGCGCTCAATTTCACTGCAACCGGCACGTTCACGTTTTATATCGAGACCGCTGGTCGGGTGGGCGATCTTGGCGGAGACTGCGTGAACTCAAACCGTGCCTACGCTCGGCCGCCCG
>Ga0194058_10000396_pt1 | contig 20762 bp, 15 predicted proteins | sample SepL4417m_MetaG_FD_155490 | JGI IMG/M metagenome (GOLD analysis project Ga0194058, IMG submission 155490) | Anoxic zone freshwater microbial communities from boreal shield lake in IISD Experimental Lakes Area, Ontario, Canada - Sep2016-L442-17m | ecosystem: Environmental > Aquatic > Freshwater... | reverse complement strand
GAGGAGCACTTGAATTGATGAACCCATTATTGTACTGCCAAAAACCCGATAGGTTGGGATTGGGGTCTCCCAGCAGAGGGATGGTAGGATAACCGGCTACGCCGGTGCCGGTGCCGAACTCGCCTGTAACGTTAGGGCCAAAGGCTGGAACGCCGGGTTCCTGGTATGTGATCTGGCTTTGTTCCTGCCGGATCCGCAATGTGTCTATTGAGCGGTACCTCGCACCCACCTGCAGGTAGAATCCGCAACTGGTAAGCCACCAAGGGGCCGGTATTATGGGAAGTGGAGTCGGTATGAACTGGGCTGTGGCTGCACTCCCGCTGACAAGCATGGCTATAGCCGCGAGGAGACACATAAAGGGGAATATCCGATCACATAAGGTCATACTAAATTATTAGCGGCTGATTTAGACGTTGACCAACAACTTGACGGTTCTTAAGGCCCTTCACGAGCGATTAAGGCGGGAAAACTCATATCATAACTTGTATTCATAGTCACTTAAAAAACAATATTTACAGTATTTTTATGTCATTATTTAAACTAACATATCAAATATAATCAGAACTTATTGAATCCTTTTTTTTTACGAACCTCAGTGATTGGCGACCGGTAAATTACCAGGATTCATGGTCTGACTGAGTAAAGAAATTGACTGCATCCGAGCTTCGCTTATGAATGCTGCATCCACTTGCTCATGATAACATCCTAATTTTACAGCCACACTCACACTTATTCACGAGAGAAATACCTTGACAGTTAAACATGGGCTCCTGTACAGTCACTTGGTACAAATCATGGGCAACGTTTCACTCTAAGTCATTGTTCATTCCGGAGGGAGGATAGCCATGCAGCGCAAGCTCTGGATTCCGGCACTATGCATTTTGATGGTCGCTACTCTGGCCATTCCGGCCATGGCAGCGGAGGAAATCAAGATTGGTCTCATTTATCCCATGACCGGCGGCGCCGCAGCCGAAGGCAAGGAACTCCGCGATGGCGCTGAGTTGGCCCTGGAGATTGCGAACAACGTCAGGAATGATTTGGACATGGCCATGGCCAAAAACGGGGGCATCAAGTCCCTGGGTGGGGCCAAGGTCAAAATCATCATCCAGGACCATCAGGGCAATCCCCAGCTTGGAGCGGACTTGGCCAAAAAGCTCATACAGGACGAAAAGGTAGTAGGCATCCTGGGCTGCTATCACTCCGCGGTTACAAAAACTGTCGCGGCTGTTGCGGACCGGTTCGGCGTGCCTATGATCAACGACTCTTCTACCAGCCCGGCCCTGACCAAAGAGGGTTACAAATGGTTCTGGCGCACTACTCCCCACGACACCATTTTTACCCAAGATTTGTTCGTGTTTTTGGAAGGCCTGACCCAGGGAAAGGTGAGGGGTGTCAAGGCTGTTGATAAGAAAGAACTCCTTCCCGTAGTCGTTGCCTGTGAGAAAACGGAATGGGGTTCCAATGTGGAAGCGGCAATCAAAGAAATAGGGAAAGCCACGGGCTTCGAGCCGCAGGTGAGCATTCTCTATGCCGCTAAGGCCCCTGACCTCTCCTCCGAGGTCCAGAGCCTTCTGGCCCCCAAACCTGGGACCATGCTTTTCGCCGGCTACGGTGCCGACGCGATCCTGATGATAAAAACCCTCAAGTCTCAAAAAGCGAAACCAAGGGTAGTTTGGGGACAGAATGCCGGATTTGAAAGCCCCGAGTTCCTCTCCTCCCTAGGTGATGATGTTGTCGGGATTCTCACCCGGACGGTGTTTAGTCCCAGGGTAGGCGAGGTTAAAAAGGTGGCTCAACAGGTCAACGATATGTATAGAGCCAAGACCGGCCGAGATTTGAGCGGAGCCTCAGCACGCGCGTTCACGGCCTTTCAGACCTGGATCTACGTTCTGGAAAAAGCCGGTTCCACAAAGCCTGAAGATATACAGAAGGCAGCCAATGAGATCAAGATAGACGCAGCCGAACTGATCGTTCCCTGGGCGGGGATTAAGTTCACCACAAGTGGAGTCGACATCGGTCAGAACGAGCTGGGAACCGGTATGATCGGCCAGTACCAGAAAGGAAAGGATGGCAAGATCACCCTCGAAATCGTGTATCCGTTCGAATTAGCAACTGCTGACATGATTTACCCTATTAAGGGATGGTAGGATGGCTAGAGATCTCCCAGGTTACGAGAAGTAATTGATCGCGGTCCACATTCCCAGCAGGGCTCACGAAAGTGCTGGTCTGTCTTCCTCTGAACAGTGCCTCCAAAGCCGATATTATTATGGATGAATTGTTGCTTCAAATAGTCAGGGCGGTAGTCTCAGGGCTTATGATGGGGCTGGTTTTTGGCCTCGTAGCCTTGGGCTTGACCATCATTTTTGGAGTCATGGATATCGTAAACTTTGCCCATGGCGAGTTCCTGATGATCGGCATGTATGCCGGCTTGCTTACTGCAACGGGTTTCAAGGTGGACCCTCTTGTCGGGTTACCTGTAGGAGCGGTGTTCGGTTTTTTGCTTGGTGTGATGTGTTATTACGGGCTGGTACGTTTCCTGTTACGCGGGCCAGTGGCGGCTCAGCTTTTTGGGACTTTCGGCCTGATGCTTTTTTTGCGAAACCTGGCACTATTGATCATGGGCGCTGATCCCCGGAGCGTCCACCAGGGAATACTTGTCGGCAAGTCCTTTGTCTTGGGCCCGGATATCATAATAGAGATGACCAAACTGGCCGCCGGGATTTTGTCGGTTGTAGCGTTTATCTCAATGTGGTGGTTGCTCAACAGGACCCGCGTGGGCATGGCTCTCACCGCTACGGCTCTGGACGCCCAAGCGGCCCGGTACATGGGTATACCTACCGAGAAAATGAATGCTTTGGCATGGGGACTTGGTGGTGCTACCGTTGCTATGGCCGGCGCTTTGTTGGTCAATTTCTGGCCCGTGGAGCCAAACGTGGGCCTTCTTTTCACCATGATCGCCTTCGCAACGGTTGCTCTTGGCGGTTTCGGTTCCATCTCCGGCGCAGCAGTTGCAGGCTTGATCGTCGGGGTGCTGATCAACATCGCCCCTATCTGGGATGCTATTAACTTATTCACCGGCATTGAAGGCCTCAAGGGTCTCCAAATCCACCAGTTCAAATATTCTTTTGTTTACTTAACTTACTTTCTCATCATGGTCTTTAGGCCTCGGGGGCTCTTCGGTTGGAAGCACTGAAAATCGCTTTTGATTTCTCTGATTTCCCCAAGAGTGATCTTTGTGTGGCAGGGGCAGCGGGACTGTTCTTGCTCATATTCCCGACCTTGCCTCATTCCAGCTTTGCTATGGCAACCATGATTCAGTTCCTCATGTTCTCCGTTTACGGTATGGGTTGGAATACCATCGGAGGCTATGGCGGCCAGGTTGACTTAGGCAAGGCCCAGTATGTGGGAATCGGCGCCTACACTACGGCGGTTATGATGATACGATGGGACATCCCCTTCTGGATGTCACTGCCCGTGGGCATGGGACTGGCGGTTTGCTGGAGCTTTATCATCGGCTATCCCCTGTTTCGACTCAGAGGGCATTACTTTGCGATTGCCACCATCGCCACTTCATTAATATTGAAGGATCTTTTCGAGTCCTGGTCGTTTATTGGCGGGGCAAGGGGCCTTAAAATTCCTGTTAAGGGCGAGATGCCTAATTTTCTTTATCTTCAATTCCGACAAGACTATTACTACTATTACATTATACTCGTTTTCTTTTTCATTGGACTCCTGTACATGAACTGGTTTCGCCAGGGACGTTTGGGGTATCAACTCCGATCTATCAAGGACAATGAAGAGGTAGCCCGCAGTCTGGGCATCGACGCTCACTGGGCCAAGATCAAAGCCTACGCCATTGCAACTGCTTTTGTGGCCGCGGTGGGATCTTTCCATGCCTGCTACAATTTCAATATCGAGCCCGAAGACACGATGAGCCTGGACCTGTCGGTGCTGATCGCACTCATGGCCATGCTGGGGGGAGCAGGCAGCCTTTGGGGCCCGATCATAGGAGCAGCAGTCCTTGTCCCCATGAAGAATTATCTGGGCGCCTGGTTCGGCGCTAAAGCCGGGCTCGCAGGGCTGGACCTGATTATTTATTCGGGTATTATCATGCTTATTGCTGCTTTTGAGCCCAGGGGCATCTGGGGTATGATCAGCCGCATACGCGAAAAACGGGCACGGGGCAATTGATGGATCTTCTCTCAGCTCAAGGCCTGGGGATGAGTTTCGGAGGCCTGCTAGCCAACCATGACATTTCCTTTGAGATCATCCCCGGGGAGATGGTTGGCCTCATCGGACCGAACGGGGCTGGGAAATCAACCCTTTTCAATTGCTTGGCAGGGCTCTACAAACCCACGGCCGGACGAATACTTTTCCAGGGGAAAGACGTCACCGGATTCAAACCTTACGAGATGGCCCGTCTGGGGATGGCACGTACTTTCCAGGTGTACGTTGCCACAGGCGACTTAAATATATTAGAAAACGTAATGGTAGGCAGTTTCTTGAGGACTCGATCCAAGGCCAAAGCCAGATCCAAGGCGGAAAGCCTCTTGGAAAAAATGAATCTTAGAGACATGGCCAAGGAAAGAGTGGCCAATTTACCGGTGGCCGCTCAGAAACGGGTAGTGATGGCAACTGCCTTGGCCACAGACCCGATACTCCTCCTGCTGGACGAAGTTGCCGCAGGGCTCAATCCAAAGGAAATAGATGACATGATTGGGCTGGTCCGCTGGGTACACGCTGATTTGCATGTCACCGTGATCCTGATCGAACATGTCATGGAACTGGTCATGAAGTTGTCACACCGTGTTCTGGTACTTGACAGCGGCCAACTCATAGCAGAGGGAGAGCCTTCGGACATTGTGCTCCAGCCAGGAGTCATCAAGGCTTATTTAGGCGAACGCTACGGGACGCAAAGTTCTTCCCGGAATTCTCAGGGGGCCTAGCTTGTCTGACACTGTTACCGAGAAATGTTCTGCCTCCGGTCTGCTTGGATTCATGGATGCAGCCTCCATCTCCTCAGTTCCAAACCGGGTTGTCTGAATGAACGCACCTCGCTGTTGTATGAGATCGGATAATAGGCCTATCCTTGAACTGGATGATATCAGGGTGCGGTACGGCGCGGCGCCGGTAGTCCAGGGGGTGAGCCTCCAGGTTTTTCCAGGTGAGACGGTTTCGGTAGTGGGTTCAAACGGTGCGGGTAAGTCCACACTGCTTAAGTCCATAATGGCTGCCCAGCCTGCTTACTCGGGCCGGATTTTTTTTCAGGGCAGAGAGATTCAGTCACTTCACACCGAAGACATTGTCAAGATGGGCCTCATCTATGTGCCCGAAGAACGAAAGCTGTTCAAGCCGCTCTCGGTCGAGGAAAACCTGTTCCTGGGTGCCTATACAGTTAACGACCAAGACCGTAAGATGGCCAACCTGAAATTCGTTTACAACCTGTTTCCGCGGCTCAGTTCGCGGCGGAACCAAGCCACGGCAACCATGTCCGGCGGTGAGCAGCAGATGGTAGCTATTGGTCGCGGACTCATGAGTAACCCAAAGATACTGATGCTTGATGAACCCTCTTTAGGGTTAGCCCCCATTCTGGTCGACGAGGTTTTAGATACGGTCGTAAAACTGAGGGAACAAGGGCTGACGATCCTGCTGGTGGAACAAAACGTCCGGGAGGCCCTGGAGATTTCCGACTGGGCGTACATACTCCAAACAGGTAGGATTACTAAACAAGGTCCCGCTAAAGAGCTTCTGGAATCGGATGAGATAAGAAAAGCTTTTCTGGGAATGTGAACGATCGATGGCCGAGAAACAAGAGAAGAGAGATTCATCTCTTCTCTCAGAATGACATGAATGGTATGTCCTGCAATGCTCACGCCCTATTCGAAAGATACTGCCTGGTACCCTAGGGCATTGTAGACTTCTGCCAGCATGCTTTCCGACGCATCACACGTTGTCGAATGAAGGCTTATCACTGTCTCGCTTCGATTGGGAATAACCACATGAATCTTAACTGGAAGTCGTCCCTTGTGTCGAGTGAGGATTCTCTTGATGTCCTTTATCTGAAGGGGATCCGCTCCAGGCGTGGAAATCCTTATCCGTACCTCTTTGCTGAAATGTCGGGGAGCTTCCTCAAGGCGGTGAATCTCCTGCGCCAATACTTTGGGGGTGTCAGTATCCCCGTTCCTCACACCTGCGATCACCAGGGGTTCCCCGGACTGAAGCAATTCTCGACTCTGTTGATACAGATCGGAAAAAACGGTTACCTCTGTAGTACCTGCCATGTCCTCCAGGGAGACAAATGCCATTCGATCTCCCTTTCTCGTGGTGATCTCCTTCACATTCTTTACAAGGCCCGCCATCTTTACCGGTGACGAGGGAGGCAGCCCGGCCAAGGTTGAGGACAAAACGCTCGCATACTTCCCTATAATATCTTCATAATTCATCAGGGGGTGGCCGGTTACGTAAAAGCCCATCATCTCTTTTTCAAAAGAGAGCTTGACAAGATCCTCCCATTCAGGGCGTTCCGGAATACTAATATCCGTGAGGTTTGAGGTTTCTCCCGGAGAGCATTCCATTGCAAAAAGATTAAACTGTCCTTCCTTCTGTTCTTTTTGAAAACCCGCGCCTTGTTCGAGGACCGAATCCAGAGCTTCGAACATGGCTCTACGCGACGCCCCCATCCCATCGAAGGCTCCGCACTTGATAAGGCTTTCCAAAACTTTTTTGTTAACTTTGCGAAGATCCACACGTCTCAAGAAATCTTGAAGATTACAGAAGGGGCCGTCTTGAACTCTAGCTTCTAGAATTGACTTGACTGAGCTTTCTCCAACATTCTTAACTGCGTTAAGCCCGAAAACGATCTTGCCGTCAAGGACGTGAAAACCCTCAAAAGATTCATTCACATGAGGCGGCAGGATCTCAATGCCCATGTCACGGCATTCGGAAATGTAGAGAGTAATTTTTTCAGTGTTTCCAGATTCACAACTCAACTGGGCAGCCATGAATTCGGCTTTGTAATGAGTTTTGACATATGCCGTCTGGTAAGTCACCATGGCATAGGCAGCGGAATGTGACTTGTTAAAGCCGTAGCCGGCAAACTTCTCCATAAGTTCAAAAATGTGAGCGGCTTTTTCCGGATCGATCTTGTTCTTAGCAGCACCTCTTTCAAAACGGTTCTTCTGTTCCGCCATTTCCGATGCCTTCTTCTTACCCATAGCCCTGCGCAACAAATCGGCTTCACCCATGGAATAGTCGGCTAGGGCAGTGGCAATGTTCATCACCTGTTCCTGGTAAACTATAACGCCGTATGTTTCCCTCAGAATCGATTCCAACTCAGGCAGAGGGTACTCGATGGGAGTACGGCCGTGCTTTCGATTTATGAAATCGTCCACCATTCCTGACTCGAGCGGTCCTGGCCGGTATAAGGCAAGAATTGCAATAACGTCCTCGAACACAGATGGCTTAAACTTGGTCAGCACATCTCTCATGCCAGAGGATTCAAGTTGGAATACGGCGAGGGTATCTCCTCTGGAAAGGAGTTCAAATGTCTCCTTGTCGTCAAGCGGGATAGTCCCCATGTCCAGTTTTATTCCTCGTGATTTTTCAATGAGCCGTACTGCTTGGTCGATTACCGTAAGGGTTTTGAGACCGAGGAAATCAAACTTTACCAATCCGATCTTTTCCACCCAGGTCATGTCGAACTGAGTGACAGTTTCCCCATTGTTTCCTACGTAAAGTGGTAGGTGCTCCACCAGAGGCGTATCCGAGATAACTATCCCAGCAGCGTGGGTGGATGCATGCCTTGTTAGCCCTTCAAGAGATCGGCCTGCGTTTATAAGATCTCTCACTTCAGGTGATCCGTCCATCATCTCCTTTAGTCTTGGTTCCTGTTTGATGGCCGTGTCGAGGGTCATCTTGAGGGCGTCAGGTATCATCTTTGCAATTTTGTCGGCTTCTGCGTAAGGAAAACCGAGTACGCGCGCGGTGTCTCTCACCACGGCTTTGGCCTGCATTCTTCCAAATGTTATTATCTGTGCCACGTTGTCCTTGCCGTATTTTTCCGAGACGTATTCTATTACCCGCTCACGACCTTCGGTACAGAAATCCACGTCTATATCCGGCATACTCCTGCGCTCAGGGTTAAGAAAGCGCTCAAAAAGAAGATTATAGCGGATGGGATCAATATCCGTGATTCCGAGACAATATGCCGCCAAAGAGCCTGCTGCGGACCCGCGGCCAGGACCGACAGGAATTCCTTTGCTCCTGGCAAATCTGATAAAATCGGCAACAATGAGGAGATACCCTGAAAACCCCATGTCCTGTATCAAGCTTATCTCGTGGTCCAGGCGTCGCCTGTACGCTTGCACAGTCGTAGAATCGATGTCTCCTTTCCCCAGTAGTTTTTCCAAACGCCGTTCTAAACCTGCACGAGCCTCTTTTTCAAGATGTTCCCTCAAGCTTTCCCCTGTCCCGAGATCAAAGCGGGGCATATGCAACTGGCCAAATTCCAGCAGCAGGGAGCACCTTTCCGCAATCGCGAGGGTATTTCTCAATGCCTCAGGAACATTACTGAAATCATGAGCCATTTGCTCCGGAGACTTAAAATAAAACTGGTCCGTGTCAAAACTTAGTCGGCTGGGCTCAGCCAGCTTTTTCCCCGTCTGGATACACAGTAGGATCTCATGTGCTCGGTGGTCGGACTTTTCCAGATAGTGACAGTCATTGGTGGCCACCACAGGGATGTTCAGTCTTTTGGCCAAACTGAAGACACCTTGATTGACCTTACGCTGATCTTCAAGTCCGTTCTCTTGTATCTCCAAGAAATATCGCCCGTCATCGAAGACGTCACGGAACCAGGCAGCCCGTTCTTCCAGTCCTTTCTGATCACCCGCAAGAATCCGTGTTCCAATTTCTCCGGCCAAGCAAGCACTCAAACAAACCAGTCCCTCATTGTACTCTTCCAGGAGTTCCACATCCACTCTCGGCTTATAATAGAATCCTTCCTGGTACCCCTTAGTTACTAGCCTGCAGAGGTTTCGGTAGCCCTTTTCGTTTTCGCAAAGGAGAATAAGGTGATAAGAATGTGGCTCACCAGGCTTGGTAGACCGGGTGAACCGTGAACCCGGCGCAACATAAACTTCGCATCCTATGATCGGTTTGATACCACTCGCCTGAACCAGGGTGTAAAATTCCATGGCCCCGAAAAGGTTCCCGTGGTCAGTCAGGGCCATCGCCGGCATCTTGTAGTCTTTGGCTTTAGCAATAGCATCGGGAATCCGGATGGCCCCGTCCAAGAGAGAATACTGGCTATGCAAATGCAGATGAACAAAGTCCCCGCGCGGCATGAAGTTTTCCTATCCTATTGATAAACTTACTATTTTTTGTCTAGAAATCTCACCATATCACCACATCACATTGCTTGCAATGGGTTTTTACTCTCAGCTCAAACATTAGCCAAGCTCTCGCACGTGAGATTCGAGTTGTGTGTTCCCTCTCATCATAGCTGTGTCCTAATAATATATTGTTTATCAGAAAGATATTGACATTATCTGAATAAATTTATTAGAATGTACCGACCATAGTACCTCTGTTTATTAATATAATTAATGCTCTGTCGGTGGTCTTTGCAGCCATTCGGCAATGAGTCTTTGAAGGTTTTGGAATCAATGACTAATACGGCTAAAAATTCTGATCACTCTTCATTGAAAAATAATTCCAATACAACTCGTTCACGGTTTTTTTCTATTATTCGATCCATTGTCGGGGGGCTGTTTGAGCAACTTTTGATTTTTTGTGAAGAATTTGGTCGCATAATCATCCTGTTTGGGCGGAGCATTGCGTGGCTGGTGAGGCCGCCGTTTCGTGTTGTACAATTCCTAACGCAGTTGAACTTCGTTGGTGCTCAGTCGGTACTGCTGATCGTACTGACAGGAGCATTTACTGGAATGGTCAGTATTTTACAGGGATACAGCGGCCTTCACCGGTACGGAGCAGAGTCCATGCTAGGAGCCACAGTTGCTTTAGCTCTTTCACGCGAACTCGGCCCAGTAATCTCAGCCCTTATGATCATTGGACGTGTGGGGTCTGCAATTACTGCTGAACTAGGGAGCATGCGAAACACTCAGCAAATAGACGCCCTGTCCAGCATGGCAGTTGAGCCGGTGCAATATCTAGTTGTGCCGCGAATTCTTGCTGCAACTTTAACTCTCCCCCTGTTGGCTCTTATTTTCAGCTTTTCAGGAATGGTTGGAGCATATCTGGTAGCGATCAATTATCTCGGAATCGATCCCGGAATGTTTATGTCAGGGATTCGCTATTATTTGGACTTGGATGATATTGTCCACGGCCTTGTGAAGTCGCTCGTGTTCGGACTCATATTTTCTCTGATCGCCTGTAATGAGGGATTCTACTCAACAGGAGGGGCCCGTGGAGTAGGAATAGCGACAACGAGGTCGGTGGTTGTCTCTGCTGTGCTGGTCCTCATTTCCGATTACATGATAACCGCTATGATGTTCCGGTCCACTTGACCTGGAGACCACTTGAAGGCAGCCGATGATCCACGTGGAAGAACTTTACAAGAGATACGGAGACCAGCAAGTGCTTAACGGTGTCACCTTCGACATCCGAACTGGCTCGGTGACGACTTTAATGGGGCTTTCCGGTTCCGGCAAGTCTGTTCTCATGCGGCACATGATCGGGTTGGAGAAACCAGATCGTGGGGCAATCTTGGTCGACGGCGAAAACATAGTGGGAATGAAACCCAAGCAACTCAACAGGATCCGGCGCCGATTCGGTGTACTCTTTCAAGAGGGTGCACTGTTCGATTCTCTTTCTGTCAGAGAAAACGTTGCCTTCCCTATACGGGAACACAGAAATCTTTCCGAAACCACGATTCAGGAGATCGTGGTGGAAAAACTTACCAATGTCGGCATGAGAGAACACCAAGAGAAATTTCCGGCAGAACTTTCCGGAGGAATGAGAAAACGAGTCGGTCTCGCACGGGCTTTGGCCCTGGAACCTGAAATTGTCTTTTTTGATGAGCCGACGACCGGTCTGGACCCTATTACCAAGTCGGCTATTTACAGACTCATTGAACAGACCCATTCCGAGAGTTCCATAACGTATGTCCTGGTGAGCCATGACGTTCAGGGAGTGTTGGAAGTCTCGGACGAGATTATGTTGCTCTTCGATGGCAGGATTGCTGCTAGAGGCTCTCCATCGGAGATCAGGGACAGCCTCGATCCTGCAGTCAAGCAGTTTATGACTGGTTCATCGGATGGGCCACTATCAATTGAATAAAACAACTGAGGATTCTCGGAATGAATAGATTTTCTGTGGAAGCAAAAGTGGGAATATTTTTCCTCGCTTCAATTGCCATATTTGCGTACGTCTGGTTCAAGGTATTGGATGTCGGTGTGAAAGACGGGTTTGTTCTCAAGGCTCGTTTCAGATCGATTGAGGGCCTGACAAAAGATGCGCAGGTTCAGATAGCGGGCATCAAGATTGGAAGTGTGAAAGAGGTCCAGTTTGATCCAGAGAGCGGGAAAGCTGCCGTCACAATGTTGATCAATGATGCTTACCGCAACAGTATACCGGAAGGATCTCGACTTTTCATAAAGTCCAAAGGACTCGCGGGAGACAAGTACCTTATCATTGAGCCAGGGAAACCGAATGCCCGCAAGTTAAAGCCGGGCGAGGAAATGACCCTGGTTTTCGAAGCTACAGACCCGGAGAAAGTCTTGGAAAGTATTGGAATCATAGCCCAGAATCTTCAGGTTGTGACTCGTGAAGTTCGGAAACAGATCATTGAAGAAAAGGGGTCTGAAAAGATCGACAGGGTTCTCGATAACTCCGATTCCGTGTTCAAAGATTTACGTGAGATATTAAATAGAAACAAAGCAAAAATCAACCAAACTGTTGATAACACAGACAGTGCAGCCAAGGGTGTCAATGAAATAGTCACCAGGAACAAGACCAAAATAAACCGGACGATGGATGAGGCAGAAAAATATTATAAAGGCATGGGAGACGCAAGTGACAAGTTTGGCAAGGCGGCATCAGATCTAGAGATTCTAGCCAAGGACGTCCGCAGTGGAAAAGGTACACTCGGCAAGCTCGTTACTGATGAATCTCTCTTCAGAAATACCCAAAACCTCTTAGGAGAAATGAGAGGAATCTCAAGCAGTATTCAAAATGGATCAGGAACCATTGGCCGCTTGGTAAACGATCCTGAGATTTATTACGAGGCTCGCAGGGCGATCCGAAATATGAACAAGACGGCGGAAGACGTATCCGAAGCTACTCCTATCAGCACGCTAGCAATCATTCTTGGGTCGATGTTCAGGTAGAAGGTCCCGAGTCCAATGTTGAGGCTCGAAAACCCAAATACCTGGATCAAAAACCACTTCAGAAAGTCGAATCCACAGGATTCAGTAGTGCAAAGTCATTCCGCACACATCGGAGCCCCGGATTTGGGTTTTGTAAATGTTAAGACGAGACCTTCATGCCGATTTTGTCTTTCAGGCACGGGACTACTGATTGTCTTCATATTCACCACCATTCTCGCGGGGGAACCCAGAAATGTATCAGGTTCTGTCTATGATTTTTTTCGCCTGAAAACACAGGGAACCGTATTTGCGATCGATCCTGATCTTATGATTCGATCGATCGATCCGAGGGCACCAGATCAGACTTGGACAATAGGAGAGGGGTGGGGTTTTGGTCCCCTATTTTTTCATTCAAAAGTTCCAGGCCGTTACGACAGGATAGATTTCCTTTATCCTTTTGGGTGCCGAGAGGAGTCACATTTTCGCTACAAGCTGCGGTTTACTCCTTTCTTCGAGAGTCGCTGGTCCAAACTCCCACCTTTTGAAGGCTTCATCCGATGCCTGACCTTTTACAAGGGGAGATCAGACCTCGGCCAAAATTATTGGGGGTTTTTCCCCTTTTATGGTTACACTCATCGACGTTATGGCGTGGACCACAACTTTTTCTTGCTTTTCCCTCTCTATTACGAGAGCACTGAAGACGGTGCCAGGACATTTCGTTTCCTTTGGCCTTTGATAACATATTCCAGTGCTCCCGGCCGATCTGCCTTTAAAGTTTGGCCTTTGTACGGAGAGGATTCCATCCGCAACGATTATTTCAACCGATATGCGCTTTGGCCGTTTTTCCAGCGTATGACCAAGTACCCCGGTACTGATCAGGCGTCCGACTACACTGCCCTTCCCTTTCCGCTTTATGTCCGCCAAGAGGATTCCTACTCTTCTTCCACCCACATTTTATGGCCCATCTTTACTTTATATGAGCATTACGCCTCCGGGCACCACAGATACAGTTTCCGACCTTTTGTGACCTATGGATCAGGCGGAGGCATAGAAGAGTTGAGCATTTTATTCTTTTATTCTTCCAAAAAGGACCTTCGGAAAGCATCCACATCAACCGACTCAAAAGGATACGTATCAGTATCAAATGACGAAGTCGTTACTGAACGCAGCTTCCTGAAAATGAGTACGATCAAGAAACGGTACCGAAAAGGTTGTCTTGTTTACGCAAAATACAGATTCTGGCCGTTTGCGGAATACATCTGGGACCTGGAACGGGGTAGCCGACTCAAAGTTCCGGAGATAATCCCTTTCAACGACACGTGGTGGGATCTGAATCTGGGCCGCCTATTGAGGTTCGTGGATTTCCGTGACACCCCGATCACTTCTGAAAGCAGCATATTATTCGGGCTGCGTCAGAAAACCGAAGTCAAGCAGTATCCTTCCATAAGTTGTCCCCCTAAAACGGGCGATGACAACTGGTCGGAGCTTATCACCGGTTCCTTCGGTAAACGGTGAGACGGCTCATAGTGAACGAGCACTGTGAGAACTCTCATTGAGATGCTTCGCCAGGCTTCTGTGTCGTCCTATTTACCAGGCCAAAGGTTGTGCGAGGAGTTTCTAGAGTTTGTATATTTCTGAGTACTTGCGTTCGAGATAATTAATTAGATACATTGGGTTAAGGTCTTCACCGGTTACGGTCTGAACCAATACTCTCGGCAGATATCGGCATCCTTGCGAGTGTATCTTTTCTCGGAACCAAAGAAGCAGCGGAGTGAAATCGCCACCTGCCATAGATGAATTCAGATCGCCCAAGTCCTGTTCAGCTCGTTTTAAGAATTGAGCCGCGTAAAGATTTCCCAAGGTATAGGTAGGAAAGTAGCCTATAGCACCTGATGACCAGTGTATATCCTGCATGACCCCATCCTTGTGAGTCGGAGGAACCAGCCCGATGTACTTCTGCATTTTCATGTTCCAGGCCTCGGGAAGGTCCTCCACTTCCAGTTCCCCCCGCGTGAGCATTACTTCTAGTTCGAAACGGAGCAGTACATGGATATTGTAGGTTACTTCGTCGGCTTCTGTGCGGATCAGGCTCGGGGTTACCAAGTTGATGGAGAAATAGAAATCTTCTCGGGAAACCTCTCTTAGAGAAGGGAATCTGGCTTGGGCCTGGGGATAGAAATAGTTCCAGAAGGCCTCGGAGCGAGCAATCAGGTTCTCCCAAGTTCTGGCTTGGGACTCGTTCAGTCCCAGTGACACAGGTCGACAAATCGGGGTACCCCAGTGCTCCATAGGTAGTCCCTGGTGGTACATTGCGTGTCCAGCCTCGTGAATCACTCCAAAAAAAGCCTCGGTGAAAGAATCTATCTTGTAACGGGTGGTAATTCTAACGTCGCCGGGCCCAATTCCGGTCGTGAACGGGTGGGCAGATACATCTAATCGACCGGCTTCCATATCATACCCGATTCTACGAGCCACCTCCTTCCCGAACGCCTCCTGGTCCACGATTGGATAGCGCCGTCCCTCTATGGCAGAAGAATCGCTACGTCTGGAACTGCTCTGAATACGCTGTAACAACTTGACGAGGGCTGTAACCAATTGTTCGAAGATCGGCTCGAGGTCTGATGCGGTTTCACCCTGTTCGTAATTGTCGAGCAATGCATCATACGGCTCATTTTCGTATCCGAGGGCCTCAGCCTGTTCCCTCTTGAGGGCTATGATCTGTTCGAGGTAAGGTTTAAACAAAGGCCAATCATCTTGAGGTCTTGCCTTTTCCCAGACTGCCTGCCCTTGCGCTGCTGCACGGGCGAGTTCCACAGCCAGCTTTTCTGGAATCTTCACAGCCCGGTCGTAAATCCTCCTCCATTCTCTGATGTTGACAGCCTCCACTGAAAGTTTGTCTGACGTCAGGTCCGGGATCTCTACCACGGAGAGAAGTTCCCCGATTACTGGATCAGTAGTCATTTTGTGGTACATTTTGGCCAGGGCTGTTAGTTGGCCTACCCTATGGGGATGACCTTTCGAAGGGATTTGGGTGCGTTCGTCCCAGTGCAACAAGGCAATGACTGAACCCAGATAAGAAACCTGCTTACTGTGATCGGACAACCGGCTGTAAGCTTCCGATGCGTTCATCGCTTCACCCTTTCCGGCATGCATAAACCGTTAAGATCAACCGTTACCCATCCATTTTGAACTTGTTTTTGTAATATCCTAAAATGCTTACAATACATTGGCACCATCCCGCTTGCAGGTTCCAAGACTTCTCCTATAGCTCAGAGAGTTTTACAGCGCTGCAAGCTTCATTAAACACATCGCTCAGCCTCAGAATGCCCTGAAAACCGTCAGGCCCTCTCACCACGAGCGAAAGGTAATTACCCATAAGCAACTGGTGGATAGCACGATTGATCGACGCCCCCTGATCGATGATTTCGCCTTCCTCTGGAAATGACATGATATCCCTTACCCTCAACACTGCAGCCCTCTTTGCCAGTTCCCGCAGTGGTTCATTCCAGAGATGGTAATTTTCCATAATAGAATTAACTAGACCAGAATTTAAACCCAACCGAAACAACACTTTCTGGTCGCTGACCTCATCGTACTCCGGATCCAATGTTTTCAAAGCGTCTCTGTAGCTAGGTTCCAGAGATTCAACAACGTGCTTGTACTTAGGTTCCAGAGCTTTCAGGACCTCAAAATGCCTTAACGTTCCAACGATCTTTTCGTTTTTGTCATAAACCAATATCACACGCGGTCTGTACTCCCATGGGTCATCCTTTAGCCGTGTAGCTTCCAGAGACAATACAGCGTCACGCAGAGTAGCATCTTCAGACACTTTTGGGCACTGGGAGAAAGGTGCCATCAGGTCTCTTACCTTAATCGTATTCATCAAGTCCTCCTTGTACAAGCATCTCCTTAGAAATAGTCCAAACGCGACTGGAACATGAAAATTACATGGGCTGAGAAAAAAAGCAAACCGTAATCATACAAGGAGCAAGTCCTTATTATTTAGCGTAATAGGTTGATTATGTAATTGCTGACGGGGAATCCTCTCAGGTAAGGTGCAAGGTCCTCTCTTAGCAGGTGACTCATGTGGTGCCTTTGGTCAGCCGAACCATTTTCTCTTCTAGGCCACGGAAAACCTCCTCGCCCGGGATGCGCTCGCCTCGGTCGAGTTCCTCAATTCCCTCCTAAATATCCCTTCGCAGTTGATCACGCTGCCTTAGCAGGTACAGCGCTTCGCGAATAATTGCCGATTCGCTGTCGTATTGTCCTCCTCGTGAGATGGATTGAACCATCTCCTCAAGATCTGGAGTGATCTCTAATACCATGGGCTTCTCACCTTCTTTTGACTTTGGTCCAGGCTATCACGTCAGCAGCTACCAGTCAATTTTGACTTGGGAAATCTCGGGACAGCTTACTTAAGTCTCCAGATGGTGACCGAATTAGGGATAGGAAGTGGAAGTCTTGCCGGGATATTTCAACGTTGCGCTCGTTTGTTGGCAGATGTGCCCCAAAAGCTTGTTATGCAATACCGAGAGGCTCCTGTAAAGCATGCGGACGAGACTAGTTGGCGCACGAACGGTAAAAACGGCTACGTATGGCTTTTTGCTACGAAAGAACTGAGCATCTTTCAATTTGGCAAGAGTAGATCCGCTCAGGTTCCCTTGGCGGTTTTTGGCAAAGAGCCTTTGGAGCCTTCTGATCCTTGAACTTAGAGATCAATTCATAATCCCATCTGACTTAAACGCGATTAACTGAGGATTTACGAGCAAGGAAACAAAATGCTTACATTTTGGCTCCAAATATGATAAGAAACTCGATTTTAGGCAAATTGGTATTCGCAGGAGGCTGGCTCCGTGCTTGAAATTCTAACCCGGGGATTCCGCGATGTTCGCCAATATCTGCAAGGTATGCGAACTCTTAACGAGGACAACCTCAGCGAGGCGCTGAAGATGATTCGCGTCTCCTTATTGGAGGCGGATGTAGAATTTCAGGTGACTCTTTCATTCCTTGAGCGGGTCAAAAACCAGGCCCTGGGTGAATTAGTCCAGGTAAAGATAAAGCACAAAGACAAGAAATTACAGGTTTCCCCCGGCGACCACTTTATAAGCTTATGCCACGAAGAGTTGGTTCGTCTCATGGGGCCGGCAGATCCTTCTCTCAATCTACGCTCAAAACCCTCTTCAATAATGTTGGTAGGCCTCCAAGGTTCAGGCAAGACCACTACAGCTGCTAAACTAGCCCGCTTTTTAACCAGGAATGGAAAGAAGCCCATGCTGGTGGCAGCTGACATTTATCGCCCTGCGGCAGTTGAACAACTACAACAGTTGGGTATAGACCTCAAAATACCGGTTTACTCAGACGGAGGAGTTGATCCACCAGAGATTTGTCGAAAGGCAATCCTCGAAATTGGCGACAGAGGTTGTGACGTCGCAATTTTTGATACCGCCGGACGCTTGACTGTCGATGCGCTGCTCATGGATGAGCTTCAACGTATTCAGGAATTGACAGCTTCGGAGAATGTTCTTCTCGTCTGCGACGCCATGATTGGACAGGAATCGGTCAATATAGCCAAGGCGTTTAACGAGAGAATTCGCCTTACAGGCTTCATCCTTACAAAGCTTGATGGAGATGCACGTGGTGGTGCTGCAATATCCATTAAGGAAGCTACTGGTGTCCCCATAAAGTTTGTTGGCATGGGAGAAGGCCTGGATCGCCTAGAAGAGTTTCGACCGGAAGGTGTGGCATCCAGAATCCTAGGTTTTGGGGACGTGGTAGGTCTGGTTAAAGATTTCGAGGAAGTAGTCGATGAGAAAAGAGCTGAAGAAGATGCCATGCGGATGCTCATGGGCAATTTCACTCTCAGCGATTTTCTTGGTCAGATCAGAGCAATCAAAAAGATGGGGCCGTTACAGGACTTGGTTGAGAAGCTCCCTTTCTTTCCCAGTGGCGTCCCCGAATCAGCTAAGGTGGATGACTATGAATTGATTCGAATGGAATCAATCATTAATTCGATGACTCCTTCAGAGCGAAAGCGTCCTGACATTGTCGATGATTCCAGAATAAGCAGGATAGCAGGGGGTTCAGGGAGGAAGGATTCGGAGGTCAGGGATCTTCTCGGTAAATTCAAAGACATGAGTGATTTAATGGTCGCCATGGGAGGAGGTAAGCTCCGGGGCCGCTGGAAGAGATTGAAGGGCATCAAGAAGTGGTTCGGCGGAGGTATGACGGACATGGTGGGAACTCAGGATTACGAAAACTCGGCTGCCAATCCTTTCGGCATGCCTGAGATCAAGAAAGGCAAGCAGGTTTCCAAGAAAGCATTGGAGAAACAACGCAAGAAAGGCAAACAAGCGAGACAGGCCAGGAAAAAGGCCAAAAAGAAGTGAGTATATTTAGTCCCGAATTGAAAGGTCCGGTTTCCGGCCTATAATCGTAACGGAGGACACTATGATTATAAAACTAATAGGAATGATTGCTCTGGGGTTAGTGAGTGCGGCTCTCAGCTACTACAACAAAAACTTTTACGTGAGAGTCTTCAACGACATTCTGGGGAGAGAAGAAGAAGAGGACGTTGCTGCTCGGGTCGGTCGAGGTTTTTTCTATGGATTCTTTTTCCCCCTCTATTTTGTGCTGCTGCTGCTAGGTCTCGTCGCCCTCATCTCATTCCTCATTACAGCTGGAATTATTGCCGCAATAGTTTTCGTGCTTGTCTGGATTACTGAGAAAATGCTCCCAAACGAATGGATTGGAAAGCTTCTGTTCGATTTGTTTTCAAAAGTCGGTTTTGGCGCTCCACCTGCGAAGTCAACCGTATCTTTATCTGCCCCCGTATGTTCGACTGAATCTCCCCGGGAAAAAGAGTCCACCCCGATTACCTCCCCATCGACCAGCACCTCCGAAACGTCTGAAACACCTGTTGATGAGGTCAAAAAGAGTTGATTATGAAAACCGCTGCTGATGCCTGGTTACTTTGCAGAGCGATCTTTGCGATTTACAGAACTAGTTTAATAGAATGATAGATTTGATCGGATTAAGATTGGGCGGCAGCGCTCCGTAACTAACTATATGTAATACGCACCTAACTCAGAGCGCTTTCCGCCCTTTTCCTGAAACTTGACGGTCTATTATAATGATTGTACCGCAAGTTGTTGAAGTTCCCCTACAACTACGCCCGTAGGGGAGTATTAAGGAATTGCATTATTAAGCCGATCCTCGAGTCTGGACAGTTCGCTGTGCAGTTCTCTAGGCAGACGGTCACCGAACATTTCGAAGTGCTGCTTTATTAGGGGAACCTCGGCACGCCATCCGTCAATGTCGACCCTGAGCAGCTCATCAATCGCTTGCTGAGATATTTTTAGACCTGATAACTCCAGCGCACCGGGAACCGGAAGTCGACCAATGGGAGTGTCTATCGCATCAGCCTCACCGTTTACGCGTTCAAAAATCCATTTTAGTACTCGACAGTTTTCGCCATACCCCGGCCAAAGGAATTTTCCCTGTGCGTCTTGACGAAACCAGTTTACATAGTAGATTCGCGGCAATTTGACCGCATCTGTTCTTGAACTCATTTTTAGCCAGTGTGCGAAATAGTCTCCCATATGATAGCCGCAAAAAGGTAGCATTGCCATCGGGTCACGACGGAGTTGGCCAACTTTTCCTGCTGCGGCAGCAGTAGTTTCGCTGCTGGCTGTCGAACCGAGGAACGTCCCGTGCTGCCAGTCAAACGCTTCCGTCACCAGAGGCACAATGTTTGCCCGTCGGCCTCCAAATAGGATTGCGTCAATGGGCACTCCATTGGGGTCTTCCCATTCCGGCGCTATCACTGGGCACTGCTTTGCCGGTGTTGTGAACCGCGCGTTTGGATGTGCCGCCTTTCTCCCACAGCCCGGCGTCCAGGGCCGCCTGAGCCAGTCAGAAAGCTCGCGCGGCTCTTCATCGCTCATCCCTTCCCACCATACGTCACCCTCAGGCGTTATTGCGCAGTTTGTGAATATCGAGTGCTGAGATGCTGCAAGAATTGCATTGAGGTTAGATAGAACACTGGTGCCTGGTGCAACGCCGAAGAAACCTGCCTCCGGATTGATGGCGCGAAGCCTGCCATCCGGACCAAATTTCATCCATGCTATGTCATCACCTATTGTCTCTACTCTCCAGCCGGGGATGGTGGGAATCAACATGGCAAGGTTGGTCTTTCCGCAAGCTGAAGGGAACGCTCCTGTGACGTAGCGAACCTGACCCTTAGGGTTGATGAGCTTAAGGATCAACATGTGCTCGGCCATCCATCCTTCGTCCCTCGCTTGAACCGAAGCAATGCGCAAGGAGTGGCACTTCTTCCCCAGCAGGGCGTTGCCACCATAACCGGAACCGAAAGACCAGATCTCCCGCGTCTCAGGAAAATGGCAAATGTACTTGTGCTGAGCATTGCAAGGCCAAGGA
>Ga0194058_10000389_pt1 | contig 20921 bp, 24 predicted proteins | sample SepL4417m_MetaG_FD_155490 | JGI IMG/M metagenome (GOLD analysis project Ga0194058, IMG submission 155490) | Anoxic zone freshwater microbial communities from boreal shield lake in IISD Experimental Lakes Area, Ontario, Canada - Sep2016-L442-17m | ecosystem: Environmental > Aquatic > Freshwater... | reverse complement strand
CGGACGGGCCCACGATATTGTCCTGGAGCAGGTTGCCAGCCATCTTGACGCTTGCTTCCCAGCGCGGAGTGCCATCAAAGTGCCACTTCCTGACCATGGGAAGACCAACACATAGCAGGGTGTTGGCCGCCCAGTTACGTAGCGTCAGTTGATCAGATTGCATGAAGTCATAGGCGACCTGGTTGACTGACCCTATGCACGCTGCCCTTAGTATAGAAGGCACTTGAGCCAGCAACACCTTCTTCTGCACGAGCTCCGCCTTGGGGATGGACTTCATCACGCCCTGCATGCTGGTACACGGGGTGACGCCATCCTGCCACTTGATGGCCAGGGTGGGGTCTTGGGACTTGGCGTTCGCGATCACGGCCATGGACTGCGCCGAGAAGTCCCAGGTCTCCTCAGTGACGTGGTAGGAGGCCATGGGTGCCCACTCCGTCATGATCTTAATGCCATTGACGATGTTGGGCGCGGTGGCCAGCCCCTCCTGCCAGTTGCTATCCGTGCTCACCCCATTCTGCACGCCCTTCCGGTCGATGGGGACGATGTTGACTTGCTTGCAGTAAAAGGACGGGAAGCGCGGATGTGAGGCGGGTGTTATTTTGGCGTCCTGGCTGATAACATTGCCAAGGAGCAGATTCAGGAGCATCTCTATGTTGCCAGCGTCCCGCATGTAGAACGTGTCGCGTAGGACGTTGTTCTCACCAAAGCTCCAGTCAATGTCCGTCCAGCCGTAATTGCTAAATTGGTCTGCCATGTTAGTTTCCTACTGCGGCGGGTTGGTTGGTCTTCGCGTTGGGATCGACGCCATAGCACCAATCGCGAATGTCTTGAAGGATGCTGGTCTGCTGATCCATGCCAGGGTTCTCGGTGGACATCTTCTGCATGTTCTCCCACAGGGATTGCACGGAAGAGAAGTTGGTGCTGTACATCATGCTGAGGTGGTCAGAGTCACCCTGCTTGCCCTCGTCATAGTTCTTCTTCCAGGTGGTCTTGTCGTTCTCACCCTTGTACTGCTCGCGCCACGTTGCCAGGTTCTTGTCGGCCGTCTCCTGGTACTCGGGCTTGAACTGCGCCTTGTACTTCTCGGGATCGGCGATGGCGGCGCGCTGCCGCTCGTCCTGCTGCTGGGCGGCGACGCCAGGCTGGTACCAGCCCTCCTTGCCCATCTTCATGGTGCGGAAGGCCTTGTTGAACTCCCACGTGCGCTGCATACCGCGGAATGCCTCGAACTCACCGGCCAATACCATGCTAGCTACGGCACCCGTTCCCGCGGCAGCTCTGCCCATATTGAGCCCCTGGCCGCCCCAGGGTAGTCCCTTGGGTGCTCCCATGCCTCCACCAAAGAAGTCAAAGAGGGCCTTGATGCCTGTTCCCGCGGCGCGCCCTGCGCCAGGGATCTTGCTGGTGAGCCAGCCTCCCGCGCGATTGGTGGCGGCCATCGGGCTCCAGCCGGTGGCAAACTTGATCGCCGCATTGCCTATCAGGGCAGAGGCGGCTACGCCCATCGCCTGGCGCGCTACTGGGTAGTTCTTGTTGACGTCGCGCAGCGTGGCTCCCGCCTTGCCCACGCCCCACGTCAGAGCGTCAATGGCGGGCTTCATGGCGTCCGCGATCTGGAAGGCAAGCCTGTCGAACGCTGTCTTCAGCTTGTAGCCCTCCACGGTGCCAGCCAGTCCGGCCGCGGCGAAGCCACTGATCGCTAGCGTGGCCTTGCCGATGATCCCGTTGAACTTGTCCATGAGCCAGTTGGACTTCTTCTTCTTCTCCTCCGCGTTGTTCTCGGTGGCTGGAGTGGCCAGGCCCGCCATCTGCGACTGCATGCGATGGCGATACGTGCCGACGCGGCCAGCTTGCAACATGACGTGGGCGTTCCATTCCTTGTCGAAGTCGGAGATGGCTGTACGGGCGGAGCCAACCAGCTTGGTCGAACCGGTTAGGCCAGACGTAAAGTAGGCCAGCGCATTGACTACGCCGGTTATCGCCTGCTGCATGTTCTCGGACATCTGGAAGAGTTGCACGTGCATCTCGGTAGCGGTACCAGCCAGGATGTTCGTGATCATCTTGGAGGCGGCCGTGAGCTCCCCCTTGATGGCGTTGGCGGCGGAGTTCATCAGGCCAGCGTCGATGACGCCGGAAGCAGCAGCGGCAGCTATGCCGGTGGTGACTGCGCCACCACCACCGCCCGAGGACTGTGAGGATATACTACCGCGCAGGTTATTTATGGCGTCGCGGAGTTCTGTGATTTCCGACATCGTATATACTCCTCCAGCTTCTTGAGCTCTTCCGAGTTCTTCCTGCCGATCTCCTTGATGCGCGCCGCCTCCTTCGCCTTACGGCTCCCGATGGTCATGACCTGTGGAACCGTGAATCCCGTGGCAATCTGCTCCGGCGTCCAGTTCCGCGCAGCCATCAGCTCCTCGTAGAGCTGCGAGCGATCGCCTTGGCAGTAAGCGATGATCCAGTGTTCGCCCTTGCCGCTCAGGGCCGATGAAAAAAAGGAATCGACTCTCCCATGGTACTGTGAATCATGTTTACGCCGGATGCCTCGTCCAGGTCGGCCCAGACCAGGACGGAGTTGTCCTCGTTGATCAGTGCTTCCGACTGCTCCAGCGTCAGCGCTGGGTGCTGCTTGCGGGCCAGCACCCAGAAGTAGAACGCGCATCCCTTGGGGGACATCACGAACTCCGACACGATGTCGGAGGGGATCTCCTTGGATAGCTGTACGCGCTGGGCCTGCATGATCAGCGCGGTGCGCTGCTCCTCGGTGCAGGCCAGGTCCTTGATGGCGTCCATGGTATCCCGAATCGGATTGTAGTGCCGCGCTGCGTGCTTCTTGGCGTATTGCAGGACGGCGAACACTTCCTTCTCGGTGGGAGCGCTAATCAAATAGGTCGTGCCCCCCAGGCTGATTGTGCTCGGGGGGGACACGAGATCGGTAGAATCAGTCGAGTCAGTTGCGTCGCTCATGGTACTTCTTTCGGAATGAGGGGTGTGGGTTTAACTGGGTTACGCTCAGGTAACCGTGACCGCGCCGGTCATCTTGATTACAAAGGCCACGCGGCACGCGTCCTTCGCATCGTCGGTGACCGTGTAGGACTCCAGCATGCCGCTGCCCGAGTACAGGTGGTTGCCCAGGGGCAACGTGTACGTGCAGGCAATGGGCGCAGCCAGCCCGTTGGCGAACAGACCGTCAAAGATCTTGTCCACCTGGGGAGCCTGAGCATTGTCGAACGGAACGGTGACGTCGTACGTGACGCCCCGCACGATAGGAACGAACTCTTCCCAGCCGCCACTGGAGGTGACGGTGGTGTCTGCATTCACGTAGGTGCGCTTGACGTCGCACTTGGTGACTCCGAAAGCGGCAATCCCCGCGACGAGGATCTGGCCGCCTTGGCCCGATAGTCTATCTGCCATGATATTAACCTCTTGTTAAGTGTTGGTCAAAGTGTGAACCGTGTTGCATCAGCCAACGAGCGCTAGGGCGTACGCCACGCTGTTGACGATGCTGTTGTTGTAGAATCTGGCCTCCGCGATGGTGTACGCGATAGGCGTGGTCTGTCCCGCGGCCGTCGGCCATCCGTCGTAGCTGCCAGCCGCCGCGATGACGCTGCTGCGCCGAACGATGCTGCCGCCATCCATGAGGTTGACCAGGCCAGGCTGGGTGCTGGTGATCAAAAGCTGCTGCAAGATGTTCCCATTGAACGTCATGTCCGCGTCGATGTTGGTGGCCAGAATGACTGTGGCGCCCGTGGCGGGCAACGCGGTTTGGCCACTGGGGAACGTGACGGTGAAACCAGCACCACTCAGGCTGCTGATCACGCCGTCATAGTTGCGGTACGCGACTCCACCAGCAGTCCAGAACACGGCAATCTTCTCAGCGCCCGTGAGGCTGTTGGCCAGAGTGACCGCAGCGATGTTGTAGCTGGCACCCGTGGAGCCCGTGCCGCTGGGAGTCCAAACCACGGCGCCGCCCCAGGTGGCGCCCCACATGCCGCTGACCGCTGCGTAGTTGTCGTAAACTACGGCACCGGCCGCCACACTGAACTTGCTTGCGTTGACAACAGACGGTGCAGCCTTAGCGACTACACTGCCATTGGGCGTCAGGGGCACAGTTGCCGTCACGCCATCCAGGGAAACCGTGCTGAGCACGCTACCGTTGATGTTACCAGACATTTCAATCCTCCTGCGTAAGTAGTGTCCACGATTGTGTTGACTTGTAAACGTCGCTGCCCAGGTAGAGCGCCTCTTCCTTGGTGCATGCCGCGCCAGGGTTCTGGATGCAGTGCTTGAACCCTGCCACGAAGAACCACGCCGTGTTCGGAGTAATGTTGTTAAGGATGGCGCAAAAGGCACGCATCAGGTTGCCCTGATCGGTCACCTGGTCACCCGAGGAGACGCCGCCAGTCTGCCCCTGGGTAGTGTACACCTCCACCTGTACAAGATAAGTCACTAGCCGCGCCCCGGGCCGAGTGACAGCCTCATAACCAGTTTGCTCGATGGTCATGCTGGCGTAGGGGAAGCCCGCTAGTCCGGCTGGCTGCTGCGCCCTACCGAAATAGATGTTGGCAGCGGACATGAGGGCCGGATTGGCCAACCATGCCAGCTTGAGGCTTCGGGATATAAGGTCGTGTGATGCCATTACAGTTTCTTCACGGCGGTGACGTGCAGCAGTTGGTCGAGCCGCTCGCGCTGCTCGACGGTGACAATCTCATAGGAAACGGAGTTCTGGTCGATGAGCATGGCGCCCGCCTTGAGCAGGCTGGGGCCATCCTCGGGGATGTACGTGGAGTCGGGGGTAAGGTAGATGTCGAAAGACTCGGGGCTGGTCAGCGCGCCAAACAGTGTATCCACGGCCTGTTTGGAGGGCACGATGGCGCACTGGATGGTAGTAGTGCTGGTGGTGTGAGTCACGGTTCGCGCCCCAGTATCACTACTACCACCACAGCTTGCTTGCACGAAGCGCACCTGGTCGTCCAGGTCGAGCTGGAACTCCAGGATGTTGCATGCCAGGCGGTACGGATTGCCCTGGTGCGGCTGGCTGGTGTCAATGCTGACTTGCCACGTCTTGCCGTGCAGGGTGACACGGTCGCGCGCCTTGGGGTAGAGCACCAGGCTGGTCGAGTGCGCTGCGTTATAGACTGCCACCGCGGCGAGCCATACGTCCGCGTCGATCTTGACCGTAGTGACCCACTGGCGATAGACGCCATGACTGGGGCTGCGCTCCAAGATGGCGCGCGGGGTTGTGACCACGGCCGACAAGGTGAGGGTGATGTCGCCCGACTTCCTCTCGCTAACATAGGTGATGTTAGCCAACTGCGGCAGATAGCGCCACAAGCCGAGCGAGCCGACGCTTGGCAGCGAGGGCGTTGTCGGCGGCGGCGGCGGCGCAGGTGTTTCGAGTAGGAAGTAACCCATGGTTAGTATACGCAGTAGGGCCCCAGGGAAGCGTCTCGTATTGCGTGCGGGCCGACGTGGGTGGCGGTGACCGGCCAGGGGCCGATCGAGCCCACCGCGGTATTGAAATCTCCATTGTTGTCCAGGAAGCCAGCGGCGTGGTAAGCCTCGTCGGCATCCAGCAGGCCCGTGAGCTCGCGCGTAGTGCCGTCGAAGACACCAACATCGGTGGCCGTGGTACCGTCGAAGATCCCCTTGGCGGTGACGTCGGTGCCATCGAAGATGCCCTTGGCGGTGACGTCGGTGCCATCGAAGATGCCCTTGGCGAAGATCGCGCCAGCGGCATCCACGATACCCTTGGCGACCAGGGCGACCGCCAGTGCGGCAACAGCTGCTGCGTCAGCGCTGTTGTACGTTATGATCTTAGTGACGTTTGGCATGCTTCCCTCCGTTACGTAATACTGCCCCACTTGTGTTATCAGTGGATCAGGCGCCTCGGTGACCAGTTTCTCCATTGTGCAGCTCCTGTCCGATACGGTTGGCGACTTTCTCCACGAACAGGTCTTGGTTACTCCGCTCCAACAGGCACGGCTTCACGTCGAGCATGTTGGCTAACCTCTCGCTGGCCTCGGTGTTCTTTTGCATGAGCACACTGACGTTCTCGATCATCCTGACCAGCGTGTTCTCAATGAACTTCTCCAGCTCAGTGACACGATCGGCCAGCCGCTTCTCACGATCCGCCGACTCCTTGAGGCGCAAGTCCATGGAGTTGACGAACCAGCGTATCAGCATACCCACCAGCCCAAGGCACGAGGTCAGTACGATGACCATGAGAACAGCTTCGTAGCCGCGCTGGGTGGCGGCTTTGACTGCCTCGCTGGTGCCAGTGATCGTTGTAACATCCATGTTGTAGCTCCCTAGTGGTATTGGCGGAAGTGCTGGTGGCCGTGGCGGCTAACGATAAAGCCTGCCTCGCCCTTGATGGCGTGCAGGCGCTGCTCGTACATCATCTTGGTCAGGTCGATTTCCGTCTTGACCAGGGAGTCGTAGCGAGTTTGGAGCGAGATGAGCGTGTAGCTTTCGCTGCCAGCCTCGCCGGACTGCGACACCGAGGACACGTCGGCCGTACCCGCGACGCGAAGTGCGGTCATACGGGCGAGCGTGGCTACCTTCTCGGCCTGGACTAATGCCACCTGCGCCTGGGTAGCCTCGTACATCTCCCACAACGTGGGCAAGACGGTTGCGACTACTTCGTCCTGTTCTTCCGTTAGCAGATATGGCATGACGAATCCTCCAGAAAGGTGGTAAGCACAGGCGCCCTCCATGGCGCGGACAGCCCATCATGGGCACAGTGCTGTTTCGTGAAGCTCCGGCGGCCGCTTTCGCGATACCGCCGAAGCACTCCCCCCTCAGCTTAAAACACCGTCGTTGCCAACGGTAGGTTGATCTGCGCCGCCCGTGGCTCAAGCACGGTGTTGCGGCTGGCGACATAGCTGCCGCCGCGGATGCCCTGCCGACGAGCCATTTCGTCGCCGGTGAGAGGCCACACTTCCGAGCGGATGGGAACCCAGGGCTGGTGCTGCATGTAGGTGTGCTTCTTGCTGACCAGCATCCAGAAGCCATCGGCCTGCCCCGTGGGAATGCCAGCGCTCAGTGCGCCGGTGCTGCTCATCAGCTTGCCAGGGGTGCCGCTGGTCGCCTGGGTCAACGGATTGGCGTTGGAACCCTGGGCCTGGTTGCCCAGGTAGTCGATCCAGGACTGCGGGCCGGTCGTCACGGCTTGGACAGCGGTCGCTTGCGCGTTGTTGACAGCGATGGCGTTGAGTCCACCGGTCAAGACGTCCTTCCACTCCATGCCCATGTCCACGATCTCGAAGTTGAGATCCGCGATCATGAGAGGATTGGAACCCTCGCCCATGCGCCCGATGGCGGTAGTGGTCGGCGTGAGGCCGAGCTGCGAGGCGCGATAGCTGGTCACGAGCTTGACGATTTCGCCAGCGCGCATGACCATGTTCGGGCTGACAACCAGGGCAAAGTCCTTGCCCATGTCCATGCGCCAGTTGCGGGCGGGGTCGGTCAGCTGCAACATGGCCAGATAGGCATTGTTGAGCGAATCGACGTCCATCAGCGGGCGGCCCATGAACAGGTTGATGAAGTTGAACGGAGCTGCGGCAGTCCAACCGCCGGTCGCGCCGTCCAGGAACGTATTGCACGACGGGGTGGAGTTGTCCACCGTGTTGTAGCAATACTTGTTGTCGTAGCCCAGGAAGACCTGGCCCGCGCGGTAGTTCTCCGCCTTGGCCATTGCCTCGCCGACTTGCTGGCCGCGCTGGCCCAAGCCGCCGGAGATGTCCGACATGGTTGCTTCCATGGAGATCGTCCACTGAAGCTGGAACTCATCCACGGGCTGCGGCCATACCCAAATGGGCTTGCCGCCAACCGTCCGCGCCGCCTGTCCTTCCGACAGCGGGGTCAGGTTGACCGTGCCATCGTACTCGGCCAGGATGTGCTTCTGGGCGCCGCGGATCAGCGTGGGCACCGTCGGGCAGAGCTTCTCGTAGATGCGAGGAGCGCCCTGGTACCCCTGAAGGATCTTCACGTCGTACAGGCCGAGCGTGAAGCTGCCCCATGTGTTGATCGGCTCATAGAGGCTGGCGTTGTCGCCAGCAGCGTCCATTTCCTGGCCACGCACGCGCACGGAGCGCCGCAAAGCGCGCTGGCGGTTCGTCCAGAAGGACGGCTCGTGCCAGGCGTCGATGGCCGCCTGCTCGAAGCCACTGCCGAGCACTGCGCGACCGAATGCCTCGGGGCCCAGGTTGTCCAGATCCTTGGCGGCGTTGGCGTCGATCTTCTTGCCGTACACGTGGTTGACGAGGCGGGTAACGGCACCCGTCTCGGGATTGATCTCCGGAAGGGTGGCCACGGATTCCGTGACGCCGAACACCTCTTCCAGCTTCTGGGTCTGGGTGTAGGGAGCGCCGGTCAGCTTGTGCGCGCCGAAGTCCACTTCCCCACGAAGAACTTGTGCGACTTTCTCGCACGTCTTATTGGCGGTTGCCATAGGTACGTACCTCCAAAGGAAAGAGCGTATTCGTTAGCCTGACGCTCCGATGTGTTTATGGGGCGGCGAACACCCACAAAGTCAAAATCATGTCGGGTTGGCGGTAACGCCAGGGCCCAACAGCGTGCTGAACGTGTCCACGGTGACGTAGGTGTCACCGGCCTCGCGTGGCAGCGCCTGGCGGCCAATCGCGTGGTTGTACGCGGTGACCGGTTCGTAAACGGGCTGGCCGTCCGAACCGAGCAACACCCAGCTGTTGTTGGCCAACGGGGTTGCCGTGCCGTTGTACTGGTTGTTCTGCGTGCAGGCGATGCCCCAGAACGTGCCGACACCCGTTTCGTTGCCCAGCGCCGTCGCATTGGCCGGATTGACCGGAATGCGAGCGCGGCCGGTGGCCACGCTGATCACGTCGGAGTTCTTGCCCGACGAGGTGTTCTTGGGGCTCCGGTACGTGGTGGCGAAGCCCAGGAAGTTGGCAGCGATGCCAAGCCGGAGGGCGTTGTTGGAAGCCGCGTTGCTCGTGTCGCCCACAACGCTCGCGCAGACTGCGGGTAGCGCCGTGAAGACGTTGGACGCGTTGTTCTGGAACACCGGATCGCCCACCAGAATCTGCTGGTTGGCCTTGCACTTCGCCTTGCTGATGTTCGAGATTCCGTTGATGATGTTGACCTTGCCCGTGGGGGCCGCCGAGGCCGAGCTGTTGTTGGCGGTCGTCGTGAACGTGTTTGCCATCTGAAAATCCTCCTATGAAATGGTTACAAAGCAGCGCGTGCGCATTACGAGCGCACGAACTCAGCGAACGACGTCGCCTTGGTTTCAACGCGTACTACCGGCAACGGAGCAGATCGCTGCTCGCTACCAGACACTTTGGCCGCGGCCAGGGCGCACTCGATACCCTTGACGCGCTCTTCGAGAGCACCATGCTCCGTACGGAGCCGCTCGTGATCACCCTTGAGTGCCTCGTGTTCCGCCTTCTCAACGTACTCTGGCTCCTTCTCCTCCTCAGCCTCCGACTCCACGGCGGACTTGACGGACGCGGGCTGGGCAACGAGATCCACGCTCTCACAAGCAAGGATCTTTTGCACTTCGCCATCGTCTGGGCTCACGAGGAAGTCGAACGTAGGAGAGAAGCCACCGAATGGTCGGGCATGCTCGACATTGTCGCGCAGCGCGACACACTGCGGCACGTACTCCTCGCTGCCGTCTATTTGGCGGCACTTGAGGTCGGCACGGATTCCCTTGGGCGTCGAACGGGGGTTTTCAAACGCACCCAGCAGATCCGCGTCGTCGCGGGGCGCTGGCTTGTGGAGGATGAAGGCGGGCCTGTCGGCGAACTTGGCCACCTCTTCCGCCGAATCCACGATCAGGTTGAACCTGCGCCTGGGAGCCAACGCGTCGCCAGAAGCGGTGCGGCTGGAGTTGAAGGCGTTCTTGCTCTCGCGGCCAAGGATCAGGATGTTCCGAATGTACGGGCCGTCCAGCGTGGGTCGATCCTCGTCGATCACGTACTCAGCAGCGGCGTCAATCCGTAAAAGTTCCATTAGATCACCTCTTGTGTAAATAATTGGTTACTTCGCTTCTTCTCCCTCAAGCTGTCCGCGCGCGCCGTCGGTCGTCTTGGCGCCATCGTCCTGGGCACCAGACTGTTGTGGGAGTGGCTTGCCGTCGGGCCCTAGTCCAGCTGCCGCGTTCTGCTGAGCAACTTCAATGGCCTGTGCCTGCTCCTGTTCAATCAGAGGCTTTTCCGCTTCCAGATTATAGCCCAGTTGCGCGGCAGCGGTTTGCTTGGAGCAGAGACCTGCTTGCACGACCATGATGGCAGTCTCGGTCTCGGACTTCACGTCGCGGGAGACCATGCTGTCGGGCTCGACGCATATTTCGTAGTTGTCGAAGAAGTCCTTGGGCAGCTTCTCCTTGGCTACTTCGGCGGCCAGCACGCGCTTGAATACGTCTCGATCGTACCGGCACTCGATAGCGGCCTCGGACTCGAATTCGATGATGCTGCTGGACTCGCTGGTCAGGCTGGATGCGAAGCTGGAGCCCGCGGCAGCGCCGCTGACCATCCACTCCGGAACCTGCTCGGCCTGTGCCAGTGCCCGCGTGTGCCAGTCGTAAATCGCTTGCAGGCTGTTGACGTCGGGATAGTCGGGGCCCTTCACGAAGTCGCGCCCTGGCGACAAGTGGATGAGGTTCGTGTAATTGCTGGCGTCAACGGGCTCGATCGTGGTGGGCTGGTCGGTTCCGGATAGGCAGCGCCCTCCGACGGTATCCACCCAGGAGCGTACGGCGCCCGCACTGGCTTCCTCGTACTTGATCACGCCACCAATGCTGGCGCGGAACTTGGAGGCTTCGGCCAGCGCGGCACGGAGCAATGTCAGCCGGATCATGTCGTCCAGCAGACAGAAGGCTGGTGGGAGGCAGCGCTTGATGTTGCTGCGCTCGCGCACGGCGGTATGGAACATATCCTCGACACGCACCTTCTGCTCCTCCAGATCGTTCCACACGATCTGGTAGCCCAGGGGCTTCCAGTATTGATGCTTGGCGGTGTGAATGCCGAACGACCAGTCATCGCCCGCCTGGCCAATACCATAGCCGCCCCCACTGATATGGGGGTCTTCCTGGTTGGTGCCCTCGCGCTGTGATGGGCGAATGAAGTCGGGCTCCACGAAGCAGGCTGTGGGTGACGCGGCTGGATCGCGGCTGTCGGCCAGCCATAAGAAGGCTTCGCCCTCGATCAGCATGCGACGGCGCCGTTCCTTGCGCTTGGCCAAGTAGTCCTGCTGGTCAACGAAGCGGTCGATAGCTCTCTGCGCCGCCTTGAGCGTTGCATCGGTCTTGACATCGACACTGGTGTCCTTGGGCGACACCTTGCACTTCATGCCGCGACAGATGTAGTTCAGCTTGCCCTTGACCAACCCCTTGAAGACCGGCGCTTCCTCGTAGACAACGCGGCAGCACCAGCGGATGAAATCGAGCATCGGCAGGGTGCGGATGATCGTGGCTTTGTACGGATAGAGCTCCCTGATCAGGGTTGGGATCTGAAACAGGTTGCGGTACTCACCAATAGTGTCCAGTCCGTAAGGGAGGTTCTGCATCATGTCCAGGACGGATTCCTGGGCGTGAACGGCTACCGCCTGGTGGTTGGTGGCGATACCGATGGACTGCTTGGCGGCCGTGAGAAGGGAGATAACTTCGGACGGAATGTGGATGTTGGGCCGTACCTTGGGCGCGCTCCTCCGGTTGCGGGCCTCCTCGCGCAGCACTTCACGCTCGGCCTCCAGCCGCATACGCACGTCGGGGGTTGCTGTGGCATAAGCGTCCTGGTACTTGATCTGCGCTAGCTCGCGCTCCATGGTGTCCAGATCGCGCTTGGCTTGCAGAGCGCGCAGCTCGCGCTGCGCAGAGGCAAGTCGCGCTTTAACCGGATCTCGACGAATGTATGATAGCGGGTTCCAGTTCATGTCCTGATTCTATCCCTTCTTATGGCCAATGTCAATACCGAGTTACACGGGGTAGCTGATTCCCATATCGTCCAGGCGGCGCCGGATCTCAATGGATTTGGCGTGCTCGGGGCAGTTATAGAGGTGTGTCAGCCATAGATTTTGGCGTCCCATCTCCTCGCACAACCCGTTGATTGTCTTGACTTTAAGTCCGTAGCGGGCAATGTTGTCGCTGAGCTGGCAGTCGTCGATCAGGTGCTCCCGCTTGCACTGGCCGGTCTTGGCCTCGCACCATAGCGTTTGGATGGTGTTAATCAGCGCGGCCCAATCGTCCGGCGGCGCCCATAAGTCGGCTGCCGTCCAGTCGGAGCATCCCACGAACCACGTGCAAGCGCCCACGCGGGCGTTGCTGCGCCTGCTGTATTGGCTGGCTGCGAAGCGATCCAGGCGGTTGTCGATGCCGTTGAAAAAGACCACGGACTTGTCGTTGAACATTTCAAAGAAATCTGGCGCGTCAGGGGAGATCCACGCGTCAGCGTCCACGAACAGGGTGTAGTCGAACTCGGGGGCGATCTTGTGGAGCTGGAACTTCTCCACGTTGAGTGGCAGGCCGGTATGCTCGAACTTGCGCTCGGTGATGATGTGATACTCCGCGCCAATCTTCTTGGCGTACTGCGCCTGGAAGGGCTGGGTGAGGCGCACTACCTCGGGGGCGTACTTGCCGTCAACATTCAGGGTAATCAGCAGTTTCTTCATTTCAGCATGTCCTTGAGGGTTATGATACCGGTTGCCAGGGCGTCTGGCCCGTCGAGCTTGCCGGTAGGGAACTGTTGCAACTGGGCATAGAGTTGCCGATTCATCGGCGTGTCGCGCAGCTTGAGCTTGCTCGCGCTCAGTATCTCAAAGAGGTTGAGGGTTATGCGCGACACCTTCTCGTCCTCGGAGCGGCACGTGTAGGTCTTGAATATCACAGGAAACCTGTATCCGTGGGCATCGCAGGCGCGTTTGATCAGCTCCGCCGCGTAGAGTCCGCCCGAGTTGGCCTCGAAGGGCGCGATGTCCATGTTCTGGTGGCGCCCCACGAAGGCTGTCATCATCGGCACGATAGCATCGGGCTTGGCCACTGCAAGGTAGGAGTCGTCCACGTAGATAGTGGAGTCGTCCGCGATGTGCATGTAAACGGAGGCGAAGAAGTCGTTCCACTCGTTGCCAGCGCCCATGGATGGATCGGTGGCCAGTACCTTGAACTTGGCTGGCGGCAGCGCCTCCGACGGGAAATCATAGAAGATATTCTCGGGCCGGAACCACTTGGGATCGAATGCCAGCGTATCGGGAGAGCCCGTGGGATCGTTCATGAAGAGGCTGGCCCACTCGAACGCCACGCCGTTGGCTATCTTCTCATCGCGCAGCCGCTTGAGCCCCTCCAGGTTGAACTCGCGCGAGGTTGGCCAGAGCGCGCGCTCTGACTCCATGCCCTCGTCGTATATGGCTGGGCGATGGTGGTAGTGCCACCGCTCATTGGGATCTGGCTGCTGGCGATCGGCTTCCAGGAACTTGCCCTGTGGGTCAGTCGGATGGCGGCGCGATCCGATGTAGAGGAACTTGGTACGGCCCATGGGATCAACGCGCGACAGGAACTTAGTGTTCAAATCCTTGTAGATCTGCTCGCGCCGATTGAAGCTGCGCACCTCATAAGGATCAGTCAGCGCGTCGTCTATCACAACAAGATTGAATGTCCAGGACTCCACGTCTCCACTGACGCCAATGGAGCGCAGCTCGCCGCCCTTGCTGGTCTTGAAGTGGGCGGCAGCGCACTTGCGCTTGTCCATTACAACGCCGTTGAGCTTCGGGCCCCAGGTCTCAACCATGCGCAACACTTCCAGCGCTTCCATCTCAGCAGTCGTAGCCGAAGCCATGACGCGCAGTATGCGTGACTCGGGGCGCGATATGAGCCACCAGGCGATGAACAGGTTGGCCATCATGCTCTTGCCGTGACGGATAGGTATCGAGATCATCAGCTTGCGATAATCACCGCGCGCCAGCTTGAGCAGGGACTGCTCCATGTCCAGGATATGCGTGGCTGGGTCCCAGCCTGGCACGCATAGTAACCCCAATCCTGTGGGCAGTATTACCTTTTTATTCATCGTCTGGCCGCTCCGCTTCCGTGACAAGGTCGTCACCAGACTCCAGTTTGACGCCAAAGCGCCCTCTCTTGGGTATGGCGCCTGGCAAGTGCGCATAAGTGTCGCCGCGCACGAGCTTGCCAAGCAGTACCTTGTGCAGTTGGTGTTTCGTGGCCAGCGCCGTCAGTGTGCCTCGGGGGGATAGGTTGCCGCCCCTGGCCGCGAACTCGGTGCGGATTTGGATCACCTGGGCATCCGATAGGCTGCGCCGGACACGGGCTGCTGCCTCGCATGCGGCCGCGGTTGAGCCTACGTCGCGCGACGCGAGCCCGCCCTTGACGTGGCTCTCGCGGATCATGGCTTGGTAAGCGAGCGTGTGGCGGCGCAGGATCATGGCCACCGCATGACGCCAGCCGTCCCGCAGCTTCCATAACCGGTGCTTGTTGGGCCAGCGCGTGGGAATATGCTCGTGGCTGTAATCCCGCTCTCGCGTGTGGCCACCAAGGTTGGGCAGCCACAACGCTTCCGTTGCCTCGCGCAGTGTTGCATGGATCTCTTCACGCGTCATGTGGGTGCCTATTTTGTGGAAGGGCGCGCTGTAGAACAAACGTGACGTTCATTCTACAGCGCCTAAAGTAGCAGTTTTGGCCTGTGGTTCATTCTACAGACCATTTTAGCCCATTTCGGGGCTGTGGTTCATTCTACAGCGCACTAGGCGCGGTAACTAATTACCAGGGATGGCGTCGGTGTGCGTGCTCTGACACTGCGTCGCCCAGCCAGCCGATCGTCGTGTGCGATGGCGCTATGCAGTTCTTGTGGCAGCACGTATGGTACACTACTTGGCCTTCGGGCACAGGGCCGTGTCGCATTTCCCACAGGATGCGGCGCGGATGCTGCCGACCCCCTGGAATGCGTAGTGACGAGCGCTTGGCGCGCGTCAAGCGGCAACCCGCTGGAGTGGGGATTGCGGCTGCCAGGGCGGAGATGGCGCGGGCTCTGGCGGATGCCAGGGTGCCACGGGTACGAACACTACGAAGGGCTGCGGTTGGTTGCCTTGGGGTCATGATACACCTCTTGTGTAATAGGATGAGAGTCTTTCTCGCGCGAAGTGCGCTCTGGCTTGGACTGGCAGTTGGGGCCACTTAACGGTTGGCCCCTGGCTATTCTGTCCTTCAAGATGGAAGGACGGTAGATGCCCACGTTGGCGGGTGCGTCAACAGTGACGCGGGTGGAGGCAGTCTGAAAATGCCGCTTCGTGTAGATCTCGACAACCGTCTCTTTGTCGGACGGCGGCACCACTATTGTGAGTGCCTCACCAATCTTCTGGTGTACTACGAACATCGTTGACCTCCTGTCATGTAGTAAGAGTAGGGGGAACTAGCTGTGAGCTCCAAGGATGGGGCTAGAATCGACGAACGGCTCCGGTACAATAACCGAGCCGTCTGGAACAGTCTGCGAGCGCGTGGCGCACGCTGGCGCAGCGGCAGGGGCGTCTATGAGAGCCGCCTGAAGCTGGGCATCGAGAACATTGGTCTGGCGCACCTCGACGTGCTGTACATTCAGGCCTGTAATGTTGGCGTAGAGCTTGAGCAGCTGGGCGCGATCCCGTGGGGCCACCTCGGTCAGGGTCTTGTCGATCCTGGCCAGCAGAACCTCAAGGTGCTTGGCGGCATCCCGCATGGCTGCCTTGCGGAACCATGCTTGGGCATCGGCCAGCAAGTAATCGAAGGCGCGCTTCTTGATGCCCCACTCGGCCATAAGGTCGGCCCGCTCCAGCTCGATGTTGCCAAAGGTGAGCGAGTGGAGGACGCGCTGAACCCGTTTGGTGCGCTCCTGGCCGATATGTACATCACCTCGGTGTGGGCCTGCCGGTGCTGGCGGATCAGGGTGATTTACCAGCACTTCCATGTCAATTACAGGGGTAAAATCTTCATCGCACATCACTGCAAGGGTACCTTTTGGTCGGTTTGGGGTCAAGGTTGATATTTACGATTGTTGCTATCGCGGTTGGCGCAGTGCGGTTGGCGCAAGTAGACAGTTTGATAGTTGTTGCAGTAGCTGTTGGCGCAGCCCGTTTGGTGGATGTGGGTAATTTGGTGTATGTAGGTTGATTGGCGCAGTTGCGGTTGGCGCAGTGCGGTTGGTGCAAGTGGTGTTGCTGGTATACCCCCCTTCTGCTGTTCTCTCGCTGAAATGATACCGTAGGACGCTTCTCTTCAAAAACACTAGCACCAAGAGTACGGGACGGGACATGGGACGGGACATGGGACGGGACGGATGTATGGCCCCGTAGGGGCCATCCGTCTCTGTCCCGTTGTCCTGTCCCGTTGTCCCAGTCCCTGTCCTCTTTGATGATCCTGTAACAATAATAAAAACATACATCCCCTCTTTTGGAAGCACCATCCGTGCGATAGCCACTGTTTTTATTCATGGTCATAATCCTCACAACATCCATGGCCAGACCAGCCGCGCCGTGGTTGTTTTTATACTGTGGTACCATCCTGTGACGCCAACCGGTATCGGAGCCTGTGTTCTTCACCAGTCACCAGCACTGTACCAGACTGGCACAACGGCTCCAGCAGGGCCCTTGCCACGCTGCCGCTGATGTGCAGGGCTTCCTTGATGGATCTCTGGGAGACTGGCCCATCCTGCGCTGCCAGGAACGCTAGGAGCTCCTGGACGCGATCGCGGGTGGGTGCCTCAGTGGATTGCTCATCGGTGGGCGCGGCAGCCTGTTGGACGGTGCGGCGGCCAAAGCGGAGTGGCTGTCGCGGCTGGCGTGGCTGGCTGGCCTGTTCTTTCGCCAGCTCGTCTGCCTGGTGAATCTGGCATGTAAGGCGCTGGCCGTGTGCCATAAGCGCCTGGTACAGCGTGTTGTGCGTCTCCTTTACCACGGTAGAGGGGTAGCACACCGTGCGCCAAGGGTCGGGGGCCATGGCATCCTGCACCAACTGGTGCTGTTTCAGGATGCTTTGTTCGCACTCTGGTGCCTCCAGGGTGGCTATGGCCTTCCTCATGCGATCCAGGCGCGCGGCCCAGTAGCGCTCGGCGTCGGCCAGGGCTGCCCGGGACATCACTGTGGCGGCGGGTGCGGGCGGGGGCGTGGGCTTCGGCCGCGCTGTCAGGGTGGAGGCAAGTAGATGGTACTCTGGGCAAACCGTGGTGGGTGGCTCGTCGAGTTCGGCCGCCATGGCCCGCAGTTCGACGCTGTGGGCGACGATGCCGTCGCCAAGAAGAAACGTGTGGACGTGCCAGTTGACAACCGGCTGTGCGCAAAGCTGCGTCATTTCAAAACTCCTCTTGAGTTACGACGACGCAGCACGTATAATCGGCTGTGTCGTCCTTGGTGTTAAACGGTAGACGACTCAAGCCTCAGCGGGTTGTCTGGCCCGCTGGGGCATTCTTATAGGCTAGCTGGTGGGCGTGGCCGAAGCAATATCAGTCTGGGCCAGCGCGTCAAGATTGACTTGTTGTGTAGCAGCCATAGCTAAAACTCCCTAAATGACGCACGCGCCGCCCCTTGCAGAGCCTACCAGAGCGAAGGCAAGGAGCGGCGGCGTGTTGTCAATTTGAGTGTACGGTTGGGAGCTGGTAGGCTCGATCTATTACAAGTCTACCACGGACTGCCGGAATGTCAAGCAGAATGTTTTCGGATATTACGAACAAAATTTCCGTCACACGCGCCGGTCAGTCATCAATGAGATAAGCGTGGGTGCACCAGCTGGAAGCCACTGGCTGCTGGAAGAGTATCTGGTCGGGAGTGGGGGCGACGCGCCGATAGATGGGAGCGTGCTTGGGGCCCAATCCGTGCGCGTGCATCCACTGGCCCTTGGATGGTGCGGCGCAGAAGCTGTTGTACGAGGCGAGCCCCATGCCTTCATAGGCGGCAATGACACCGCTCTTGAAGGCGACGCAGAAGACGCCATTGATGGATCGCGTGATGCTGTCGGGAGAGGATAGAGGGCTTGCATCCATGATTACCTCGGGCATAACTACCTGTTTTGTCTGTGCAGGAACTTGCGTAAGTCTTGGTCGTTGCGGAACTGCCGATCGTGCGACCGACGAGCGTACCCACGACTAACGAGATTATAGCTGTCGGATTCCAGTTCCCGCCATAGCGCTTGAACGCGCGCTTCGCCAGCCGTCAGGAACTGCCACCTTGGGAGGATGCCAGGCCATATCTTGTAAGTGGTGCCGATCCTATGGACGCCGTAGGGAACGCCCACGTGCTCGTAATGGTACGGGGAGGGGAGGCGGCACTGGCTGAACGTGCAGTCCGTGCCCAGCTGGACGAGCACCATGCGCAGCGTCCCCTCGTCGTGGAACGATACGTGGCGGTACCAGTATGCTGCGTGCTCGCTGAGGTGCTTCCAGACGGAGAGCTCCTTCCAAATGGCTTGGGCGTCGAACACCAGCATCCCGTTGTTGGGGTGTTGCTGTAGCTGGGGCTTGGTGATGCCCGTGCGCTGCTCGTTGAAGCTGGTTGGGTAGAGCGATTCATGCCAGTACAGCAAAGGGCGGTAATTAGTTACCGACTCAAGCAATGGCGCTGGGTCGTTGACAAGGTACGCATCCGAGTCCAGCCATATCACGCGGCGGAAGCCCGAGTGCATGATGGCCTGCGCTTTGGTGGCGAAGCCGTGATGCTGGGGGTTGTGGGACTGATCCACGAAGGTGACGTTTGGCACGCCCGATAGCGCCTGCTTGGCTCCGTCTATTTCTTTCCAGTGATGGATCTGGATGGGGAGGTCGGTGACGTCGCGCACCATGCGCACGGCGATAGCGACCATGAGCCACATGCGGCCATCCGCGGAGAAGACGATGCCGTCGCCCGAGAGCGCTGGCGGTGTGAAGGAGAGGGCGCACTGGGCGTGGAAGGCGTCGATATACCACTGGTTGGGATGAGCCAGGGGGCTGTTGTCCGCGCTGAGGCGAGCCAGTCTGAGCCTAATCATGGTTCCACTTCCCCAATGGACAGGTTCCAAAGTTCACGGCCACCCTCTCGGCCACCTTGAACCTGGCGCAGGTGCTCCAGGGCGTGCGCCAGGTGTGGCTGCAACGATGCCAGCAGCCCTCGGGAGTGTCCGTGCATGTAGTGCACGTCGCCCTGCGCTGTTGGGTGAATGCTGGCTCAAGGCTGAGCGCTGCTGGGCGCCTGGCGGCGCATCTGGCCGCTGCGCAGGAGTGTGCCGATCCGGCCAGGCGCAGCCTGATCATGATTACGTGCTCCCAGTCAGCAGGCCGTTGGTGAAGGTGAGGGTGCCTGTTGCGACTAGGCTTTTCTGGTAGGTGATCGTAGTGCTAAGCCCAGTTTGTCCAGCAGTTTTTAAGCCGCTCGACCAGTCTAGTGCTATGGTAGTGCCATTAGCGGCTACCAGCTCTCGCGTGTTGGTTTTGATGGACTCATGGGTATCCGTGCTGTAAATCGTGCAGCCATTTGCGAGCTGTAGTTTACCGCCTGGACCGAAACTCATATAGGCATTGCCGTTGACGGCATCCCCCATCCAGTCAACCACTATCACGCTGTCGTTATAATTGACGAGCCACCGCACGTTCCAATCAATCGCAAGTTCCGTTCCACTGCTATCGTAGGCCCGTCGCAAGCTCCAATCCAGTGCGGTTTTATGTCCAACCGTTTCATCTACCAGTAGCCGTGAATTAGTGTCCACCGAAAGGTACTTGTTGGCAGAATCTTCGATGGGGCCGCGAAGTCCGATGCCATGCGTGGTATTGTTGACCCATACATAAGCACCTCCCATGCTGGCCGTATTCGTGCCTGACCAATCTATAATGCAGTAGTTACCGTTCCATAGGCGTTTTTTGTAGATGTCGATTGCCAAGACGGTTGCATCTTCGATAGTCTTTAGTTTTTTGATACTCAGTCCCTTGGCGTCATCACCCGCTGTCAGCGTATCGAATATGTCGCAACAGCTAGTGTCGATACAGGCCCAAGCCATTTCGCCCGTCGCACCCGAGCCGTAGCATACCGTAAGCGCATAGCACTCGGAGGGGCATACTGGAGCCGAGCGATTGATATGATCGTCGGGGCACGGTATGCCACAGATGCGATCGCCCGAGCTGCCACTGTCCTCATCCACGGGTATCCACACGCAGATCCATTCCTGGTCGGGAGTGCCATCCGATAGGAATGTGAGAACGCCAGGGTAGGCGATGACGACTTGGTTGACGGCCAGCGGATAGCCATTGGCTTCCACCAAGCGGTGGATGTAACCCCCAGGGGCTGAAGACTTCACCTGGGAGCACTGGAAGGACTGGCCGTCCACCTGACTGCGGTCACGCCACGCCTGGTTGCCCGCGCTGTCCATGTAGCGCTCTTCCTCCGTCCATTGGTACTGCACCAAGTCCATGACGGAGACGTCCACCCCGGGCGTGATCGCTGGGGAGGTGATTGAGACGGGTAGGCTTTGCTGTACGCGAGCATAGACCCAGGGCTCACGCTGTGTTTCCACCTTGAACACGGGGCTGCCCATGGACTGCTCAATGCTCATGCCCATGCCACACAGGCTGGTCTGGCGGCGTAGCGCATCCACCATGGTGTTGTAATCACCGCGGCTGATCTGTTCCTGCCCGGGTTTGATCTTGTTGAGAGTCATGGCGTTACTGCATATTGGCTAGCTGGGAGAAGTCTTGTTCTGGGTAGAGCTTCGTATTGTTCTTACCGATCTTCACTTCTTCCCACCTGTCATACTCCACGCGATAGAGCATTTCCCAAGTGACCTGACCCTTCACGGTGGTGCCGGACGGGCCCACGATATTGTCCTGGAGCAGGTTGCCAGCCATCTTGACGCTTGCTTCCCAGCGCGGAGTGCCATCAAAGTGCCACTTCCTGACCATGGGAAGACCAACACATAGCAGGGTGTTGGTCTTCCCATGGTCAGGAAG
>Ga0194058_10000384_pt1 | contig 21152 bp, 25 predicted proteins | sample SepL4417m_MetaG_FD_155490 | JGI IMG/M metagenome (GOLD analysis project Ga0194058, IMG submission 155490) | Anoxic zone freshwater microbial communities from boreal shield lake in IISD Experimental Lakes Area, Ontario, Canada - Sep2016-L442-17m | ecosystem: Environmental > Aquatic > Freshwater... | reverse complement strand
GCCCAGAAGAAACAGCCTGAAGCCATCAAGCTTCTTAACAACGCATTAGAGAAAAACAGTAAAAGCGTTGCTATTCACTTTAAACTGGCTAACCTTTATCAACAGCAGAATGATACCAAACAAGCTGAAGCGCATTATAACGCCATGTTGACTGAGCAAACCGATAATGTCTTGGCTTTGAATAACCTGGCTTTTCTTTATTCACAACAAAATGACCCCAGAGCACTGGAGTTTGGGAAAAAAGCTTACGAGAAGTCGCCAGAGTCAGCGGCAATTTTAGATACTTATGGTTATATCCTGGTCAAACAAGGTCAATCTAAAGAAAGTCTTATAATACTTGAAAAGGCTGCCGGATTAGCGCCTCAAGCAAAAGACATACAGTTTCATCTGGCAGAAGCTTATGTTGCCAATAACAACACCCGGAAAGCCATTGAAATACTGGAGCCGATTGTTAAGGTCGATCATGATTTTTCAGAAAAAAAAGCCGCCATCCGCTTATTGGAAAAATTACACACACAATGACCAAACCTTTAAATCTAAAAATATAGAGCCCTTAATTAATTAATTAAGTACGTAGACACTTCAATTTGTCGGGTTACGCTGTCGCTAACCCGACCTACGCGACTTTAAATCTAAAAATAGCGATTGATCACGAAAGCCAAAACCAGGCTATATCTTGCTCCCTCTCCCACCGGGAGAGGACTGGGGTGAGGGGATATAAATGGTTAAGTTATTTCATGCACGTTCCTAACTCAAAGGCTTTCGCCTCTTTACCATAATTCGTTACCATTAGATTATCTGACTTGAATTTTATGGAAAACTACAATTATTACAGCTACTTAATGGCCACTGTAGCCTATTTTTTTTTACTGCCCTTATCGCTAACACATCTTAAACAAAACCCCGTTGTCATCCCTTTGAATATAGCGATTTTTTTTTCCTTGACCTGGTCGGGGTATACCGCTTTTTTGATTCACAACGATGGCTTGTTCACTTCAGAAAGCCTGCCTTTCGAAACGCTGCGAAATACGGCTTGGTTCTTTTTATTAGGTGTACTTATATCGCGCCAACAATTTAACAATAATTATTCATTAATTTTTAAATCCAGACTTGCCAATGGCCTTGCGCTGTTAATAGCACTGACTTTGGTACTGGAAATTTTCAGGGATTTACGCTATCAAGTCCAACAATTACTGGGTCAGGATCTACGCCTTTTTGCCCATGTTGTTTTTGCCATTGTTGGCCTGATGCTGGTAGAACAACTCTATCGCAACGTAACAATGGGTTCGCACTGGACTACCAAATTTCTATGCCTGGGTCTGGGTGCCTTATTTACCATTGATTTTATTGTGTACAGCAAGTCTTTATTATTTGCCAGGCTGGATTTCTTGCTCTGGAATTCACGAGGCTTTATTAATGCGTTGATAGTACCTTTGCTGGCAATTTCCATTGTTCGCTTTCAAACAAATAATGCCCTTAGAATCACGGCCTCAAGAAAAATAGTGTTTCATACCACGGTGTTGTTTGGCTCGGGACTGTATCTTATCTTAATGTCTATGGCCGGTTTCTATATCAGGGATTACGGAGGTAATTGGGGTGGGATTGCACAGATAATTTTCATATTTTTAGCCCTCATATTACTATTCATTTTATTTGTTTCCGGTAAAGTCAGGGCAACAACCAAAGTATTTTTTAACAAACACTTTTTTCACTATCGTTACGACTATAGGGATGAATGGATTAAGTTGAGTAAAACAATTGCACAACTAGACTCCATTAACGAGTTATCGGGCTTTATCATTAAAACCCTGTCGGATCTGGCTGATAGTTCAGGGGGAGGCTTATGGTTAAAAAATGAGCAGGGTGATTTTTATTTGGCCGAAGAGTATATCCTGGGATTTTATCCACCGCACACGATCAAGGCCGATCAGTCTTTAATACAATTCATGTTGAAAAAGCGATGGGTTATCGATTTTGTCGAGCTTTCAAATTCGCCTGAAGTCTATAGCGACGTTGATTTATCGGAGTGGCAGGCCGAGCAGAATAATATCTGCTTGATCATTCCCCTGCTTCAACAAAATGAGCTGGCAGCTTTTGTGGTTTTAACAAAAGCCAAAATACCCAGGCAACTTAATTGGGAAGACCACGATTTATTAAAAACAGTCGGGATGCAGTTGACCAATGCACTGGCGCTCAGTCATGCCAGTGACGCCTTATCCCGATCACGCCAGTTTGAAGCCTATAATCGGCTCTCCGCTTTTCTTGTACATGACCTTAAAAACCTGGTCGCGCAAGTCTCACTCATTGTAAAAAATGCAGAAAAACACAAATATAATCCGGATTTTATCGATGATTCTATTGAGACACTTGAAAATGTAGTCTATAAAATAGAACATCTACTGGGGCAACTCAAAAAGGGACTGATAAAAGTCGACAGCAAGACTATTATTAATCTTGTTGAAATTATCAAGGATGTTGCCAGGCAGCAAGCCGGCAATAAACCCTTGCTACAACTCTCGGAACACGAGGATAAAATTGAGGTTTTAGGAGAAAAGGAAAAAATAACCGCTATTCTTGGTCATCTTGTTCAAAATGCACAAGAAGCCACTGCCCACAATGGCCTTGTTAGCCTGGAATTATCTCGGGATGATCAGCAGGCCATTATTAAAGTGATTGATAATGGCTCCGGCATGGACAATAAATTTATTGCCGAACGTTTGTTTAAACCCTTTGATACCACAAAAGGCAATGCAGGCATGGGGATTGGTGTCTATGAAGCGCGTGATTACATAACAAAATATTCCGGGTCTTGTGATGTTGAAAGCCAATTAGGTGAAGGCACTACTTTTACCATCAAATTGCCCCTTGCCCGGCCTACAAATCAACCGTTGAGCTGAATACGCCTGTTAAAACCGCGATAAGGAATGCGCATGAAATAACTTAGGCATCTTGCTCCCTCTCCCTCTCCCTCTGGGAGAGGGCTGGGGTGAGGGGATATAAAGCTGCGTCTACAATTTTATAAGGCCGATTCAACTCCCAAGCATTAGGCAACGCTAACCTTAAAAAGGCTTAACGACTGCCAAAATGATAATGCCTACCAAAAATAAAACCGGCACTTCATTCATCCAACGGTAATAAACATGGCTATGTCGATTGCGGTCATGTTTAAAATCCAAAAGCCACACGCCACAAAAATAGTGATAAACCAGTGTGAGTGCAAGCAGCGCCAGTTTTGCATGTAACCAACCGCTGGCCGAATAAACTCCCCACGCATAATCAGTCAGCATCCAGATACCAAATACCAAGGTAATTATCATGCCGGGTGTCATTATCCCAAAAAACAGTTTCCGCTCCATGACTTTAAAGCGTTCATTGCTGATTTCATCGGTACTCATGGCATGATAAACATACAGGCGTGGCAAATAAAACAGACCTGCAAACCAGGTGACCATAAAAATCAAGTGCAGTGCTTTTAACCAGAGCATGGTTTATCCTAAGGTGAAGGGTTCAATAAGGGTTTTTATTTCAGCCGGATCAAATACACCGATTTTTTTTAGGGCGATCAAGCCGTCCGGGGTAATTAAAAAAGTGCTGGGTATCAATTGTACATCGCCAAAAGCGTGGGCGTGTTCTCCTGTAAAGTCCAATACGACAGGATAAGGTAGCTGTTGGTCTTGTGTCATGGCGATGACATGGTTGGGCGGGTCGTAGTGCATGGCGACGGCTATAATTTCAAGACCTTGCGCGTGGTATTGCGAATAAAGATCAATTAAGAGAGGGATTTCTTTTATGCAACCCGGGCAATCAGTTGCCCAAAAAGTAACAATAACCGGTTTGCCGCGCAATGCTTTTAAAGCAATTTTTTGGCCGGTAATCGTTGTAAACGTGACATCGGGGATACGGGTAGCTAGCCGATTGAGTGCGACTGCCGAAAGCAATACCAGCGCTAATAACAACGCTGCCAAGGCAATGAATCGATAGCTGAAAAATCGCGTCTTTATGACGGCGGCAGGCAATTGTTTGGGCATTTACGTTAATGTCTCACTTGGCAATATCGGGATTATAGCAAAGCTGTTAAACTGTGCACCTTTTTAGCGGCTAACCATCCGCCCATTATTTCATAAAAAATCCTTATTTTTAGGTTAATGACCTGCCAAGGCCGGATTTGATGAAAAGGGCTTTATGAAATTATTGGCGATGCGTTTTCACAGTGATTATGGCTTTGAGTTAATTTATGAGTTTTGACGTTATTTGTTTTGATTGCGACAGTACCTTAAGCAAAATAGAAGGTATAGACGAACTTGCCCGGCGTGTTGGTTTGGGTGAGGAAATGTCCAAACTGACTGATTTGGCAATGAACGGCATCGTGCCATTGGAAGCCGTTTACGAGCGGCGTCTGTCGCTGATCCAGCCTGACCAATATAGCATCAACTGGCTGGCTGATTTATATATTGCCGAAATAGTCGAGGGCGTTAACGAAGTGTTTGCGGCTTTATTGGCTCAAGATAAAACCGTGCATATTATCAGTGGCGGCTTGCGTCAAGCTATCTTGCCGCTGGCAAAATATCTGGGCTTGCCTGAAAACCAGGTACACGCGGTTGATATTTATTTCAACGAAGATGGCAGTTATGATACTTACGATCTTAACTCGCCGTTGGCCAGAACAGGCGGCAAAGCCGAGATTTGTCGGCAGTTGCTTAACGCGCAAGATTCCTTGGTGATGATCGGCGATGGCAAGACCGACATGGAAGCCAAGGACGCAGGTGCTTATGTGCTGGGTTTTGGCGGTGTGGTCGATAGAGCGATTGTTCGTGAGTTGGCTGATTTTTATACCACCGAGCCTAGCCTGCTTTCGGTTTTAGAACATATTTTGTAAGCGTTACCGAGACTGTTGAAAGAGCACACCACGAAGACACGAAGTACACGAAGAAAAACCAAGGTAAAAGCCGTGTGTTCTTGCTGAACAGCAAAATGATTCGCCAAGTGCCAAAAAGTCCGTCATTCCGGCAGGGATGCCGGAATCCAGTCACATGGATGTGAAGCTGTAGTTTGGCATAGCCCCTAAATCATGCGGCAACGTTATCGGAAAGTCACCCTCCATGGCACTGGATACCGGCATCCTTGCCGGTATGACGGCGTTAACTAAAACTTTTTGTCCCGGCTTAAGTGGGTAGCCTTTCTAAATACACACTAATTTTTAAAGAGAGAAACCATGGCTGGACATAGTAAATGGGCTAATATCAAGCATCGTAAAGCAGGGCAGGATGCCAAGCGCGGTAAAATTTTTACCAAAGTCATGCGTGAAATTACCGTTGCAGTAAAAACCAGTGGCCCCGATGCCGCCAGTAACCCAAGTTTACGCTCCGCAGTTGATAAAGCTTTGGGTGCCAATATGCGCCGTGACACTATTGATACCGCTATTAAAAAAGCCGCCGGTGCACTGGAAGGTGTTAATTACGAAAACATTCGTTACGAAGGCTATGGCCCCGGCGGTACAGCGGTCATCGTTGATTGTTTAACCGATAACCGTAACCGCACCGTTGCTGAAGTCCGCCATGCCTTTGCCAAAGCGGGCGGCAATTTAGGCACTGATGGTTCGGTCGCTTATCTGTTTAATAAAGTCGGTATTTTAAGTTACGCCCCTTCAGTTGACGAAGATGCGCTGATGGACGCCGCTTTGGAAGCCGGTGCAGACGATGTGACCGGCTATGATGACGGTGCCGTTGATGTGATGACGACGCCCGAAACCTATTTAGCTGTAAAAGAGGCTCTGATTGCCGCAGGCTTTGAACCCGATAGTGCCGAAGTTACCATGCAGGCAACCATCCAGGCTGAACTGGATGCCGATGACGCAGAAAAAATGCTGCGTTTGATAGATCGCCTGGAGGATTTGGACGATGTGCAGAATGTTTATTCCAATGCAGATATCAGTGATGAAATTATGGCGGGGCTGGATTTATAAACCGTGGGCAGTGCTTTTCCGCTCACCAGATTGGCACCGCTCCTGCGATTTAATATAACAAGATTTTAACGGTGACTACTATGACAGTATTACTATCCGAACGGATTACCCTAGACCCAAGCATTTGCCATGGTAAACCTTGTATTCGAGGTTTACGTTATCCGGTTGAAAATATCCTGGAATGGTTAAGTGCTGGAATGAGTGTCGAAGAGATACTTACGGATTATGAGGATTTGGAAAGGGAAGATATTATGGCGGCATTGGCGTTCGCCTCCCAACTTATCAAGGTAAAACGAATTGCAAAGTTAGCGGCATGAAGTTTATTGTTGATGCGCATTTGCCACGGCGTCTTGCGGCTAGTTTGAAGTGGTGGGGTCATGACGTTATGCATACGTTAGATTTCCCATCTGGAAATCGTACACCGGATTGGCGTATTAATGAGATATCTATGGAGCAGCAACGCGTCGTTATTACTAAAGACGCCGATTTCGTCAACTCGTTTTTGCTATCGAGAGTCCCATTTAAGTTACTGTTGGTGTCAACCGGAAATGTAAGCAACCAAGCACTTGAAGAAATTTTTTCCAAAAACATATTGGAAATAATTGAGGCGCTTAACAGTTATGAATACGTGGAAATTACGCAAACATCATTGATTGAACATAGATAAATTGTTTTAGTCACTGTAAAAAACAGCAAGTATTCTTAATCTAACGAAGTGGAATCGAGGATAATCGAAGCCCTCCTAGATCCTCGATTCCGTTTTACTCCATCTAGGCTACCTACTTCGTTAAAAAAATGGGAGCAATCATGAGCTTAAACCCGGCCTATCAATCAATAAGCGAAACAGATTACCTGCACGGCGAACTGCTTGCAGAAACCAAGCATGAGTATATTGATGGTCAAGTCCATGCAATGGCTGGAGCCAGCGAAAATCATAATTTGCTGTCAGTTAATATAGCGACTGAATTAAAGACTCGATTGAAAGGTACGCCCTGTAGAATTTTTATAGCGGATATGAAAGTTAAAGTGGGAGCCAACTTTTTTTATCCCGATGTGATGGTGGTTTGCCAAGAGGATAATGACAACGAGTATTACAAAACAGCGCCTGTTATTATTGTTGAAGTTTTATCCAAATCGACTCGGCGCTTTGACCAGACTGACAAACGCTTGCGTTGTCAAAGAATCCCTAGCTTGGAAGAGTATGTTTTAATCGAACAGGATAAGGGAGAGATTCAGGTTTTTAGCAAAAAAGACCAGTGGCAATCCTTTTATTATTATCTCGGTGACGACATTACTTTTTCTTCATTAGGTATCACGGTGCCGGTTGAAGATATTTACTATCAAGTCAACAATGAAGATGTGCTGGATTTTTTGCGGGAAAAAACTGGTTGATTTTGATGCGGCAGCTTTTAGGATGCGCGTAGGGAATTATCGAATTTTATTTGATCGAGAGGATGACTTGAAAATTATTGATATTATAGACATCCTGCAACGTAAACAGGCATATCAAAAGAGGTAGCTATGTTAGAGCATGTACAAATTATTGAAGAACATGGGCAAGCTAAATTTGCAGTCATCGATTTTGAAGAATACCAGTCAATTAAAGCACTGTTGTCAGAACCTGAAAAACTGGCAGATTATTTAGATTACTTACACATGCAAGCGGTTAAGCAAGCATCCTCTAAACGCCACACTTTGGCAGAAGTTAAACAGGCTTGTGATTTAATTTGATGAGAATTTTAGGGATAGACCCCGGTTCAAGATTAACCGGATACGGAATTATAGAAGAATCGCCACGAGGCTATAAATACATAGCCAGTGGCAGTATTCGGATTAAAGCGGATTATTTTCCGGATCGGCTTAAACAAATCTTTGATGGCATTTTGGAAATTGTCGATAACTATCAGCCGGAGCAGATGGCCATAGAACAAGTCTTTATGCATAAAAATGCGGATTCTGCGCTTAAACTGGGTCAGGCGCGGGGTGCTGCCATTTGTGCGGTGCAAACCAAAGTGATTCCGGTATTTGAATATGCGGCGCGGCAAGTCAAACAAGCGGTGGTAGGGAAGGGCGCTGCCGATAAAATTCAGGTTCAACACATGGTGAAAATGCTGTTAAATGTCCAAGGCGAATTATCGTTGGATGCCAGTGATGCCTTGGGTATCGCTATTTGTCATGCCAATTATCAGCAAACTGCCATCATGTTGGGCAAGCAAGGGGTATCAAGATGATCGGTTTTTTACGCGGTATATTGGTTCATAAAGCGCCGCCTTTTTTGGTGCTGGATGTGCAGGGTGTCGGTTATGAGGTGGAAGCGCCGATGACGACTTTTTATGACCTGCCTGCCATCAACTCAGAGATAAAATTACATACCCATCTGGTTGTTCGGGAAGATGCACATATCTTGTTTGGTTTTTCTGCGGAAGCTGAGCGTGCTTTATTTAGAACCTTGATTAAGGTTAACGGTATCGGCCCCAAGTTGGCGTTAACTATTTTATCCGGTCAGAGTGCTGAAGAATTTCATCGCTGTATTCAGGATAATGATACACAAGCGTTGGTGCGTTTACCGGGTGTCGGCAAAAAAACGGCGGAACGCCTGGTTATTGAAATGCGTGACCGATTACCGGATTTGGCTGATTCAGCAGCAACGGGCACCAACAAAACGGGAGCTTCGACGCCAGCACCAGGTAATCCAAAACAGGAAGCGGTTAGTGCCTTGTGTTCCTTGGGCTACAAGCCTTTGGATGCCTCTAAAATGGTGCAAAATATCAGTGCCGAAGGTAAAAGTTGTGAAGATATTATCAGGCTGGCATTGCAAGGCGCAGTCAGATGATTGAAAGTGATCGACTGATAACCGCTCGCGGTAATACCGATGAAGAACGGCAAGACCGTGCCATCCGTCCAAAGCGGTTGGCGGACTATATTGGACAGAAAGAATTGCGTGCGCAAATGGAGATTTTTATCCAGGCGGCAACCGCTCGCCAAGAGGCTTTGGATCATGTATTGATTTTTGGCCCGCCGGGATTAGGTAAAACAACACTAGCGAATATCATTGCAGCGGAAATGTGTGTTAAAATTCGCCAGACTTCAGGGCCTGTACTGGATAAAGCAGGTGATCTTGCCGCCCTGTTGACTAATCTTGAACCGCATGACGTATTATTTATTGATGAAATACATCGCTTGAGTCCGGCGGTTGAAGAGATACTCTATCCGGCTATGGAAGATTATCAACTGGATCTTATGATTGGTGAAGGGCCTGCCGCCCGTTCAATCAAGCTGGACTTGCCACCTTTTACGCTAGTCGGCGCAACAACTCGCGCCGGTTTGCTGACGTCTCCGTTGCGTGATCGCTTTGGCATTGTGCAGCGCTTGGAGTTTTACACGGTTGATGAACTAGCCAGTATTGCCATTCGTTCGGCTAAAGTCTTGGGGATTGCCATGGAGCCGAAGGGTGCGTATGAAATTGCCCGCCGTTCTCGGGGTACGCCCCGAATTGCCAACCGATTGCTGCGACGGGTGCGCGATTATGCTGAAGTAAAAGGCAATGGCAATATTACGGAAGATGTCTCCATTCAGGCTCTGGACATGTTGAGAGTGGATAGTAACGGCTTTGATGCGCTGGATCGAAAGTTACTGATGACCATGATTGACAATTTTGACGGTGGCCCGGTGGGTCTTGACACCCTGGCGGCCGCAATCAGTGAAGAACGTGGCACCATTGAAGATGTATTGGAGCCGTATTTGTTGCAACAAGGATTTATTATGCGCACACCCCGTGGACGAGTTGTTACCCGGAATGCGTACCTGCATTTTGGCTTGCCGCTACCGAAACAAATAGGGAGTTCCGAGGATTTGTTTGACTAATGCTGGGTGTGCCATGCGCACCTTTACCGCGTAAGGTATGCACGGCATATCTTACGCAAGCTGATCTTCGTGCCTTAACCATCAAACCATGAAAATTAAAAAATTTATCTGGCCGGTACGTGTTTATTATGAAGACACGGATGCCGGAGGCGTGGTGTTTTACGCCAACTATCTCAAGTTTTTTGAACGAGCAAGAACAGAAATGCTTAGGGCGATGGGTTATGAGCAGGATGAGCTTATGGTCAGTGCCGGCATTATTTTTGTCGTGCGCTCAGTGCAGGTTGATTATCTTCGATCTGCCCGATTTAATGAATTAATTCAAGTCAGTGCCGAGGTGGTTCTCGTTAAAAAAGCCAGTCTTACTTTTGAACAACTAATTACACGGGGTGATGATGTTTTATGTAAAAGCATAATTCGCATTGCCTGTTTGGACGTTAATACCCTGCGTCCTAAAGCGATTCCTGAAAACTTACTAGAGCTGTTAAAGAATGAACACTGATTTATCCATTTTCCATTTAATCAAAGAAGCCAGTTTTGTTGTTCAATTTGTCATGATGCTGTTGTTGATAGCATCCGTGGCATCATGGACATTTATCTTTTCCAAACGCAAAGAACTTAACCGGGCGATTGAAATTACGGACGAGTTTGAAGAGCAGTTTTGGTCAGGTGTTGCCTTGGCCGATCTTTATAGAAAATTGGCGGCAAAGGATTTTGAGCCGGAAGGGATAGAAAAGATATTTCTGGCTGGTTATAAAGAATTTTCGCGGATGCGACAAACCGGTAATGTTGAACCCACCGTGCAAGTAGAAAGTGCGCAGCGTGTTATGCGTATCGAATTGTCACGGGAATTGGAACGCCTGGATGAACATTTAGCCTTTCTGGCCACCGTCGGTTCTACCAGTCCTTATGTCGGTTTGTTTGGCACGGTATGGGGGATTATGAATTCTTTTATGTCGCTGGGTAATGTTAAGCAGGCGACACTGGCACAAGTTGCTCCAGGTATTGCCGAAGCATTGATTGCAACCGCTATTGGTTTGTTTGCTGCAATACCCGCTGTTGTCGCTTATAACCGTTTTTCTACCCGATTGGACAGACTAACAGGTCGCTATGAATTGTTCGTCGAGGAGTTTGTGGTCTTGTTGCAAAGACAGGCGCATAGCAAATGAGAAGTAAACACCGACGCAGAAAGCCGATGGCGGAAATCAATGTAGTACCCTACATTGACGTAACCTTGGTATTGTTGATTATTTTTATGATTACCACGCCGATGCTGCAAACAGGCGTGGAAGTTGATCTTCCGCAGGCTGAATCAAAAACGGTAGAATCGGAAGGTGACGGTAATAATCCACCGATTGTCATTTCCATTAAAGAGCAAGGTCAATATTACATTAAGGCTGATACCGAGAACGATGAACCCATATTGCCTGAAGAAATAAACGCACGGGTAGCGGCCATATTGATTAATAAGCCAAAAACACAAGTGCTGATTAATGCGGATAAAGGCGTGTCTTATGGTACGGTGGTTACAGTCATGGCAGCGCTAAAAAATGCCGGCGTGCCTACTGTGGGGTTGATGACCAAGCCGGAAGAACAATAGATTTAAATGGATAAGCAAAAAAGATTTACACGGCCGTTTTTACTGGCCTTAGCCTTACACCTTATAATTTTGGGTCTATTTTCGTTAAGTGCTCTATACAAGCCGGAGGTAAAAGAGGAGCCTAAAGCACCCGCTCCGGAAATTATCCATGCGACAATGATTGATACAGCTAGTTTGCAGGCAGAAGCCGAGGCTATAAAAAAAGCGGGGTCCGCAAAAAAGCAAGCGACAAAAGAACAGCCTGATGCTGCACAAACCAAAGAAAAAGCTGAGGTAGAAACAAAGCAGGCTGAGCTTGAAAAAGCAAAATCCGAAGCGGCCGAACTAGCTAAAGCGGAAGCCGCCAAAGCCGAAGCGGCTGAGCTAGCCAAAGCGGAAGCCGCAAAAGCCGAATTAGCCAAAGCGGAAGCCGCCAAACAGGCGAAAGCCGAAGCAGCCGAATTAGCCAAAGCGGAAGCCGCCAAACAGGCGAAAGCCGAAGCGGCCGAATTAGCCAAAGCGGAAACCGCCAAACAAGCCAAAGCTGAAGCGGCCGAATTAGCCAAAGCGGAAGCCGCTAAACAGGCCAAAGCCGAAGCAGCCGACCACGCCAAAGCAGAAGCCGCCAAGCAGGCAAAAGCCGAAGCGGCCGAGCAAACCAAGGCGGAAGCCGCCAAACAGGCAAAAGCCGAAGCGGCCGAGCAAGCCAAGGCAGAAGCTGCCAAACAGGCGAAAGTTGAAGCGGCCGAACAAGCCAAGGCAGAAGCTGCCAAACAGGCGAAAGCTGAAGCGGCAGAACAAGCCAAGTCAGAAGATGCCAAGCAGGCGAAAGCCGAAGCGGCAGAACAAGCCAAGGCAGAAGCTGCCAAACAGGCGAAAGCTGAAGCGGCAGAACAAGCCAAGGCAGAAGCTGCCAAACAGGCGAAAGCTGAAGCGGCAGAACAAGCCAAGGCAGAAGCTGCCAAACAAGCCAAAGCGGAAACCGCCAAACAGGCGAAAGCCGAAGCGGCTGAACAAGCTAAAGCCGAAGCTGCCAAACAGGCGAAAGCTGAAGCGGCTGAACTAGCCAAAGCGGAAGCCGCCAAGCAGGCGAAAGCTGAAGCGGCTGAACAAGCTAAAGCCGAAGCGGCAGCACAAGCCAAGGCGGAATCTGCCAAACAGGCGAAAGCTGAAGCGGCTGAACAAGCCAAAGCGGAAGCCGCCAAACAGGCGAAAGCTGAAGCTGCGGCACAAGCCAGGTCAGAAGCGGCCGAACTAGCCAAAGCGGAAGCTGCCAAACAGGCGAAAGCCGAAGCGGCTGCACAGGCCAAGTCAGAAGCTGCGGCACAAGCAAAAGCTGAAGCAGCCGCACAAGCCAAGGCCGAAGCGGTAGCACAAGCCAGGTCAGAAGCGGCCGCGCAAGCCAAAGCTGAGGCCGCCAAACAGGCGAAAGCCGAAGCGGCTGCACAAGCCAAGTCAGAAGCGGCCGCGCAAGCAAAAGCTGAAGCAGCCGCACAAGCTAAGGCCGAAGCGGCAGCACAAGCAAAAGCCGAGGCGGCAGCAGCTCAAGCCCAAGCCAAGGCAGAAGCGGCTGCACAAGCAAAAGCTGAAGCAGCTAAACAGGCGAAAGCCGAAGCGGCAGCAGCTCAAGCCCAAGCCAAGGCAGAAGCGGCTGCACAAGCAAAAGCTGAAGCAGCTAAACAGGCGAAAGCCGAAGCGGCAGCAGCTCAAGCCCAAGCCAAGGCAGAAGCGGCAGCACAAGCAAAAGCTGAAGCAGCTAAACAGGCGAAAGCCGAGGCGGCCGCTGCCCAAGCCCAAGCCAAGGCCGAAGCGGCTGCACAAGCAAAAGCTGAAGCAGCTCAACAGGCAAAAGCCGAAGCGGCAGCAGCTCAAGCACAAGCCAAGGCCGAAGCGGCTGCACAAGCCAAGGCAGAAGCGGCCGCCCAAGCCAAAGCCGAGGCGGCAGCAGCTCAAGCCCAAGCCAAGGCAGAAGCGGCTGCACAAGCAAAAGCTGAAGCAGCTAAACAGGCGAAAGCCGAAGCGGCAGCAGCTCAAGCACAAGCCAAGGCCGAAGCGGCTGCACAAGCCAAAGCCGAAGCGGTCGCACAAGCTAAAGCTGAAGCGGCTGCACAAGCCAAAGCCGAGGCGGCTGCACAAGCTAAAGCCGAGGCGGCTGCACAAGCGAAAGCTGCGGAGGCAGCAGCGCAAGCCAAGGCAGAGGCGGCTCAAGCCGCCCAAGCAAAAATAGCGGCGCAAGCGAGCGAAGCGGCGCAGGCAAAAATTGCCATTCAACAAAAAGTAAATCGAAGCTGGATTCGTCCTGTATCGGCTACAGAAGGTTTAAAGTGTACAATCCGGGTCAAGTTAATGTCTGATGGCACCGTGATTGATGCTGAAGTTGTTTCCAGTAGTGGTGATGAGATTTTTGACCGATCGGCAGAAAACGCTGTTAACAAAGCATCGCCATTACCTGTACCTAAAGATAAAGATCTATTTGCCAGAGAATTCAGATCGTTTCAGTTTTTATTTAATCCTAAATAAAATAGTTACGATGACAATGCAAAAGACAAACTCCCTCTCCTGCTGGAGAGGGCTGGGGATAGAAGGTTCAAGGCAGTACGCAGAAAATAACCCGCAGAATCAGCCTGGTTCCCACGCTCCGGCGTCATGCCCACAGTTAAGTACAATAACACCGTAGGAGCGGGCCATGCCCGCGATATTTTGGCTGCAATGCTTAGCTTTAGCTTCTTCATCGCGGGCATGGCCCGCTCCTACAATGCTTAACTGTCGGCATTCCCAACGCCGGAGCGTGGGAGCGATAGGGTTGGGTTATTTATTGCGAGTTACCTTGCAAAGTGTCCAGATGCCAATGCAAAATACAGGTGCTTTCCTGCTGGAGAGGGCTGGGGTGAGAAGATAGTGGGCTCAAGTTGTTTTGTACATGTTCCAAGTGATCGTGTGTGATAATTAAATCGTTTTTTTTGTGTGCGGACGTAGAGATGAATGTGAATTTTTTTAAAAGAATTTTATTAGTGATGCTATTGGCTCTTAATGTGTCAATGGCTCATGCAGCGCTGACCATTGAAATTACTGAAGGTATTGAAAGCGCGGTGCCTGTTGCAGTCGTTCCTTTTGCCTCACAGAGCGCTCCGGTTAATATTAGTGCTGTTGTCAATGCCGATCTGGAGCGCAGCGGTTATTTTAAAATGATGGCCGAACAAGGTATGCCAAGCAGACCGAGCACGGCAGCGGCGGTTAATTTTAAAGACTGGCAGGCGTTGGGGCAAAATTACATGGTAATAGGGCTGGTTGTTGATGCAGGCGGCGGCCAGTATAGCGTTCAATTTCAATTGCTTGATGTCTATAAAGGCGGGCAGTTATTAGGTTACAAAATGACCTCTTCGACGGCTGATTTACGTAGAACCGCTCATCATATCAGTGATCTTATTTTTGAAAAGTTAACCGGCAAAAAAGGCGTATTTAGCGGCCGCATTGCTTATATCACGACCAATAATCAAGGCAGTAAACAGCAATCACAACAGCTTCAAGTGGCTGATGCGGACGGCTTTAATCCACAACCCGTGGCATCATCAGTTGAACCCTTGATGTCTCCTGCCTGGTCGCCTGATGGCAAAAAATTGGCTTATGTCTCCTTTGAGAGGAAAACAGCAGCCATTTATGTACAAACACTGGCTACCGGTGAGCGAGTTCGCGTTGCTGAATTTCCAGGCATCAATGGTGCGCCGGCTTGGTCGCCTGACGGGACTCGATTAGCGTTAACCTTATCCAAGGATGGAAGTCCTGATATTTTTGTTTTAAATGTGTCGACACGCTCATTAACCAAGTTGACTAAAAGTTTTGCTATTGATACCGAGCCTAGCTGGTCGCCCGATGGCAGCAGCATTGTTTTTACCTCCGACAGAGGCGGTAAACCACAAATTTATATGGTTTCCAGTCAAGGCGGGCAGGAAAAAAGACTGACCTTTTCTGGCGGTTATAATGCCAGAGCCAGTTTTTCACCGGACGGTAGAAGTCTGGTTATGGTGCACGGTAATGGCAATGATTACCGTATTGCTGTCATGGACATGGGAACTCGAGCCATTAATGTGTTAACGAGTGGGCCATCAGATGAGTCACCCAGTTTTGCGCCGAATGGTGCCATGATTCTGTATGCTTCAAAAAAAGGACGTACAGGATTCTTATCGGCAGTGTCATTAGATGGTAAAATGCAGCAAAAGTTGGTTTTTAATAGCGGTGAAGTTCGTGAGCCTTCATGGGCTCCTTAGTATTTTCGCTAAATCGCGGTTATTTTTATAGTTTGTACTTATATTTGGGAATTGAAAGATGAAATTGAATAAAACATTATTGGCCTTGGCTATTGGTACACTGTTGTTATCGGCCTGTAGTGATTCGGATGAAAAAGACACCAGTCTGACTGACGGCAGTCAAAATGATACCAGCGGTATCAATGATGCTTCGACCAGTGGCTTAAATAAAGGCGCAGGCTTAAATGGTTCAGAAATGAACGGCTCAGGCATGAATGGCATGTCAGGTAATGGTGATTATGCCAGCACTTTAGGGCCGGAATTTAACGATCCCAACAACCCCTTATCAAAAAGAACTGTTTACTTTATGCTGGATAGCAGTGAAGTCATGCCTGATTTTATTCCAGTCATTGCAGCGCATGCGCAATATTTGATTGCAAACCCAAGCCAACACATCACCTTGGAAGGTAATGCGGATGAACGTGGTTCCCGTGAGTACAATATTGCTTTGGGCGAGCAGCGTGCAAAGTCAGTAGCCAGTATGATGAAAGTTAAAGGGGTTTCTGAAAATCAGTTGCAACTTGTAAGTTATGGTGAAGAAAAACCCGCAGCCTTAGGCAATGATGAGTCTGCCTGGGAGCAAAATCGTCGTGTTGAGATAGTTTACCAACCTAAGTAGATAGTTAAATGAAAAAAGCCAGCCTTGTACTCTTACTGTCTGCTTGCAGTAGTGTTTATGCAGAACCGCCGGTTGTCATCGACCATTCATCGTACCCCACATCGGCAGCTCCCGTTCCTGCCAATGCGCCGTCAACCAATACGGTGTATGAGTTGATGGGGCGTCTTGAGCAATTGCAAGCTGAAGTGCAACAACTGACGGGCAAGATAGACGAGCAGGCGTATCGTATTGATGAGTTGAAAAAGCATCAGAGTACCATGTATGCTGATTTTGACGAACGCCTGCAAGGTATCGAGAATAAGGGCAATGGCGTTGCTCAGCCCGCTACCGAAAGCACTTCGGAAGCGGTGGGTACGGGTGATGCCGAGTCTAAAGCGAGTGATTCTTTAGCGCCGGCACCAGAAGCCGTACCGGTGCCTGCAAATGAACCCGCTCCGGCTGGCAAGCCGGTATCGTCTAATGAATCCGCGCCTGCGCTTGATCAAGCGTCCAAAGCAAAGTCCGATGAAGCGCAAGTGCCTGCACCTGAAAAAAAGGACTATTACGACGCTTATAACGAACTTAGAAATGGACGCACCGATCAGTCTATCGCGCTATTCAATACTTATCTAAGCAAGTATCCCTCCAGTATCTATGCCAATAATGCCCAATATTGGTTGGGTGAAGCGTATCGGGTTAAACAGGATAACGATGCGGCACGTAAAGCATTTAATGGCGTTATTGAAAAGTATCCCAATGGTACAAAAGTACCGGACGCATTATTAAAGTTGGGTTATCTGGAAATGGAACAGAAAAATCCTGCAAAAGCGCGTGAGTATTTAACACGCGTTACCACCGAATATCCCAAGTCACCGGCGGCGGTGCTGGCAGAAAAAAAACTGCTTAAGCTTGATGAAGTTAAAAATTGATGGTGAGCTCACTTCGTATCACTGAAATTTTTTATTCTCTTCAGGGCGAGTCAAATACAGTGGGATTGCCCACTGTATTTATTCGGCTAACCGGTTGTCCCCTGCGATGCGTTTATTGCGATACGACCTATGCTTTTACCGGCGGTAAAAAAATAAAGATTGCAGACATTATTGTTCAGGCCGAACAATACGGCACCAAATACATTACCGTAACCGGTGGTGAACCGCTGGCACAACCCGCCTGTCTTGAGCTGATTACACAATTGCTGGATAAAGACTTTATTGTTTCGTTGGAAACCAGTGGCGCAATCGATATATCGGCGGTAGATCCGCGTGCTATTAAAGTCATGGATCTTAAAACGCCCAGTTCAGGTGAATTAAGTAAAAACCTTTATCAAAACATTCATTTTCTCAACAGCCAAGATCAGGTTAAGTTTGTGATTGGCAATGATGAAGACTATGACTGGTCAAAATCGGCCTTAACTGAACACGGTCTGCTTGAACGCTGTGAAATTTTGTTTTCACCGGTGATGGGTCAGCAAAATCCAACCGCACTTGCCGAAAAAATTCTTCAGGACAGGTTGCCTGTTCGTTTTCAAATCCAATTACACAAACTACTTTGGGATGATGCCCAAGGTAAATAAAAACTTATGCAAAAAAAAGCCATTATTCTTCTATCCGGTGGATTAGATTCAATTACCGTTCTCGCTCTCGCAAAACAACAGGGATACATCTGTTACGCCTTAAGTTTTGATTACGGACAACGGCATAATGCCGAGTTGGTAGCCGCAGCGCAGATCGCTTCTGATTATCAGGTAGAAGATCATAAAATCATTAAGCTGGGATTAGGTGCCATCGGCGGGTCAGCCTTGACTGACGAGCATATCGCAGTGCCTGATACGCCTCAGACAGGCATACCCGTCACTTATGTGCCCGCAAGAAATACCATCTTCCTGTCATTTGCTTTGGGTTGGGCGGAAGTTTTAAATTTACGCGACATCTTTATTGGTGTTAATGCCGTTGATTATTCCGGTTATCCTGATTGTCGTCCTGAATTTATTCAAGCTTTTCAGCAACTAGCCAATTTGGCGACTAAAGCCGGCGCTGAAGGTGGTCATTTCAGTATACACACACCCCTGATTGCAATGAGTAAAGCCGAAATTATAAAACAGGGGATTGCCTTGGGCGTCAATTATCAGGATACCGTATCTTGTTATTCAGCTGATAAACAAGGCCGCGCCTGTGGTGTATGCGATGCTTGCCGCATAAGAAAAGCCGGATTTGCCGAAGCCGGCATAACCGATCCAACACAATATCAAAAATAAGTTAAAATAATAGTTGCAAGATCTTAAAATATCTTTATAATGAGTCTTCTTTGTTGGGTCGTTAGCTCAGCCGGTAGAGCACCGCACTTTTAATGCGATGGTCGCGCGTTCGAATCGCGCACGACCCACCACCAAAGATAAAATGAATCAAGTCCTTACGATTAGTCGAAGGGCTTTTTTTTTGCCTGTCATTTTTTCACTTCCGGTTTTTTGACGGTTTGATTTTTTGGCTACTAATTTAAGTCGGGACACTGAGCAGCAGAATGATGCGCCAAGTACCAAAAAGTCCGTCATTCCGGCCGGGAGAGCTAAGCGAGGGTTGGCCGGAATCCAGTTGTCATGGATGGCAATTACAAAGCATACAATTGATTTATAGACACTTCGATTTGTCGGGTTACGCTGTCGCTAACCCGCGACTAACGTTGCAAATTACGATGTGCTAAGGGTAGAAAATTTTCTACCCCTATAACGTATCGTTACTCTTTCTGGGTTCACCGTGATTGTTAATAGTCAAAAGTGTCACGCCTTAATCGTTCGTCTTGAGCATCTTTCTCCTATGGCGAGAGATCCAAAGGTTAGAAGTGTAAGGGTGAATACTTACGCCGCTTTCACTGTCACAACGTGCTAAAAATAGAAGTGAATCATATTTACCTGGAAAGGCATGACCCAGATAAATGAAGCTTTATTGTCGTTTGTTTAAATATACCTGAGATTGCTCAATATCTATAATTGTCATTTGACAACTTCTTGCTGTAATACTACTATGTGGGAAAATTTTCGAGATCAATAATGCCCCATCAGAAAAAAGAGATCGCGGCCGCTTTAGAATATGCGTCAAGTAAGGGGTGGAGAATTGTAGAAGGTGGATCTCATGCATGGGGCAAATGTATTGCCCTTACAACGATAAAGAATGTAGGTGCGGTGAATTTTGCAGGGCAAGCATTTGGAGTACACCCAAAAATCCGGGAAACCACGCCAAGCAAATTAGACGCATTGTTGATAACTGCATTATGCAAAAGCACACAGATATTGGTGAGGAATAAGCGATGACTGATTATGATTTTACGCTGAAGTTTGATATTACTTCCCTTGAATGCGAACCGGAATCCCTGTTAGATCAATTTTATGAGGCAGGATGTGATGATGCCATTATCGGGATTGGACGACCAGGGCGAATCGCGCTGAATTTCACAAGAGAGGCCAGATCGGCATTAGAAGCAGTCTCAAGCGCACTAAGAGATGTTAATAAAGTAATTCCTAAAGCAAAGTTAATCGAAGCTACGCCCGATTTTGTTGGCTTAACCGATATTGCTGATATTTTGGGATGCAGCCGTCAAAATATCAGAAATATTTATATCAAATATCAGTCAACTTTTCCCTCGCCTATCCATGAGGGGAGCATAACAATTTGGCATCTCGCTAAAGTTCTTTCTTGGTTCAAGGAGAAAGAAAATTACAAGGTAGAAGACAGTTTGCTTGAAGTTTCGGAAACCAACATGAAAATCAACCTTGATCGTCAAGTTTTGGAAGCAGCCTAGGATTGGCTATAGTGGGGAGCAATTTAAAAAAGATAATCTCAATACCTGCCTTCAGATTTGTAATATTTTTAACGAGACCACAGTCGCCACAGGCTCGTAACCAGCCAAGATAGTTGACGTCAGACATGAGAATATTAACCACGTTAGGCGTTTTAATTTTTTTATTTGTATTGATGTTAATTAACTGTAATCGTGATTGTTCACCGGCAGAGTTTTCGGTAACCTTATTTCCAATAATCTTGATTTCACTCTTTATTTGGTACCGATTATCTGCCAAAAAGTCTGATTAACTATGGCTGACTTTTTTGATGTTCAAGTCATCACATTGAATGATTTAAGGTCAGATCAATACGGTCTTTTGATATCGGATCTGGCAGATATTATTTGCGAAGTATTCAGTGAGCCACCCTGGAACGAGAGTTTTTCAGCGGCAAGAATCATGTTTGGACTGGGTGTCGAAATGATGAGAAAGAATGCCATACTGGTCATTGCAAGGCATAAACAAGAAGGTCGTCCAATAGGTTATATGCTTGGGCAGGAGTTGGTTGTGGAGTCTGATGATCCGCGTGATCAGACTTTTTTTAAGATTTCCGGTGGCTATGATTTGGATTTTCTTGCTAATAATAACCAGCGAACTTTTTATGTGGGTGGTCTGGGTGTAAGATCAAAATATCGTAGATTGGGTGTTGCAGAGCAGTTATCTGCCACATTAATTTTGGAGTTACGCCGACATAAGTTTGATTATCGGATAGGTCGAACAGACCTGCAAGCCTATGGAATGCGCAATCTGTATAGTAAACAAGGATTCAAAGAATTGCCCGTTCATGACGTTAATTACCCGGAGCGCAGTTACTGGTTGTTGTCGTTAAATTAACACTTATTTAAAGCGGGACAGATAAATAAAACTGGCCTATTGATTCCGGGAGTGCTGAGCCCCAGCTCGGCGTAGTCACCAATAGTCAGTAATCGCTTTGACTATCCCGTGCCGAGCTGGGGCTCGGCGTTCCCGGAAAGTTATCTGTCACGGCTTGGTAGCTTGTTTTTCAGGTCAAATAA
>Ga0194058_10000382_pt1 | contig 21169 bp, 20 predicted proteins | sample SepL4417m_MetaG_FD_155490 | JGI IMG/M metagenome (GOLD analysis project Ga0194058, IMG submission 155490) | Anoxic zone freshwater microbial communities from boreal shield lake in IISD Experimental Lakes Area, Ontario, Canada - Sep2016-L442-17m | ecosystem: Environmental > Aquatic > Freshwater... | reverse complement strand
CAACGGTTTATTGCGTTGCCTGAGCCCGTCGAAGGCAACATCCTATGTTTATGTCCGTCGAAGGCAACATCCTATGTCTATGTGCGGGGTGATTGACAACTTGTGAAATCAATGCTAAGATTGATTTTTATGTTAATACTTTCGTTTATTCCTGTTACCTTGAGTATCTAAACATAAAATATTTAATTTTTTATGTTTAGAACAAATGTTTCAAAAACGCTTTAGTCGCGCGACTAATACTTCTTCGCGCAGAAATTTTTCTCAGGCCGGTGGCCAAAGACCAAGCTCAAATCGTGGAGGTCAACGAGGTTTTCGGGGAAGTTTTATCAGTATTGATAAATTTATCAACAAGGCGACACCAGTAAACGCTATGTCCGCAGAGGCCTATGTGCCAGAGACGCCTTTTGCTGATCTTAAAATTAATGATCGTCTCAAAACAATCATTGCTCAAAGGGGCTATAAATTACCAACAGCAATTCAAGACAAAACTATTCCGCACATTCTTTTGGGTGCAGACTTAATTGGAATTGCCAATACAGGCACGGGCAAAACAGCGGCCTTTTTGATTCCGATGATCAATAAAATGCTGGCTAATAAAGATGAAAAATTATTAGTTGTCGTGCCAACTCGCGAATTAGCAACTCAAATTCAAGAAGAATTTATTGCTCTTTCTCGTGGGCTAAATCTGTATTCAGTAGTTATTATTGGTGGTGCTAATATGTATCGGCAAGTAACGCAACTGCGTTCGCATCCGAATCTTGTTGTGGGAACGCCAGGACGATTGAAGGATTTGGTGCAACAAAGAAAATTGGATCTGTCTCGTTTTTCCAATGTTGTGCTAGATGAAGCTGATCAAATGCTAGATATGGGATTTATTAATGATGTGAAATTTTTGTTATCATTCTTGACTCAAAAAAAGCAAACTTTATTTTTCTCAGCTACATTGCCACCAGCCATTGAACATTTGATTAAGGATTTTCTCGTGAATCCTGTAAGAATTTCAATCAAAAGTCAATCAACACCAGCTCAAATCGATCAGGATATTGTGCGAGTGAGACAAGGTGAAGATAAAATTGAAATTTTACATAACTTGCTTAAAGAAGCCTCTTTCCAAAAAGTGCTTATTTTTGCCAGAACAAAAAATAGCACAGAAAAACTTTCCAAGATTTTATTTAGTAGGGGATTTAAAACAGAATCAATTCATGGCAACAAATCTCATGGCAAAAGACAAATGGCACTAAAAATGTTCAAAGAAGATCGTGTGGAAATTCTTGTTGCTACGGATATCGCTGCGAGAGGATTGGATATTCCTAATGTCAGTCATGTAATTAACTTTGATGTGCCGGCTACTTATGAAGATTACATTCATCGCATCGGTCGCACCGGTCGTGCTGATAAAACTGGCATTGCTTTGACTTTTGTTTCTTAGTTTTTTTAACGAAAGAAATAATAAAAATTAAAAAAACACTCTGCAAAAATCGGAGTGTTTTTTTTGTGTATTTATTTTATTCATGCTAGAATAAAATTAATAAAAAAATAATTTTTTAAATTAATAAAATGCCCACAAAAAAACAATCTAAAAAAACTAATTTAAATTTCAAAATATTCTTCGCAAGTTTATTTTTATTTTTTATATTTTCGCTCTCAATAGTTACTTTTGTAGCCGCAACTACTTGCGTACCAGATTGTGCTTGCTCCGCAGATACCCATTCGGTTCTTATTGTTTTGACAAATGTCAGCAGCGCTGTTATGGACAAAAGGTGGATCCCGTCTATGGACCGGGTGTGGGCAATCCGACAGATTATGTAACCATACTAAATCGATATACTCGCGCTCCTGAAAATGCAGAAGCAGTCCATGGATCATATGAATCATTTTTTGCATTTGGAACTCCAGGCACAGAAGAGGGAGGGTATCATCCATATTACAGAGTATTCATTCCGCCAGGCGCAGTGCATATAGATATTTTGCATATAGGCAGTTCCACTGAAGATGGTTCTGTGACTAATTTTAATTCTCCGCCCATCGGTCTTCCCAATCCTGGAAATTGGCCAGGTACTATTGCTGATTTAAATTTAGATTGTAGTACATTTAAGCAAGATCAAAACCCATACCTAAGTATTGATCTAATAGAAAGTAAAGAATGCCATGCTAGCGGTAGCCTGCAGGGTTATCTCGAAACTATTAAGATGGTATATTTCGATCCAGCCAAACTTACTCAGGGAGGTTGGCTATATGTTAAATTGAGTGATGTGTATGGTCTTTTTGACTCAGTTAAATTACCTTTTAATTCTATTGCGATCAGAGTTGATCCAAAAACCTATAACGAATGGTGGGATCACTCAGGTTCAAACGCAGATGGCTCAATCAACTGGGATAAGGATGTTGAAAGTGTAACAGCCTATGTTGCTCCATGCTTGACTTCGCCAACCCCTACACCAACAACCACCCCAACCCCAACAACTTCCCCAACTACACAAACCCCATTCCCATCCGGCCCCGATTGTGCCGCCAAAACTTGTGTTGGTAATTCTTGTTATAGCAAAGATGAGACTGGTAATCCCTATATCAAGGGCACCAAAACGACAGACTGCGCTACTGTCGAAATCAAAACCAGTAAAACTTCCCTAACAGCACCCGACTCATCATACATAACATGGAACTCTACTAACGCCTCAAAACTAGGAGCCACTTGTACCGGACTATATTCTGCCAATGGAAGGTGGTATCTTAGTGATGCAGAATGCAAAGAAGAAGGAGAAGTCGCTGGATGCACCGACAAAGGCTATGAAATGAAATTCCCCGGTGATAAATTTGGAACAGAAATTTGCACATTTTATCTAACCAATAAATCCGATGGTCTACCTGGCACCCCAAGTTCTTTTGAAATTGAAGCTAAAAAAAATTCAACCTCAACTTCTCCAACACCAACTCCAACCATAACAACTAATCTTTGCGGAAACGGCAAAAGAGATCTTGATGCTGGAGAATCTTGTGATCTTTCATCAACTACTGATTATTGTAATGCCTTCGGAGCAACTTGTAACTCAAAATGTCAATGTATTCAAAATTCAACAACTTCACCAACTCCAACTCCAAAAGCCTGCCAACGAGATAATCCGGATTGTGAAAAAGTAACTTGTAATAATGTTTATTGTAATGATGGATGTGGGAGAATAAAAGGGACGAGGGTTTGTGATGGGAAGTGATTGTTTTTTAGCTGGATAATATTTGTATTGATTTTATTTGATTTCCAGATTATACTATTTGCATATGCGAGAATTATTGATTGAAAGATTGCAAATAGTTTTTGGACGGATTTTTCCGGCTTTTTTGCTTTTGCTAAAAGAAATCGAGATAAATTATCCGCCAGAAGAATTTGGTGATTATTCGACAAACCTAGCGCTGAAATTAGCTAAAAAAGTCAATAAAAATCCACGAGAAATTGCGGAACTGATAAAAAGTGAATTGGAAAAAGATGATGCAGAAAATGATGAGAAAATTTTTTCTCAAATTGAAGTGGCTGGAGCAGGCTTTTTAAATTTTAACTTATCAAGTGAGGCACGCGGTCGAGAAATTGAAAAAATAAATTTGGTTGGTAGAAAATATGGTGATAGTGCGGTTGGAAAAAATAAAAAAATTCATCTGGATTTTGTCAGTGCCAATCCCACCGGTCCGATTCATTTGGGCAATGGTCGTGGGGGACCGCTGGGCGATGTGCTGGCGAATATTTTAATAAAAAATGGTTTTTTTGTTTGGCGAGAGTTTTATGTGAATGATTTTGGTAATCAAATTAAAATTTTGGGACATTCAATTTTGAAAGATAGTGAAGCACAGTATTGCGGAGAATATATCGAGAAGTTGGCAAAAAATAATCAAGCAACCGATCCATTTGTTGTTGGACAAAAAGCGACAGAAATAATTTTGCAAGAAATGATTAAGCCGGCAATGGAAAATTTGGGGATTTTTTTTGATGAGTATTTTCGTGAAAGCTCTCTGCATAAAAACGCTGAAGTGGAAAAAGCTTTTTGCGAATTGCAAGCAAAAGATTTGTTGTATGAAAAAGATGGCGCATTGTGGTTCCGAGCAGAAAAATTTGGCGATGAAAAAGATCGTGTTGTCAGAAAAACAACTGGCGAGATAACTTATTTTGGTGGAGATATTGCCTATCACTTGAATAAATTGCAAAAAAGAAAATTTGATTTGGCAGTGAATATTTGGGGAGCTGATCATCATGGCGATGTGCAAAGAGTAACAGGTGCCATGGAAGCTTTGGGTTATACTGGAAAAGTTAAAGTTATTTTGACACAAAATTTGACTGTAATTAAAAATGGCGAAGAATTTAAGATGTCTAAGCGAAAAGGGCAATATATTTGTCTGGAAGATTTAATTGATGAAGTGGGAAAAGATGCTGTGCGATTTATTTTCTTAGCCTATTCGGCAAATTCACCGATGATTTTTGATATTGATTTGGCTAAAGAAAAATCCAATAAAAATCCAGTTTATTATGTGCAATATGCCTATGCTAGAATTTCCGGAATTTTACGAAAAACAGAAAGAGCGGTTGGAGTGAAAATTGATTTTGCATTACTTAAACAAGAAAAAGAAATCGAACTCGTGCGACATTTAATGCGCTTTCCCGATTTAATTTCAGAAATTGCTGAAAACTATGAAGTGCATCGCTTGACTCATTATGCCATAAAATTAGCGGATAAATTTCATAGTTTTTATCACGCTTGTCGGATTATGGATGAAGAAAAAGCCCTTGCCTCGGCGAGAAGGGAATTGGTTAGCGCAACACAAGTTGTCTTGGGTGAAACATTGCGATTAGTGGGAATTGACGCGCCAGAAAAAATGTAAATAAAATAAATTCTATTTTTAAAAAAATAAATGCATAAATTAAATTTAATTTTTCTAGACACAGAAACAACTGGCATTGGGCCAGATGATCGTTTGTGTCAAGTCGCCTATAAATTTCAAGGCTTGGAAAATGAAGCACTTTTCAAACCGCCAGTTTTGATTGGGATTGATGCGATGGCGGTGGCACATATTACTAATAAGATGGTGGCGGATAAGGAATTGTTTTTGGACTCGGCGATGCATAAAAATTTGGCGGAAATTTTTTCGGGAGAACATATTTTGGTGGCACATAATGCACAATTTGATATAGAAATGCTCAAGCGAGAAAAATTAGAACCAAAAAGTTTTATTGATACTTTTAAGCTGGCACAATATTTGGATATTGATGGTGTGATTCCTAAATACGCCATGCAATATTTGCGTTATTATCACGAACTGGAAGTGTTTGATGCTCAAGCGCATGATGCTCTGGGGGATATTCGTGTTTTGGAAAAGTTATTTGAATATTATTTTCAAAAAATGTCGAATAATAACAAAAGCGAGCAAGAAATTTTGCAAGAAATGCTAGCGGTTTCTGCACGACCAGTGTTGGTTAAGAAATTTAATTTTGGAAAATATCTTGGCAAAAGCGTGGCAGAAGTTGCACGAGAAAATCGAGGCTATTTGCAGTGGCTGTTAAATGAAAAAAATAGAGCGAGAGATCAGGGAGAAGGCAATGATGAAAATTGGATTTATACGCTGGAACATTATTTGAGTTGAGCCTCTCGACAGATAAATAATCTTCTTGTATATTAAATAAATGGAAAAAAAGCTGATTGCTATTGAAATGTTGCAGGCCTATAAAAAACGGCTCGATCCTTTTTTGAAGGAATATTTTTTGGCTAAAATAATGCAAGCCAAAAAACTTGATCCATTGGCTGTCCGAACGATTAAGTTGATTGAAAGATTTGTGCTTGCCGGTGGAAAGAGAATTCGTCCCGCTCTGGTTTATTATGGTTATTTAGCATCAGGCGGAAAAGAAGAAGAGAAAATAATTAAAGCTTCAATGGCAATAGAATTGATTCATGCTTTTCTTTTGATTCACGATGATATCATTGATCGTGATGTTACACGACATGGAATCGAGACAATGCATGAGACATATAAAGCTTGGGGCAAAAAAATAAATTTAGTGGAAAGTGAAGCAACGCATTTTGGTAATTCAATGGCGATTACCGCTGGTGATTATGCACATGCCATGGCCAATGAAATTATTTATGCTATTGAGTTTGAACCAAAAATAATTCTGGACGCTTTAAAAAAAATGCAGGTGATCGTAGCTCACACTATTCCTGGTGAGATGCTGGATGTTTTGATGGGAGCAAGAGGTTTTGCCACGGAAAAAGAAATAACCAGAATGCACGAAGGAAAAACAGCGCGATATACTTTTGAAGGGCCATTGCATCTCGGGGCAGTGTTGGCTGGTCAAAAAGAAAATAATAAATTACTGGAAGCATTTTCGGATTATTCTTTGCCAGTCGGAAAAGCTTTTCAAATTCAAGATGATATTCTAGGAATATTTGGCAATAAAGAAAAATTAGGAAAATCCGTAGGAGCTGATATAATAGAAGGGAAGCAAACGCTGTTGATTTTAAAAGCACTTAAAAATGGTGATAAAAAACAAGTAGCAATTATAAAAAAAATATTTGGCAAGAAAAATTTAACAGAACAGGAAGTGGAAATTTTTCGTGAGATTGTCAGGGAAACTGGGTCATTGGAATATTCACAAAAATTAGCCGAAAAATTAGTGAAAGAATCTCTTGGTGCGATTAAAAAGATTGATTTTAAAAATGCCGAAGCTAAGATATTTCTAGAAGGCATCGCGGAGTATATTATAAAAAGAGAAGTTTGATATAAATAAGCTTAAATTATGGAAAATAAATTAGAAAATTTACCTGGACATGTTGCAATTATTCCTGACGCTAATCGGCGTTGGGCGAAAGAGCGAGGATTGGCTCCATGGAAAGGTCATGAAGCAGGTGCCGAAAATTTTGAAAAGTTAATTAGCTATTCGCTTAAAAAAGGGATTAAATGTTTATCAATCTGGGGATCGTCAATTGATAATTTAACTAAACGACCACTAGAAGAAAAAATAGCCTTGTTGGATATCTATAAACGCTATTTCACTAAATTATCCAATGGAACAGAGATTCATGAAAATGAAGTGCAAGTGAATTTCATCGGTCATTGGGAAGAACAATTTCCTGATTCGCTAAAGCAAATAATTTATGCGGTGATGGAAAAAACTAAGCATTATCAAAAACGGATTTTGAATTTTATGTTGGCGTATGGCGGAACAGATGAAATGCTTTATGCAATAGAAAAAATTAATGCCAAATATACTACAGGCGTAAAAATTACAACTGAAATGCTCAAAGAAAATTTAATGACAGCGAAAATTCCCACGGTAGATTATATGATTAGAACTGGAGGAGAACCACATAATAGCGCTGGATTTATGATGTGGGATACAGCCGAAGCACAATTATTTTTTTCACCTGAAAAATTTCCCGATTTCAATGAAGAAAAATTCGAAGAAGCATTAGTGGAATATGCCAGAAGACAAAGACGATTCGGCGCATAAAAAAGTAATAACAATAATAATAATTTTAATTTTTAATTTTTTTAATTTTATGGAACAAGTATTTACTGATCAAAATTTTGATCAAGAAGTTTTAAAAAGTGATAAGCCAGTATTAGTAGATTTTTGGGCACCGTGGTGTGGACCGTGCCAAGCAATGGGACCAATCATTGAAGAATTAGCCAAGGAACTTGATGGCAAAGTTAAAGTAGGAAAATTGAATGTGGATGAAAATTCCAAAACCGCCCAAGATTTTTCTATTATGTCTATTCCCGCATTAAAAATATTTAAAGCCGGAAAAGTTGTGCAAGAATTTGTAGGAATGCAAGCAAAAGAAGTTTTAAAAAGCGCGTTAGAAAAATTATAAAAAAAATATGCAAGAAATATACGACTTAATTATTATTGGTGCTGGACCAGCTGGTCTGGCTGCTTCGATTTACGCTTCACGGTATAAACTCAATCATTTATTGCTCGGTGCGCAGATTGGTGGACAAATAAATGAAATTCGAAAAATTGAAAATTGGCCGGGAGATATTTCCGTTTCCGGTTTTGATTTGCTTTCGCGTTTTTCAGAACATGCTAAAAATCTTGGCGTTGCTCCGCAAAATGAATCAGTTGTAGAGGTGAAAAAAAATACGGAGGATATTTTTGAGATCGTAACAGCAAAAAATATTCACAAAACTCGCGCAGTAATTATGGCGATGGGAACAGAATATCGCAAAATGAATATTCCCGGCGAAAAAGAATTAACCGGCAAGGGTGTTTCTTATTGTGCCACTTGTGATGCGATGTTTTTTCGGGATAAAGTGATTTGTGTGATTGGTGGTGGCAATGCGGCTGTTACATCTGCTTTGGGCTTAACGGATTTTGCTTCAAAAGTTTATTTAATTTATCGGGGTGATCGTTTTTCGGCTGAACCAATCTGGCTGGAAAAAATGGCTAATAATCCCAAAATCGAAACAATTAAAAATACAAGTATTATTGAGATTAAAGGTGAACAAAAAGTAGAAAAAGTTATTCTTGATAATGCCTATGAAGATCAAAATCATCTTGTTGTTGATGGTGTTTTTGTGGAAATTGGTTCCGACCCTGGTGTGGAGTTGGCTCGAAAAATTGGAGTAGAAACAGATGAGCAAGGCTTTATTAATGTTAATGCCGACATGAGCACAAATATTTCTGGTGTATTTGCAGCGGGAGATATCACAACCGGATCAAATAAATTTCGCCAAATTTTAACGGCTGCATCAGAAGGTGCTGTGGCAGCGAATGGTGCTTATAAAATGTTGAAGTTGAAGTAAAGAAGTGAAATAAAAAAAGTTGATTTGCTGGCTAAATTATGCTAAACTAAAAGCATATGACAATTCACGATTTCATCAAAAAAAGAAAATATTTAATCTGGTGGGTGAAAGATTATGATAAACTTGGTCCCGAATCAATCGTGGAAGCGACTTTGAATTATGGCGATTGGGACGATGTGCAAACGCTGATTAAAATTATGGGCATCAAAGAAGTGGCTAGAATTTTCCGTGAAAAATCCCAGCCGTCGAAAATGGGACGGCAGAATTACTACAAAAGAACGAGAAATTATTTCAACTTATATTTTAACGCTCATGCATAAAGAAATTCTAACCGAAGAGCAAATAAAACTATTGCCATTGGTGAAAAAATTTATCAAGAATTTTGGTTTGGTTGGTGGAACTGCTATTGCCTTGCAGATGGGGCATCGGCGATCAATTGATTTTGATATGTTTTCATTAAAAGAATTTGATAACAGTAAAATTAGACGAGTAATTAAAGATGAAGGCAGGAGAATTAGCAAGGTTTATAAGGACGAAGATGATCAATATACTTTTTTTATAAATAATGTGCAGTTTACTTTTTTCAACTATCCTTACCCGCTGGAATTTTCCAAGGAATTGGACGGATATTTAAAAATGCCGGATCTTTTAACTCTGGCTGCAATGAAAGCTTTTGCCATCGGGCAGAGATCGAAATGGAAAGATTATGTTGATCTGTATTTTATTATCAATAAATATCATTCAATAGAAAAGATTGTCAAAAGAGCCAAAAAAATATTTGAAGGAGCATTTAGCGAAAGAGTTTTCCGCGAAGCATTGATTTATTTTGACGATGTCAACTATGACGAAGAAGTGGATTATCTGTCCGGCTTTGCGGTCAGTGATGAAGAAATTAAAAAAGCATTAGTTGAGTTTAGCTTGGAAATATAGTATGATGAAAAAAATAGTAAATTTATTAATTATTTAAAAATAAATATATGGGATTTGAAAATCCGGTGGAAAAAAGTGAAGGTAAAAAATTAAAAGACATAGTCAAAATAGCTACGGTGGTTACTGGTGTTGGTGCGGGGCTTTTTAATGGTGTTATTGAAGCAGAGGCAGGGGGGATTAAAGTAGATGAAACAGTTGCTGGTCAAAAAAATTCTGGAGTAGTTGACGGCAGAGTAGATGGTTCAATCAAACCTGGCATAGATGGTGCAATTGAACCTGGCATAGATGGTGCCCTAGGGAATGATAATAAAATTACTACCACAGCAGAAGTTAAAAAGTCTGATGAGTTTTCTTTTGATACTCCAGATAATGGAGGAACTGGTAACTTCAATGGCGTATCATTTAAAGTAGCAAAAAAGATACTTAAAAAATAAAATATGTCCGAATGTCAACTTCTCAAAACCGAATATCAAACTCTCAAAAACCTTCAAGAAGAGTTTGAGGTGGAATTAGCAAATGCGATTAAGTCAGGCAAAACGGAAAAAGTCCAAACACTCAAAAAAGTCATCACAGAAAAACTGCAAAATCTCAAAGAAAAACTTTATTATCCCAAAAAAATCACTGCTAAATTTAGCAATCCAGAAACAACTAAAACTGAAAACAAGGATAAGGATATTGAAATCAATGTGGAGGAAGAAATTCAAAAACAACAAGAATTTTATGCAGGAAAAGAAGGTATGCCTAATTTCAACAAACAAGAGGTTAGGCAGATATTTCGAAAATATGAAAAAGAAATCCAAAAAGCGATAGAAGCTTATGGCTATGACACCATCACGATCATTCCTGCAAAGCTTCCAGATACGGAAGCACTCAATCAAATAATGACCAATGGTTACAAAAATAAAACTTTTCAATCAAGTGATTTCAAAAGAGGTGGAGGATTCAACAAGGTAACTCCTATTGAAAGCCAAAAAACCCGAGTTATTCTCACTCACTCTGATCAAGATATTTATGTTATTTTTAGTGCTAATAAAGAGGATAATGCTAATCCATTTCTCAAAGCGACACTGAATCAATTAATCGATCAACTTTCTGCGAAGGAGATTGAGGGACTTTCGCTCAATGAATATCTCATAATCCAAAGACAATATTTCGAAAATACTGGGGGGCACTTAGACGAAATGGGCTGGACATGGCTACCAAAATCGCACTCTGCTTCCCATGTCGTTTTCGTCGGCTGGAAAAGTGACAAGCTCTGTGTTAATGTACATTATGCGAGTCATCGTGCTCTTGATTTGGCATGTCGTCTTTGTGAGATTTTTGAATTACCCTAAGCTTTGAATATTTTTAAAAATAAAATAGTCGAAAAATAAATACATGAAACAATTTACTGAAAATATACTCGTTGTCAAAGAAGTCAGCGGACAATCAGAGTCTGATGATGAATTTGATGGAGCGAAATCAGAAGCTGAAAAAAAAGATGGTGAGTTGGAAAAATATCGTCAGAAAGCACAGGATTTCCTGGATGCACATCATCGATTACTTTTGACTTTCGCCAAAGATGTTTCTTTGAGCTTCAAAATTTCCGATGGATTTTATATCGACCTGGAAAAAGGTGAGGTGAATCTGGATGCCAAATGGTTTTCGGAAAAAGGTTTTTCCCAGGATCAGATCCTTTGGGCTTGCCTTCATGAATTGGAACATTTTCGTGATTTGGACGCGGACACAAAAGGAGTGATGAAGAATTTTGAGTATATCCAAAAGCAAGCCAAAAAAACCGGAGAAATAATGCTAAAAAAATGGGAAGAAAAATATGGCACAAGCGATCCAGAATTTATTGAAAAATTAAAAAAACAAAAACCACTCAATCCAAAAAAACCTGACGGAAAAACTATGAGTGGAATAGAACAATCAGCTTATAAAATTCATCATACTTTTTATAATATTTTTGATGATATTAATGATAATAATAATGTGGCGAGAAAAGCTCCAGCTTATGGGGAAGAAGCAAAAGGAGGATCGGAAATTAGTCGACTCTATCAGGAAAAGCTTTTTGCTAGAAATGATTATTCCAAGTTACCACGCCATCTGCAGTTCGTGTATAAATTATTGCGCGAGGAAATGGTGAAAGGAGAGGATGTTGTTTTAAATGAAGATGTAGCAGAGGTCATGACGCAAAAAATAAAATTTCAAGGCAAGGACTATACGCCCAAAGAAATTGTGGATAATTTTATCAAACCAAGAAAAAAACGAGATACACTGGCAGGGCAAAGACATTTTGTGTTACAAAAAACGCTGGAACCAATTTTTGCAGAACTTTTAGCTAAAGATTTAGCGGAATGGGATCCGAAAAAATCGGAAAAAAAAGATAATCAATCACAAAAAAGTGAAGGTGATGGCGGTGGTGAATCTGGCAATCCTTTTGATGAAGATTATAATGATTATGAAAAAAATAATCCGGATCAAATTTCCGAGGAAGATATTGAAAATTGGATAGATAAAAATGTTGATGATAAGAAAAATGAGGAAGCCAAAAAAGCCAAAAAGCAAGTAGACGAAAAAAAAACCGCTAAGGAGAAATCCCAAGAAGCGCAATCAGAAATGGATAAAGATTGGTGTGCAAAAAAAGGCATAGCGCCGGAGGTCTTTCGTAATTTCAAAAAAATTGAAGGGGAAGTCGAACCATATTTGCAAAAACTCTCAAAACTTTGGCAGAGAATTATTTTCGGTTCCAGTCGAGAAACCAAGCGAGCAATGGAGGGTTATTTCAAAACAGGAACGGAAATGGATATCCAAAAAGTGATTAAAGATTGGCCGAAAATTGTGCAGAAGAAATTCGATGAAGTGCGAGTGATGAAGCGGATAATTTCCAAGGAAGAATTAGTGCAAATGCCGGAGCGAATTAATGTTCGCGTTATCGGCGATATGTCCGGTTCAATGGATAATCATAAATTGCATATTTTGCAACAAAGCATCGTCTTGATATTATCATCACTTCGCGAATTCAATACGCAATTAAATCTGACTAGATCGCAAACAAAGTCCAAGCTGGAAGCGGATACGGAAGTATGGATTTTTGGTGACAAGGCAGAACAAATCAAAAAATTGCGGGCAAAATCAAAATTGAACGACGAGCAAGGGGCAATTATTAAGATGTTTGAAAAATTAGGCACTTCTAATGGAGGCACTTATGACAATAAGGCACTGGAAGCGATTCATGAATCTTTTTCTGCTGAAGACCTGCAAAAAATTGCACAAAAAAAGACAATGGAAATCATTTTTATAGTAACCGATGGCGGATCATCCAATCCAGACGAAACGATAAAGGCAATCAAAAAATTGGTCGATTCGGATGTAATCGTGATAGCGTTTCAAATAGGCGTGGTCAGTGAAAATGACAGTCGGATTTTCAATGAGGTTTGGAATAAGGGGCGTGAAGAAAAATTGGGAGAAGTGATTAGTAAGGAAATTGCTAATTTAATTCCTGCCATAACTCAAGCTTTGAAAAAATATTTATCTGGTGTAAGATTATAATATGCTCGAATGCCAAACTCTCAAAACCGAATATGCTAACTTGCAAAAACTCCAAACCGAGTTTGAGTTGGAATTAGCAAATGCGATTAATTCAGGCAAGACCGAAAAAGCTCAAAAGCTAAAAAAAGAAATCACAGAAAAACTGCAAAACCTCAAAGAAAAACTCTATCCCAGAGAAATCACAGCCAACTTTAAAAATCCCGAAAAATCGCCAGAAGAATTGGAGAAAAACCCAGAAACAATCAAGTTTAACATCCCGGAAATTATCGAAAAACAAAAAGCCTTCTATGCCGGAAAAGAAGGCATGCCCACTTTCAACGAACAAGAAATCAATCAAATCTTGCGAAAACATAAAGCTGAATTCCAAAAAGAGATAGAAATATACGGCTATGACACCATCATTATTGTTCCCGCCAATCTGCCTAGCACAGCAGAGCTTAATAAAGCATTGATTGAATCAACGCTGAATGTAGCTGGGACTGGTTGGGGGATTGAACTCGAGGAGATTGAGATAATGGGAGATCAAAAAACCAAAATCATCCTTACTCACAAAGATCAATATATCTATGAAAATGATGAGGCTAATCCTTTTCTCAAAGCGACGCTGGGCAAAAATATTCCTGGTCTGGTTTTGAATATTTCTCCCGATGAATGGAGCAAAATGAAAAATGCAGAGAAGAAAGAGAAAAATCAAGAAGCTATGCAAAAACTGAAACAAGGTGCTGGTATCAATTTTGAAACAGAAATCAATGGACAAAAAAAACAAATCAAAGCCAAGGGATTTTCTCTGGATGAATATATGCTTATCCAAGGACAATGTTACGAAGAAACAAGGATGCAGGGAAAAGTAGAACACCTAGATGAAAAAGGCTGGACATGGCTACCCGAATCGCGCTCTACTTCCCGCGTTGTTATCTCCTGCTGGCGTACTGGCTTTAATCATCAGAATGTCTATGCACATGCTTCGGATTATTCCAGTGGCAGCGTGGGTTGTCGTTTTTGCAAAATTTTTAAATAATTTTGAGAATTTATTTTTTAATTTTTTTTGAAATAAATTAGGATATTACAAGTTTAGTTGAGTGTTTGACCGCGATGATTGTTTTAAGTATGATTAAAACAATCTCTAAAAAGTAATAAGTTTTAACTATGATTAAAAAGTATATTAAGCGTGATTTGTATCTTTCGCGCCTAAAACCATATATTGGAAAAAACATAATCAAAACGATTATCGGTCAGCGGAGAGTTGGAAAAAGCTTTTTGCTTTTTCAGATTATGGATGAAATCTTGAAGACAGGGGTTAAGAAATCAGAGATTCTTTATATAAACAAAGAATTTTTTGATTTTGATGCGATAAAAAATTATGCCGATCTATTGAATTTCATAAAAAAACAAGAGAAAAAAGAAAAGAAAACAGCGATATTTATCGATGAGATACAAGACATTGTTTATTTTGAAAAAGCCTTGCGTCATCTTCAAGCATCGGGGAAATATGATATTTATTGCACCGGATCAAATGCTAATTTATTGTCTGGAGAATTGGCGACATATCTTTCCGGTCGGTATGTTGAAATAAATGTTTTTAGCTTATCATATAAAGAGTTTCTCGTTTTTCACAAATTGGAAAATAATTCTGAGGCGTTGATTAAATATATGAAATATGGCGGAATGCCGTATCTTATAAACTTGGAACTTGTCGATGATGTCGTGTATGACTATTTGAAAAATATCTATAATTCCATAATTCTCAAAGATGTTGTCGCGAGATTTAATGTGCGAAATTTGGCTTTTTTGGAAAAACTGGTTCGATATATAGCAGATAATGTCGGAAGTCTTGTTTCGGCAAAGAAAATCAGTGATTTCTTGAAATCGCAAAAAATAAAAATTTCAACCAATGTAGTTTTGAATTATTTGAATAAGCTGGCATTGGCACTGTTAATTTTCAAAGTTTCGCGTTTTGATATAAAAGGCAAAAGAATTTTTGAGGTAAGTGAGAAATATTATTTTGAAGATTTGGGATTGAGGCATGCTATTTTGAAATATCAACAAGGCGATGTGAATAAGATTCTGGAAAATCTAATTTATATGCATCTCAAAACTTGTGGCTTTGAAGTAGTAGTTGGAAAAATTGGCGATAAAGAAATTGATTTTATCGCAGAGAATGGACAAAAAAAAGTATATATTCAAGTGGCGTATTTGATTGTTGATAAAAAAACCAGAGATAGGGAGTTTGGAAATTTATTAGCCATAAATGACAATCATCCAAAGATTGTTGTTTCTATGGATGAAGTTTTATTGGATAATTACGCTGGAATTAAGCATATGCATGTGAGAGATTTTTTGAGTAATTTTGTGGAATAATTTTTTATTTTAGTGTAGGATTATAATATGCTCGAATGCCAAACTCTCAAAACCAAATATCAAACTCTCAAAAACCTTCAAAAAGAGTTTGAATTGGAATTGACAAATGCGATTAAGTCAGGCAAGACCGAAAAAGCTCAAAAGCTAAAAAAAGAAATCGAACAAAAACTGAGTAACCTCAAAAGAGAATTGTTGCCCAAAAAATTCGTTGCCATCTTTGTTAATCCGGAAACCAAAACAGAAGAGAAGAAAGAGATTGATGCGGAAAAAGCAATCGCAGAACAATCAGAATTCTATGAGAAACACAATATCAAAAACTTTGATGAGAATGAAGTGTGGCGAATCTTCAAGAAGCACAAAAAAGAAATCCAAAAGGAAATGGAAACTTATGGTTATGACAACATTACTATCATCCCCGCCAAGCTACCGACTACCGAAGAGCTCAATCAAAAAATGACTGGAGACTATGCAAAAACATGGAAATCAGAATCTTTTGATGGCAAAGAAGGGCTTAACATAATAGTTCACGCCGAAAGCCAGAAAACCAAAATAATTCTTACTCACTCCGATCAATATATCTATGAAAATGATGAGGCTAATCCTTTTCTCAAAGAAACACTAGAAAAATCATTCAACCGACTTAATACTGAGAAGATTCATGGGCTTTCTCTTAATGAATATCTTATTATTCAGAGACAATACTATGAAAATAAAAAAACACACTTAGATAAAATAGGTTGGACTTGGCTACCGCAATCGTGCTCTCCATATTCGAATAGTGTTGTTATAGCAAGATGGGATGATATACGAAAGAGGCTTGTTATCCGTTCGAATGATTGGGATGAATCCGATAAGGATCTGGGTTGCCGTCTTTGCAAAACTTTTGAATAATTTGGGGAATTTATTTTTTAATTTTTTTTGAATAAGCAATATGGAATCACAAGATTTTAAACAATGGGAGGAAGTTGAAAAGAATGTCAATGCGGCGGAAAAAAATATAAGGCAGGGGCAAAATGCTTCGCGAATAATATATCGCGAAACAAAAGTGCCGAAAGAGGAACGGCAAGAAAAATCCGAAAAAGAAATTTTGGAAAAAACAAATCGCCCGCGAGTTGTCCAAAAAGCACTGGAAAGAGAAACTGTTTTTGACGCGGAAGCGAAAAGAATTTTGGGAGATCAAAATTCGCCAGAACAAAAATTGGTTGAACTGCGAAAGAAAAATTTAATCAAGGCATTGCGCTATGAACAAGCGATTAAGATGCAAAGAGAGCATTTGCTTTCAGAAAAATCAGGAATTTTGAAAGGTTTTAATGGAGCACCAAGCGGAGCGGAATTGGAAGCCTTGGATGAAATTAGCGAAGAATTAGAAAAAAATCAAAATTTGCGAGAAAAATCTCTGGGACTGAGTCCTGAAGCCTATTTTGGATTGCACTTGAAACAATTGAAAAAATATAAAAAAGAACTGGAAAAGGGAAAGATTGTAGAAACGGACTATGTCAAAGAACAAATGGAAGATATTCTTGCTAATCTTTCTGGTAATAAACCAGTTTTGATTTATGGTCACTTAGGAAGCGGAAAATCAGAGCTGGCAATGCATGTGGCGAAAAAACATATTCTAGAGAATCATCCTGATATTAATCTGGAGGTTGAACGAGACTTGGACAAATGGCTGATGAAAAATCCTAGCAAGAACGAGGATGAACAGGCTAGAAAAAGAAAGGAAATATTTGAATCAAAAAGCTCCGCCTTAGTTATCTCCGGATCAAAAAATATTTCACAAGCGGAATTTTATGGACATCAAGTCTTGACTGTTGATGAAAAAAGTGGTTCGACTATTTCAGATTTTTTCACAGGACCGATTTATAAAGCAATGGAGGAAGGTCGCGTGGTGATTATCGATGAAGTGAATGCTATTCCTCATGAAGTGTTGATTAGTCTTAATCATATTCTAACCAGAAAGGTGGGCGATACTATCAATATTCAGCAAGACAGTGGCAGAGAAATTGTGATCAAGGAAGGTTTTGGAATTATGATGACTGGAAATCTCAATCAAGGTCAGGAAAAATATATTGATCGGCAAGATATGGATCCGGCTTTTCTGTCTCGTTTGCATAAAGTTGAATATGATTATTTGCCACAAAGTATGAATATACCTTTAAGCGAAGCAGGAGCAATAGACGAGTCATTTCATCTGCGCATTGCTGAGCTTATAGATAAAAATGGGAACTTGGAAATTCCCAAAGATTCTATTGAAAAAATATGGAAATTGGCTCAAGCGGCTCGTTTATTACAAAATGTTTTTGCCGGAAAAGAAGTTGATGGTGCTTATTATTTCAAAGAAGCTGGTGGACGAGCGGTGGAATATCTGCTCAAGGAAAATGTTCTTTCTATTCGCGCATTGGAAAATATTATTTCCCAATGGAAAGCAGAAGGCTATGAAAAAGAACTGGATTATTATATCTGGAATAATTTTATTAAAGAGGGAACAGTTGCCTCAGACAGAGCATATCTCTATCAGATCATGAAAGATCAATTTGGTTTTTTTCAGAGCGATGGCTGGAATCAAAAACCTGATTATGGAAATGAAGGAATGATTAATTCTTTTGAAATTCAAGCTCCAAAAAATAAGGCGGAAAAACGCAAATTTTTTGGACCGCGTGAAGTGGTTGAATTCGCTTTTGGCAAAGCGCCAGAACGAGCAAAGTGGCCGGAAGTTTCAATGATAGATAAAAATGATGTCGATAATGAAAATATCCTACCAGAAATAATAAAATTAACAGAATTTAATGATGATCTAAAAAAAGAATTGTTCTTCGAGATCAAGGATGACATAGATGAAATTTGCTTATCAGAAAAAACTAATTAAATCTATGTTATCAAAATCAATCCAACTCTCTCAAAAAATCGGTGGGAAAATCGAAATTCGCAGTAAGTTTAAATTGACAGAAAAAAATCTGGCGGTTTTGTATACTCCGGGTGTGGCAGAAGTTTCCAAAGCGATTGCCAAAGATAAAAAATTAGCATTTGCTTATACAATTCGTAAAAATACCGTGGCGGTTATTTCTGATGGTTCGGCAGTTTTGGGTTTGGGAAACATTGGACCGGAAGCAGCTTTGCCTGTAATGGAAGGCAAGGCGCTTTTATTTAAAGAATTGGGCGGAGTGGATGCTATTCCGATTGTGCTTGCCACACAAGACACAGAAGAAATAATTAAAACAATTAAATTTTTAGCACCAACTTTTGGCGGAATAAATTTGGAAGATATTTCTGCTCCCCGTTGTTTTGAAATTGAAGAACGACTAAAAAAAGAATTAGACATTCCGGTTTTTCATGACGATCAACACGGCACAGCAATTGTGGTTTTGGCGGGACTAATTAATGCGTTGAAAGTTGTCAAAAAAGATTTAGTAAAAATCAAAATTGTTATTTCCGGCACAGGTGCGGCAGGCGTGGCAATTGCAAAACTTTTAATAAAAGCCGGAGCAAAAAATATTATTATGCTTGATCGCATGGGAATAATTTTTAAGGAGCGAGCGGAAGGCTTGAATAATTCAAAAATGGAAATCGCCAAAATTACTAATCCCGAAAATGTCAAAGGCAATGTGCGGGATGCACTTTCTGGCGCAGATGTTTTTATTGGAGTATCAGCGCCGAATATTCTGACGGAAGAAGATATTGCACATATGACTAAAAATAGTATCGTTTTTGCGATGGCTAATCCTATTCCAGAAATTATGCCAGAACGAGCAAAAGCCGGTGGCGCAAAAATTGTGGCAACTGGACGATCAGATTTTGCTAATCAAATCAATAATGTCCTGGCTTTTCCGGGAATTTTTCGGGGAGTTTTAGATAATAAAATAAAAATAATCACCGAAGAACATAAAATTAAAGTCGCTTATGCGATTGCCGGTTTGATAAAAAAACCAACACATGATAAAATAATACCAAGAGCGTTGGATGAAAAGGTTGTTAAAAAAGTTGCCAGTGTTTTTAAAAAATAAAGTAAATAAAAAAATAAAACATAATTACATGAAAATTTATCGCAAAAAAATAGAGATAACTAGCACGAGCAGTGTTGAGATTATTGATATCACAAATAAAGTGGCAGATATTATTAGTCATTCAGGAGTGCGTGAAGGCACAGTTTTGATTTATTCTCCGCACACTTCAATGGGTATTTTTATCAATCACAACGAGCCGATGCTGTTGCAAGATTTTACTCGCGTGCTCTATCGTCTGGCACCAATTGATGAACGCTATTCGCATGATCTTTTTGAACTGGCAAAGAAAAATAAATCCGATGGACGAAGCAATGGACATTCGCATTGTAAGGTAATGCTTTTAGGAATTAGTGAAACCGTTCCGATTGAAAAAGGCCATATGCTAATCACGGCAAAGCAAAATATTTTTGTGGCGGAAATGGATGGTGCCAGAAAACGGGATATTATTATTCAAGTGATGGGGCTTTAAATTAAATTTTTTTAAAATGCGTAAAATATTATTTTTTGGATTGTTTTTTATCTTGCTCCTCGTAGGTGGTTTTTTTTATTTTCATAATCAAGTTAATTATTCGCACGGGAGCAACAAACTAGTTGTAAATTTTAAAATAGAAAAAGGTGATGGCAACGCTAGTGTGGCACAAAAGCTTGTGGAGCAGGGTGTGATTTCAGAGAAAATGAAAATCTATTTTTATTATTTTATGCAATCAAGAAAAATGGCTAATAAAATTTTGCCGGGAGAATATGTTTTGTATGGCACAATGACTATTCCGGAAATTATTTTAACAATTACGCAAGAGAAAAAGGATTTTATTTCTATCACATTTCAAGAAGGACTGCGGAGTGATGAGATCGCTAAAAAAATAACAGACAAGGGCTTAGATGGAAAAGCCTTTTTGACATTAGTGGAAAAACCAGACAATTTAGTTACGGAATATGCTTTTTTAAAACAAGACGAAGTAAAAAATCTGGAAGGTTATCTTTTCCCTGATACTTATTTTTTCTCAAAAAAAGATACGCCGGAAAGTATGGTGCGAAAATTTTTAGATAATTTTGATAATAAATTAAACGATGATCTTAGGCAAGAAATAGCAAAACAACAAAAAACAATTTTTCAAGTGCTCACGATGGCATCGATAGTGGAAAAAGAAGCATTGATCAATTACAAGCGGGGAGTGGATGATGAAAATGCGAAAATAATTGCCGGACTTTTTTGGAATCGCATTAAAGCGGGACAAGCCTTGCAAAGCTGTGCGACGCTAGCGTTTATTTTTAAGGATCCAAAACCAAAACCGCAATATTCTTTTGAGGATACAAAAACAAATTCACCATATAATACATATTTAAATAAAGGTTTAACGCCAGGACCAATTTCTAATCCGGGAATATTTGCCATTCGTGCAGCGATCTTTCCAACCAAAACCGACTATAATTATTTCTTGAGTGATGAAAATCGCAATTTGTTATTTGCCAGAACAATCGAAGAGCATTTGGCGAATAAACAAAAGGCGGGGTTGTAAAATTTTGTATATTTTGTGCTATAATGATAATATAAAAAAATAATTTTAAAT
>Ga0194058_10000377_pt1 | contig 21340 bp, 10 predicted proteins | sample SepL4417m_MetaG_FD_155490 | JGI IMG/M metagenome (GOLD analysis project Ga0194058, IMG submission 155490) | Anoxic zone freshwater microbial communities from boreal shield lake in IISD Experimental Lakes Area, Ontario, Canada - Sep2016-L442-17m | ecosystem: Environmental > Aquatic > Freshwater... | reverse complement strand
ATTTACACCAGCGCGGCACCATCGGTTGCGCTACAAACATAGACGGCCGGCTTATTGCCGGTTTTGGCCTGATAGGCACTCGACGTGGCGGCGACGAAATCATCGGCCGCTTCCATTCGCACAATCGCCACGGCACAACCGCCAAAGCCGGCACCGGTCATGCGGGCACCGTAGCAGGCTTCGTGGGCTTGGGCCGCCTCGACCATGACATTCAAGGCATCGCTGGAAACGTCGTAGTCGTCGCGCAGGCTTGCGTGGCTCTCGTTCATCAAGCGGCCCAGCGTGGCAATGTCGCCGCGGCGCATTGCTTCGACCGCCCGGGTGGTTCGGTCATCTTCGCTAATCACATGCCGCGCACGGCGGCGGGTGGTGGCATCCAATTCCCCTGCTTTGGCGTCAAACATGGCCATGGTCACGTCGCGCAAGGCCTTGACCTGGAAAAACGCGGCCGCCGATTCGCATTGCGAGCGACGCTCGTTGTAAGCCGAATCGACCAGCCCGCGCCGCGTTGCCGTGTCGAGGACGACAACTGCCACGCCCGCGGGCAGGGGTGCCGGTTGCAATTCCAGCGAGCGACAGTCGATGAGCGTGGCATGGCCCGCGAGGCCCGTCGAGGAAATCAACTGGTCCATGATGCCGCAGTTCACGCCGATCCACTTGTTTTCCGACCGCTGCCCGAGCTTGGCTTGGGCTACGGCGTCCCAGGCGATGTCGCTCACGGCGGCGAAGGCCCGAGCGGTGGCCATCTCCAACGCGGCCGAGGAAGAAAGCCCCGCCCCCAGCGGAACGTCGCCAGCAAGCACTCCTTCCCAGCCCTGGAGCTTCATGCCGGCGTCTTGAAGGCACCAAGCCACTCCCTTGAGGTACTCAATCCAACCAGCCTTCTCGTGCTTCAGGTTGGCAATGTCGAACTCGCGGGCCTCTTGGTAGTCGATGGAGTAAACCTTCACACGGCAATCACTGCGCGGCCGCAAAGCGATCCAAACGGCTCGATCGATGGCCAAGGGCAGTACGAAGCCGTCGTTGTAATCCGTGTGCTCCCCGATCAGGTTGACTCGCCCCGGTGCCCGAACAACCAAAGTGGGGGTTTGCCCAAAGCGTTCCGTGAAATATGCGACAACGTCTTTTTTGGCCAGCGGCATGGTAATCAATCTTTCTTAGCAAAAACCTGATTGGAGAATGGGCACCCAGAACAACTTAATATCGTGTCTCGGTTTTGCGTTGGAGTCAAGGGGTGCGGCCAGGAGAACCATTTCACCAATTTGGAAGGCCTTTATTGCCAGAACCTTGCGCTCGATGTTTGCTGATTGGGAGTGCGATTGTCGGCCGGTTGGGTGCTGCTTGGCACCGAACTTGTGCCCGATGTCCGGCTTGCGATTGACGGGGTGGAAGACGTTGCCGACGAAGCGGCTGGCCAGGCCGGGGACGGCGGCGGCACCGCAGTGGAGTTTGCTAAAACCGTCACGCTTAGAGGCGATCGGCTGGCCGAACCTGTAGGAATCAAGACCACCGGGGCCACATCGCCTGACGACTTGGAGCCTGTTTTGGCCATCGCCGAATCAAGTTGGTCCTTAACCGTCTGACCAAGATTTTTCGCTACTTCTTGGCCCTGGCCTGTGTAGATCTGATGAATCACGCTGGGATCGTTCATCACAAAAAATGTTAGCACCGCGAGCTTGGCATAGCAGGTAAAGTTGGGCCACCACCCAGGACCGACAAATTTCATCGCCGAGCCGAAAGAATTCTTCAGGTGTGGCTTGCCATCCCATTCGACGCTATAAATCTCATCCAGCAACAGGTGAGAAAGAAAACCCAGGCACACCGCGCCGACCATGAATAGCCGCGCGAAGATGCTTTCGCCGTAAAACAGCAGGTAGGTGAACTCGCCGAAAATCGCCATCGACGGAAAACTATGGAACATGCCGCGATGGACCGTGTAATGCCGGAGAAAATGCGACAACCCAAAGCGGATGCCCACATAGATGCCGGCCCCGGCAAGGATTAGCGTTTCCTGCGTGAAGGCATACGAAAGCAGGCGCGTGATGAGCATCGTGGGCACGACCGAGGCCAGGAAGGTTGTGATTTCCCGCAACGGAATGCCCGGCCCGCTGTCGATATCAGGGAGGATTCCACCAATACTGCAAAGCCCTGCTCCGACAATGCTGGTTGTCAGCGGCACGCCGTAGCCGATATAGGCCACAATCCCACCGCCGACGCCGAGGAAGGTGCTGCACTTGATATGGGTTGGAAACATCGCCATCGGTAGGGTCTCCGACGCATGGGACGAGAAATTGCACTACTCGGATGCCCTTGTAGCCTTTGGCAGGTTTTTCGCCAAGATCAGTTTGCGGAGAAAGTTCAAAGTTTCCCCTTATGCCCCCCGTTGTTCCCCCCCTGAAAAATTTCCATTGACACGGATAACTGTTTTGCACACAATGACCCGCCGTACGGAGGACAATGCCAAATGAAAAACGAAACAAAACATCTGCGTGCCAGTAGTTATTCAAACCAGGTCGAAATTGGCGACGGGAATACACTGCTCTTTAGCGGATCGACTCTGTGTATGGACCTTGTTCCAGCAGAATACGCAAAGCTTTTGACCCAGGGGACCGATTTTTCCTTTCTGTCCCCCGGCGAGAAAAAACATCTTCTGAAACGCGGCCATCTGACGGACTTGACCCGGGGCCGCGAACTCACCGAGTTCAGAAAAACAGTCGGCCAAGTATCCGAGAAGATCGCCAAATCCAACCAAAAACTGGCACAGGCGAATGTCAGTTTTATTTTGACGTACAACTGCAACCTCTCCTGTAGTTATTGTTATCAGAACACCCTGCCGCGCGAGACGAGACATCATTCAATGACCGGAGGCTTGGTGGATGCCTTCTTTTCCGACTGCTTTCCGCAACTCTACCCAAGACCCCCCAAGCATTGCACTTTCACGCTGTTCGGCGGAGAACCCTTGCTTCCCGCCAACCGAGAGGCCATTACCAGAATTCTTGCGCACACCCGAAAATTTTCTTCCAGCCGGATCGATGTGACGACCAATGCCACCACCTTGCCGGCAATGCTGGATTTGATCGGTCCTGAAAAAGGAAAGATCCAGAACGTCCAGGTGACGTTGGATGGCGACAGGGCCCTGCATGACGAGACCCGAATACCCATTTCCGGCAGTCCGACGTTTAAAACGATGATGGGCTCGATCAGGCAGTTGCTCGAAGTGAAAGCGGAGGTTGGCATTCGCGTACACCTCCATCCGAAAAGGCTTGAATCCGCCGAAAGGCTCGTCAAGTACCTGCAAGGAGAGGGATTGCTGGGGCATCCGAACGTGTTCGTCTATTTTTCGCCGATCAATACCTTTACCAGCGAACAGCTCTCACCGGGAGATCTTGAAGTTTTCCGCCGTATGTTTCAGGATGTCGCCGCCAAGGCCAGTCGTCCTCCTTCCAATTTCCTGTTCATGAATAAATTTCTGAAGATGCAGGGAAAGAAAGTGCTTCCGATAGCCAGGTTTTGCGGTTTGGGCAGCGAGCGATTCTTCGTCATCGATCCCTTGCAGGACATTTACCAGTGTTATGAAGAGGCCGGCCATCGGGAAAGACGCATCGGATCTTTTGCCGGCGGAAAGCTGCGATTTTTTGCCTTAAAGAAGAAATATGCCAAGCGACAGCTTCTCAGTCTGCCCGAATGCCTCCGCTGCTCCATGGCCCTCTTCTGCGGAGGTGGATGTCCCGTCTTGGCCAAAAATGCGGAAGGTTCCATATTCAAGCCTTATTGCCATCAGAACAAGGAGTTTATCGGCCAGACCTTGAAGGCGTTCTTTCTGGGAAAGGCCGTGGAAACGGGCGAGAATTAGCCCCCCATGAATTTCCGTCAAAACTTGGAAAACCAAAATCAAAATGGAAAGGAGGTTAAAAAATGAAAAACAAAAAAACGCACCTAGTGGCCGGCTTGTCGCTATCGGCGGCAATTGCGCTGTCCGGCGCTGTAGCATCCGCGAAAGCAGCAGAGCACTGCAAAGTTCCCGGATCTGGCCCAACGGTGTCGAAAGTAGGGAAGATCGTCCCTATCAACTTGCTCTCCGGCGCGAAGGGTTATTCCGTTGAAAAGGCCACCGGCGAATGTTGCGGGCCCTACGCACAAAAATGTTGTCCGCAATTTGTCGGCGGATGAAATCAGTCGTCCAGCGTAAGCGGAGCAGGCTGGGATCGCAAGGTCTCTGCCTGCTTTGTCTTGTACTGGGGTGACAAACTGCCATGAAACGCAAACACCCCATCTTTTCGGGAGTTGTGGCTTTGCCCTTACCACTACGAACAAAATTGCTACACTCTAGGGAGACTAAATCGATCACGTCCAACCCGAATAGTTGATATGCAGAAAAATCCCGCCTTGGAGCGGACTCGAAGGCTCGCTGAATCCCCCATTCCCCAGTTGCTTCTCCGCCTCTCGCTTCCCGCCGTCGTCGGAATGCTCACTGCGGGAGTGTACAATTTCATCGATGGAGCGTTCATCGGGCAAGCGGTTGGCAGGGACGGCTTGGCCGGGGTCACGATTGCGCTGCCCTATATGCTCGTTCTCATGGCAACGGGCATGCTGATCGGCTTTGGTGCGGCTGCTCAGGTTTCGATCAAGTTGGGAGAGAAGCAGACGGAAGAAGCCGAGCAGGTGCTGGGGAACGCCGCGATGCTGGCCGCAGTCATATCGCTGGTTCTCATGATCGCCGGCCTGCTGGCCTTGAATCCCGTTCTCCGTCTCTTCGACGTTTCGGCCGCAGTGTTGCCGTACGCCCGCGGCTACCTGGGAATCATCATATTCGCCACGGGGCTTCAGGTCACGGGCTATGGGCTAAACTCGGTGATTCGTGCCGAAGGGAACACTCGGACAGCGATGTGGACACTGCTCATCGGCGTGCTGCTGAATGTCTTACTGGCATGGTTGTTCCTTTTCAAGTTCCCATGGAAAAGTCATGGTGAGGCGTTGGCCGCGGCAATATCCCGAATCGTGCGGCGAGAAATGACCATCGAGGAAGTGAAGATTTGTGGCGTGGCGTTAGCCACGGCAATATCTCAAGGCGTGTCCGCCGTATGGGTCGTGATCTATTTTCTTGGCGGCAAGAGTACGTTGCGGCTGCGATGGCATTTTTTGCGGTTCGACTGGAAAATTAGCCGCAAAATTCTCTTGATTGGCTCGCCGATGTTCGCTTTGCAGGTCGCCTCGGCCATGATGTACGGGGTCATGCTCCATCAGTTGAACCGCTTCGGAGGCGATCAGGCGGTTGCCGTGTGGGGATCCGTCTACCGCTTCATGATGCTCGTGGCCATGCCGGTTTTTGGCATCAATCAGGGCACCCAGCCTGCCATCGGATTCAATTTTGGAGCGAAGCGGTTCGATCGGGTCAAACAAGCACTTCTCACGGGCATCCTCTATGCTTCGACGATAACGACCGTTGGCTTTGCTATTGCCTACCTGATACCGGCGCAAGTGATTTCGCTCTTCGTCGCCCAAGAGGCCGTGGACCGTTCGGAGTTGATCAATCTGGGAGTTCACGCCACGAGGCTATGCTTCCTGTTATCACCGCTGATCGGCTTTCAGGTGATTAGCGCAACCTACTTCCAAGCGACACGCAAGCCGCGTCAGGCGCTGTTCCTGATGCTCTCCCGGCAGGCATTCCTTATTCCCTTACTCTGGATCCTGCCACAGTACTTCACCCACGGACTGGACGGAGTATGGATGGCTTGGCCATTTGCCGATGCGGCGGCATCGATCCTGACGGGCATTTGCCTTTACTTTGAACTGAAGCACCTCGACAGCCGTCATCAAGAAACGACTCTCGCGGCAACTGCTGAGGAATAGAGAACGGCTCTCCGCAGGGTTTACGGATAATTGTGGTGCGGGCATCCCGCCTGCCCAAGATGTCGTGGCCGAACCAGCAGGCGAGGCGCCCGCACCACAAACTTGTCGAAGAGCCGGAAAACTAAACCCGAGGGTGGATACTTCCGCTCACGCCACTGTAGTCGGCGCGATCATCAGAATGCCATAAGGGAAGACCCCGCAATATGCGCTCGGCCAACGTGTCGATCTTTGCCCTGGAGCCGGCAGGCGCGTCGCTCCGTCGAAACTCCGCACTCTCGGCGGGAACAAAGTCTTCGTCGTGGCCACACTCCAAAATTGCTTCAAATACGTTCCGCATCAAAAAAACTCCCAATGGATATATCGTCCCCATCTGCCAAGCCGAGAATGGTGCGTGCCATTCCTACCGAAACCGGCGGCCGGGACCAGATCCCACGGCACCCTGATCGCCTAGGGTGTGGACTCAACCCTATCAAGGTAGGGTGGTGCCGTGGCAAACATATAATTATCCACGAATTTGTATGTTTGTCAAGTGTTAGAATTGGATTTTTCTCGCGTTAAACTGTCCGCGGTTGAGATTGTCCCAATCCATACCAGCCCGAAGCGCAAGCGAGGCAACGACTTAGCAACCTCGCTCGCGCTTCGGGCTAGTGTCAGTCTCAACCGCGAGCAGTGTAATTGGATTCTTTTCACCGGAGCCCCTCGAAAAGTGGCCAGGGATGACGTACAATTGCCGAGACACCTTCCCTCGATTTTGTGAATTTATTACATGTCCAATCCACCGGAAACGCCTCCGCCCATCGATCCTAGCACTCCCCCCGCGAAAATTCCGCCGCCAGCCCGCCGCATCCCGCCCGGATTTATCGTTGCCATCGTCGTGTTCGTGATCCTTTTCATGGTCCTCGGCCCGGTCTTCGATCGTACCCCGGAGATCAATTACGGGTTATTCCGCCAACAGCTCGAATTAAAAAACATTGCCAGCCTCGACCTTCAGGGCTTGAAGGTTACGGGGGAATTCACCGATCCTCCTCTGGACCCCACCGGCAAGACCAACCGCCCGTTGGACAAAAAATTCACGACCACCCTTCCGGCCATCGCCGACACAACGAAGCTGGACGACCTGATTCTCACCAAGCTGTCGGACAAATACAAGGTCACGACACCGCCCGATACCATGTCTTTTCTGTACCTGTTTTCCATGGTCGGCCTGCCACTGCTGATGGTGGTGGGGGTTTTTTATATGCTGCGACGATCGCAGAACTCGATTTTTGGTAGCGGCGGCATTCTCGGCTTCGGCAAGAGTCCCGCGCGGAAGTATGAACAGGGCGAAGACCGTGTGACGTTCAAGGACGTGGCCGGGCTGGAAGGTGTCAAGGCCGAACTCCAGGAAATCGTCGAATTTCTGAAAAATCCGAAAAAGTTCCAGCGACTGGGCGGCCGCGTGCCCAAAGGAATCCTGCTCATGGGCCCGCCGGGTACCGGCAAGACCTTACTGGGCCGTGCGGTGGCGGGCGAGGCGGGCGTGCCGTTCTACAGTATCAACGGCTCGGAGTTCATTCAGATGTTCGTCGGCGTGGGTGCCAGCCGGGTTCGCGATCTTTTCGCCACGGCCAAAGAAAGCGCGCCTTGCATCCTTTTCATCGATGAGATCGACGCCGTCGGCCGGCATCGCGGCACCGGCGTCGGCGGTGGAAACGACGAACGCGAGCAGACGCTCAACCAGATCCTCAGCGAGATGGACGGCTTTGCCCAGACCGAGGCTGTGATCGTCATGGCCGCGACGAACCGGCCCGACGTTCTCGATCCAGCCTTGCTCCGACCTGGCCGCTTCGACCGCCACATCACGGTTGATCGCCCCACCTACAAAGGCCGTTTGGCAATCTTTGGCGTCCACACCCGCGGCATCCCTCTGGCCGACGACGTCGATTTGGCACGCCTCGCCGCCGGCTCCGCCGGGCTGACCGGGGCCGACATCCGCAACCTCGTCAACGAGGCCACGCTTTGGGCCAGTTGCCACGACAAGGAAGAAGTCGAAATGTCCGACTTCGATTATGCCCGCGACAAGGTTCTCATGGGTGCCAAGCGAGAAGAAATTCTCACCGGCAAGGAGAAGTCGATCACCGCGTATCACGAAGCGGGCCATACTCTGCTGGCCTGGCTCTTGCCCGGGGCCGACCGCGTGCATAAAGTCTCGATCATTCCACGCGGTCGCGCGCTGGGCATGACGCTTTTCCTGCCGGATGAGGAGCGACTCAACATCAGCGAAAGCAGCATCCAGACCTTCCTGCTGATCGACATGGGCGGCCGCGCGGCCGAAAAGCTCGTCTTCGACGAATTCAGCGCCGGGGCCGAGAACGATTTGAACCATGCCACGCACCTCGCTCGCCGCATGGTCACCCACTGGGGGATGAGCGAGCGGCTGGGGCCGGTGACGTTCCGCGATAGCGAGGAACATCCATTTCTGGGTCGTGAGATTGCCGAGCCGCGGCGTTTCAGCGAGCACACGGCCCGGCTCATTGACGAAGAGGTGTCGCGAATTCTCCACGCCGCCTCGGATCGCGCCACGGAAATGCTCACGCAGCATCGCGACGAACTCGTATGCCTGGCCAATGCCTTGGAAGTGGAAGAAACGCTCGACGACGTGGCCATCGAGAAGCTCCTCGGCCCCCCTGCCTGCAAGACTAACGGTAACGGCGCACAACCGGTCGTGGTGGTGCCTCCCGAAGGAAAGTAAATGTCCGGAGACACGGTGGTGGTCAAACTTGGCGAAGAGCCGAGATTTCTTTCCAGGCCCGTGTTTTGATCTGCCCGAGTACCAAGTACTGCTCATCACTGGGCCGGCGCGCAATCGGCAGATTCTGCCGATCACACATCGCTTTGGGGGATGTGGCGACACGCCATTCGGGAGTCCTTTCCGTGGAATGCTCCACCAACTCGAATTTTTCGATAGAATCCAGGCAATTGCCCTTGACCGCTGACGCTGCTTGACGTATTTAACCGCCCTCTTCATTTACGTCCGCACAAACTTTTCAGAAAGCTCGTGCAGAAGACCTCACATCCCATGAATGTGAACGCGGGTAGGGGTAGGCGCGAGAGTCGGTTAACCGGAACGTTGGAAGAGTGATTTAGCAAGCAGTATCTCGATTTGCCGTAGGGCTCATCAAATAAAAGGAGAATTGTTTTGAAGACAACCCAACGAATTCTTGTCGGCTGGATTGCAATCGCGATGAGTATTTCAGCGGGCCTCGCTAGCGCTGGTCTGCCTGAGGGTATGGCAGTCGCTTTGCTGGGCGGTGCCGCTTTGGGGCAGCAAGGAAGCTCGGGTTCCATCTTCTCGGGCTTTAGCTCCAGCCGGCCCGTGTTGCCCAACGATCCCTTTGCGGCGCGAGGAGCCATACCGGCCCAAAGCACGGATGCCAACGGCGCAACGCGGCTTCCTCCCACGGACGGACCGCAACTGCCGGTGGCGGACGATCGCTCCGCGGGTGCGGGATCCGCGGTCCAGCAAGGCATGGTCCCCGGCGGCAATCGAGCCGGCAGCGATGCCTTGTTGCGATCCGCTCGCATGGCACTGGCCGTGACCGACGTGCGACGAGCCAGCGACATGGTGGTCCAAGCCCGGCAAGAGCAGATTCGCTATGCCCCCAACGAAGACTGCCCAGAGCGTGTCGAAGCGGCGATCGCCAGGTTTGTTGAAGTCAGCCGCTTGGAACGCTCCACGGAAGAAAATCGCAAGACCTACGCCCGAATGCTCATGGAGCAATCCGAGGCATTGTTGCAATGGGGCGAGTTGGACCAGGCCGACAAGTTGGCCGCTTTGGCCGTCGAGCAACAGGCGGTCTATGGTCCATTCGACGCCAAGCCGGAAGTCCTCTTGAAACGGATTGCCGCCTTGCGACAACAAAACAATCCCGCCGGTCCACGCCAGATCGATAACCGCCATGCCGGTCCCAATGTCGTCGGTCCGTCGATGGCGGGGCGGCAGCAGGCCATCGAACTGATGCGGCAGATCCGCGGAGTCTTGGTCGCGGGGCAAATCGGACAGGCGGAATCCCTCTGCCGGCAGCTTGATGCGCTGCGAATTCCGGAAAATGCCTTCGCTCCCGGTGAGGATCGTCCGGGATTGGTCTTCCAGGATGTTCGCCAGGCGATGGCTCGCAATGCCTCGGGCGTGGTTCAGGCCGGCGGTTTCATTGAGCCGAATCCAGGAGTCCAATCGGCCGTTTACGATCCGTCAGGCGATCGAACCCGCAACATGCAGATTGCCGACCAGCAAGCGGCGACGATTCCTTCGCCGTCGAACCAGCCGGCAGTTCCCTCGGGTGCCAACGATGCGACACGACAATCGCTGGGATTAAGTCTCTTCCAACAGGGCGAAGCTGCGTTGAAGGCCCGCAATCGCGACCGCGCGTTGCAACTCTTCCAGCAGGCTTCCGCCTATAGCAACGATCTTGACCCGGTAACGGCGGCGAGACTTCAGGACCACCTCTCGCTGCTTTCCGTGCCGCGAGGCGCGTCGCCGCGGAGCGGTCCTTCGAGCCAGCCGGCTTCGCCGGTCGACGAGGCGGTGCTTGCCCAGCAAGCCTTGCTCAAGCAGGTCTTCGCCGATGTCAATCATCGCGAGAGTGATGCCAAGAAGATGCTTGAGAAAGACCCCAAGATGGCGCTGACCATGCTCCAGGAAACACGCAAGAAGGTCGAAGCCGCCGGCCTGGAATCGGCGGCGCGCGATCCGTTGCTTCGGCGGTTGGATCGGTCCATCGCCGACACGCAGCGTTATATCGAGCAGAACCGCTCGCGGATCGAGTTGGATGCGAAAAACAACTCCGTCCGGGAGGGCATGACTCGCGAAAACACCGTAAAATTGCAAACGCAGCAGAAGCTGGCTGAGTTGGTCGACCAGTACAATCGGCTCAACGACGAGCAGCGTTTCGAGGAGGCCGAGGTCATCGCCAAGCGTGCCCTGGAACTTGCACCCCACGAGATGGTTACCCAAGTCATGGTAAGCAAGTCCTCGATCCTCATCAAAATGGATCGCGAACGGCGGATCCGCGACACCAAGGCGGATAATGTCGCCAATGCGTTTATCGACGTCGACAAAGCTTCCGACCCGGGAACGAGCGAGCCTTACGCCTTCCCCGAGGCCAAAAACTGGAAAGCCATTACCAGCCGGCGGGCCAAGCGAGCCATGGAGCTGAATCGCCGCCACCGCAGCGAAAAGGAGATCGAGATCGAGAAGAAGCTCCTCACGCCGGTGCGATATTCATGCCACAAGCGTCCGTTGAGCGAGGTACTCGCCCAGTTGGCCAAGGTGGTCGACGTCAACATCCACCTCGATGACGAAGGGTTGCGAGAGGAAGGGCTTTCGCCCGATGCGCCCATCGACCTGGAACTGACCAGCGACATTCAGTTGAAAAGCTGTCTCACCTTGATCTTGGAACAGCACCACCTCTGCTACATCATCAAAAATGAAGTATTGAACATCACGAGCGAGACGAAAAAAGAGAGTCATGCCAGCTTCTATCAGCAGGTTCTTCCGGTGGGCGACCTGGTGATACCAATTCCAAACTTTGTCGCCAGCCCGCGAATGGGCCTGGCCGGCGCGTTCCACGACGCCATGGGCAACGCCGTCGGCACCAGCAGCGGGTTCGGCACGTCGCCAACCCCGATGGCGGCGGTGGCCAGCAGGGAAGGTCGGCAGAACAGTGGAGTGATCAACCCGGCGGTGATGGCAAACCTGGCTCCGCGTTTGCCCGGCGGTGCCGGCAATCAGCCGGCGGGCGGGCCTGGCGGAGCGGGTGGCGGGTCCGGTGCCGATTTCGATACGCTGATCGACCTGATCACGCAGACCGTGTCCCCCGCGACTTGGGAGCATAACGGCGGCAAGGGCAGTATCGCCTCCGCGCCGACGAACTTGAGTCTCGTGGTCAGCCAGACGCAGGAAGTCCACGAACAGATCGTCGATCTATTGGAGCAGTTGCGGCGGATGCAGGACTTGCAGGTCACGATCGAGGTCCGCTTCATCACGCTCAACGATAATTTCTTCGAGCGGATGGGCGTCGACTTCGACTTTACCATCAAGAAGAACATTTCCAATCCGCAAGGGGCCGGCTTCACCGCTCCGCAAGTGCTACCTGGCGGTCTCGTGGGCCCCTTGTTCACGGGAAATAACAGTGGAACGGTGGTCTCCGGACTACAGGGTGGCCCCTCTCCGGCCACGGCCGGAATTTTCACGCAGGACAACAGCATTCAAATGAGACAGGGCAGCTATGCCCTGTCCGTGCCAACCTTCGGTGCCGCGGCTGGGTTAACGGGGGGAGCCAATGTGGGATTCGCGATCCTCAGCGACATCGAGGCATTCTTCTTCATCAATGCCGCGCAAGGCGACAAGCGGACGAATGTCCTCCAGGCGCCCAAGGTCACCTTGTTCAACGGCCAGCAGGCGTTCGTTTCCGATACGTCGCAGACGCCGTTCGTGATCAGCGTGATCCCCGTGGTGGGCGATTTCGCTGCCGCACAGCAGCCCGTGATCGTCGTACTCTCGGAAGGCACGTTCATGACCGTGCAGGCCGTCGTCTCCAACGACCGCCGCTTCGTGCGTTTGACGATCGTTCCCTTCTTCAGCAAGATCGGCGAAGTGAAGACGTTTACCTTCCAGGGAACCGACACGACGACGACCGATACCACGCGCAACGGCGTTGTCAATCAGGCGACGAATCTGTTCAATGACAACAATAATAAGCAGACGACGACGCATTCCGGCGTGACGGTGCAGTTGCCAACCTTCTCGTTCGTCACGGTGACAACGACCGTGAGCGTACCCGACGGCGGCACGGTCCTGCTCGGCGGCATCAAGCGATTGAGCGAAGAACGCACCGAGGTCGGTGTGCCGATCCTTGACAAAGTGCCCTACCTGAACCGGTTGTTCAAAAACGTGGGCATTGGCCGCGATACTTCCAGCCTGATGATGATGGTCACGCCACGAATCATCATCCAGGAAGAGGAAGAAGACAAAATGGGCGTGGGCGTTAAGCCTTAGGACCGACGCATCAATAAGTGTCGCAAGAAAAGTAGCAGGCACACTCCGTGTGCCGTCTGCCCCCGCCCGGCGAATGCGCAAAACACGACAGTTATTGGTGCGCCGGTACTTAGTCGGAGACGGCTTTTCCCGCAAGAACGGTGGAAATGACTTCCCACTGGCCGGGGTTGCCGCGCAGCGGTAGGGAAACGCAACGCCGTTGGCGTAGGGGGAATGAATAACGCCGTTGGCGCATGGGAATGGATGGGCACCGGAGGAACGCAACGCCGTTGGCGTTGCGAGGATCCCGGTATCCCAACGGGATTCTGTCCGTAGGCTGCGGCTTCACCACGACTATCCATTACATGTTGCGGGGATCCCGGTATCCCAACGGGATTCTGTCCGTAGGCTGCGGCTTCACCACGACTATCCATTACATGTTGCGGGGATCCCGGTATCCCAACGGGATTCTGTCCCCTAGCCCAGGGTTGCCGCGCAGCGGCTACCCTGGGTATACGAATCATCGAAGGCCCTACCCCGAAGGGGTTGTGTCCCCTGGGATGTGAGGGACGCAACCCCTTCGGGGTAGGAGGGTTTTGGGTTCCCGGGTTCCCCAGGGTAGCCGCTAGCGCGGCAACCCTGGGCTAGAGGACGCAACGCCGTTGGCGTTGGGGAAATGAATGGGGACACGGGTTCCCCCCCCTCTCTTATCCGTGTTTCCATCCGTGTTTCATCCGTGGCCAAACCTGAACATGCCACAAAAAAACCGGTCCGCCTCAAACTTTTCGAGGCGGACCGGTGTGATTTACACGTTCAAAACGCTGGCGGAATTACCGCAGGAGCGAGAGGACGTTTTCCGGGTTCTTGTTGGCAATGCCCAACACCGAGGTACCCGACTGCACCAGGATTTGTGCCCGGGTGAGGTTGGAACTCTCGGCCGCGAAGTCGGCGTCCTGGATGGAACTTTGGGCCGCGGTCAAGTTGGTCACGGCGTCGGTCAAACTGCTGATGTTGGTATCGACCGTCGCTTTTTGGAAGGCACCCAACCGGCCTCGGATGGCACTGACCTGGTCGGCTGCCGCCGTAACGATCTTGGCGGCCAGCCGGGTGCTGGTGGCCAAAGCGGCATCCTTGCCGGAACCAAGCTCATAGAGCCGTCCCGAGATGCCGCCCAGGTTGGCGGAATCGACGCTCTGGATGCCCAAGCGTGCCTGCTGGCTGGAAACCACCTGGGCACCGAGTTGGAACAACGCACCGCCTCCGTTGATATTGAACGACACGTCGGTCCCGGCGGCAGCGCCGTCGGCAAGGGTGGCGTTAAAGGCGAGGCTTGGCGTGTTGATCGACACGGTGTTCCCGCTCCCCGTCGCCTTGATGTTGTTCACCGTGGCGGCGATATCGGTGCCGGCCGCGTGGGTCGCGCCAAGGTTGGCCGAAAACGTTCCCGAATCCTTGACGACATTCACGTTCACAAATTGCGAGGTACCGTAGTCGGTCGAATTAAGTTCCAACATGCCGGTGGTGGAGTTCAGCGCGGCACCCACGCCGGTCGCGTCGCTCGCTTGATTGATCGCAGTCTTCATCTGGTCCGCCGTGGTTCCCGAGGCGAAGGTGAAGACCTGGCTTCCGGCGTTGCCGCCGAGTTGCACCACGAGATCGCCGGAGAGAGTACCGGCACTCGCATTGGCCAGGGTCGCACCGACGCCCGCCCCACTCAAGGCACCACTCAGCCCGTTCACCGGATTGATGCCACCGGTGGTCGAGCCGGTCGCCGAGAAACTCGCCCCGGCCCCAGCGGTCGTGAATTCGTTTGCGAGAGCGTCGGTTACGGCGGCGGTGTAGCCTGTGGCGACATTCGTTGAGCCAAAGCCACCCGCCTCCAACCCAGCGTTCATCAATGTCTGCAACGCGGTGGCAGTGATCGTCTGGCCGACACCGAGGGTCACCGTCAAGGTCTTCACTCCGCCAGGGGCCGTGTAGACGGCGGTGTTCGTCGTTACGGTCGGATCGGTCGCCTCTGCGAAGATGACCTTCAACGCGCTGGCGGTCTTGTCCGAGTTCGCGGTCACGGTCACGTTGAGTTGTTGGGTAGGAGCTCCCGTGTTGTCTTTCAAGCTCAGCGTTCCGGTGGCGGCCGTTCCGGCGACATCGAGTCCGCCGGCGGTAGTACCTTGAGCCACGGTGATGGCCGTGGCCGTCACCGCGCCAAGTCCGCCCGCTGTTGTGAACGTGGCAATGTTAGTATCAGCAGCCGTATACCCCGTTGTGTCGACGGAAAAGACACCGCTGATGTCGGCCGTGTAGGCGGCCTTGAAGGCGACCAAATCGCCGCCTGCAAGACCGGTTCCAGCCGAGATATTGTTCATGGCCTGAAGGAGGTCGTTAGCGTCGACGGCGGTTGCGTCATGGGCCAGCGTGAGTACCACGGTATAGATGCCGCCGGATTTGTTGAGCTTGGCGGAACTCGCCACAGCCGCGTCAGACCCAACGATATTGACGATAACACCGTTTCCGGCCGTGCCGCCCGCGTTGGCTGTCAGCGAAACCGTGAGCGTATTGCCACCGCCACCAGATTGTTGAAATCCCACGGAACCTGCGGCTTGGGTTGCGGGCGTGTCCCCGTTATCCGTGACCGCGAGGGCACCGGCAGCCCCCGTGCCGTCCGGGATGGTCACCACGGCGGTATAGGCAAGGGATTTGCCGGCGAGGTATGCGTTCAGGTTCGTCTGCAGAGTGGCTGCGGTCTCGCCGTTGGCCAAGGTGACGATGATCGGATCCCCGGCGGTCCCCAGCGTGCCCCCAAACGTGGTCGCGCCTAGGGAATTCGTTCCCTCTTTCAACTGGATCACGAGGCCGTTGCCGGCCGCCCCAGTCGCGCTGGCGGTGAGGGCCACGTTCACGTGCTGTCCGGCGATCGCGCCCGTGAAGTTCGCGCTGGCCGCCGTAGCGGTGACATCGTCCACGCCGCCGGCCACGGTCAGGGTTCGCGCGGCCAAGTTTCCAGCCAGGGTTCCGATTGGGGTCGGCGCCATGTCCGACATGATCACTGAGCCGGCATTATTATAACTCACGGTATACTTGTTGTTGAAGGCCGTGGAGACATCGCCGCCCAAGGGATCCTTGGCGGCCTCAATGGCCGTCGTGAGTTCAGCCGTGGTAATCGTAGCACCGCGGGCCAAGGTGAGGGTCAACTTGCCGCTAGCACCGCTTTGGTTGTAGGACGAATCGTAGACCGCTTTGGCCTTCGCGCCCAATCCCGCAGTGTCGAGGGTCGACTCGACGACGTTGATCGAGAGGTTGTTGCCGGCCGATCCCGCATTCGTGGCGGTAAGCTTCATCGTGACGCCATTGTTCAGGGTTATGAATCCGGAATTGGCAGCCGTACCGGGCACCGTGGCGGCACCGTCCAGAATTGGGCTGACGCTGCCGGCCTTCTCGACGTTGGCACTGAACTGAAGCACACCCGCATCGGTGCTATTGTTGATGGCATTAGCGACACTTTGCAGGCTCGTTGGCGTACTGCTGCTGGTCGTGATCGTCAACGTGCTGGTGCCAGAGTCGTAGGCCACGCTAGGCGTGCTTGACGTGCCAGTGGTGAGGAAAGCGACTTTTTTGCCGTTCCATGTGGAATTGAGCGATGTTGCGCTGATCTGCAGCTTACCGCCATCGGCCGTGGTGATGGTGTCCGCGGCATTGCTACTGGGCATGTCGGTCATGGGCGTGTACGAACCGCCCTTGGTAGTTGAATTGACCTTGAAGTCGGTCGATGTCGTGATCGCGGTGGCAATAGCCGCGGCGGTGGTGGCACTGGTGTCGTTGACCGTAATGGTCAGAACATTTTTGGTTGGGGCATAGCTAGCCGTCGGACTCCCCGCAGCCACAGTGCTGGACTGAACGATCTCAATCGACGTGTTGGCGTATTGCGATGAGGAGTCCGGGGCCGTGATCGTCAACCCTTTGTACACGGGGGAGGCGTTGGTGGGATCGTCGCCGGTGAAAGACAAACGTGCGCTGGCTGCCGCACCGCCGGGCATCGTCGTGGTAATCGTTGCCTGGGTCGCGGCGGTTGTGACCTTTACGTCGACCGCCACCTGCGAGGCCGTGCCCATATTCACCTGGTTGACCTGAAGGTCTTTTACCGTCGCGGCATAATTGCTGCTGGTGCCGGCCGTGAGGAAGCCGAGGCTGCCATCCAACAGGTTCTGCCCCTGGAACTTCGTCGTCTGGGAGATGCGGTTGATGGCGTCGAGCGAAGAGTCAATCTGCAACTGATTGGCTGCGATCTGGGCGGAACTCATGGCACCCGTATTGGCCGCCTGGGTGACGAGGCCGCGGACGCTGGTCAGCAGGGTGTTGATCTGCCCCAACGCGCTATCCGCCGTCGAGATCATCTGGTTCGCAACCTGGCTGTTGGCAATCGCCTGTTGCGTACTCTTGATGTCGTTGCCAAGTGCCGTGCTGGCGATCAAACCGGCCGGGTCGTCCTTGCCTGTGTTGATTCGCAAGCCCGTGCTGAGGCGGGTTAGCGTTTCGGTCAACTGGTTGTTCGATTTGGCCAGAGTATTCTGGGCCGAGAGAGAAATTACGTTGGTATTAATTCGGGTCATGTCAGTTACCTTTTACAAAAATGGTTGTGTCTGTGTTTTGAGTGCGGGGAATCACTCGTAAGGAACGATTTGCGGTTGGTCTAGCCGGCAAGTTAGGGAGCCTTGTCGACTCAATATCTGCGGTTCATTTGGAACTTGGTTCAAAACCGTTTCCGAGCCACCTTTTTTTGGCCGGTATAGGGTTTTGAAACAAGTTCGCATGGTCTCATAAAACGGGCTTTTGGCTCCATTACCGATTCAACTTGCCAGTCTTCCTGACACTGCCCTCGCCGTGAAACAACTCCGACCTGCACCGCCTGCGAATTCCGGATTCCACAGAAGATGCGATAGGATTTGTTTGCACGACTGTAGCCCTATGGCAAAATCTATCCATTTTCATCGACCGGCTAATTTGCGTACTTTAGAGAAACTATAGCGACATCAATAAAATATACGATATTCGCTATTATTCTTGTCGGTTTCGTCTGGTGGTAAGTACAGTCAAAGTGATGTTCCTTAGAGCAGGCATAATCGACATGGGCTGCAAAAGCCGGATAATCGGAATTTTTTGATGTCGGCGGGGTCGGCGGGGTCGGGAGACCCGCGCCGAACGGGCGGGCTGTTAATTCACCGCGAAAGACCGCAAAGTGCGCGATAGAAAGAAAGAATGCCTGTTCTTTTGCGTTCCATGCGTTCTTTCGCGGATAATTCCCTGTTTCGGCGGGGTCGGGAGACCCGCGCCGAACAGGGGGGCGACCCCATCCAGCTTGCTGGATGGTGAAGAAGGTTGGTCAGCTAACAACAAAAGCGATCTAAACCTAGACCCCATCCAGCTTGCTGGATGGTGAAGAAGGTTGGTCAGCTAACAACAAAAGCGATCTAAACCTAGACCCCATCCAGCTTGCTGGATGGTGAATCAGGTTATTTAGCTAGCCCAGGTCCGCGATGTAGCCAAACAACCTCCTTCACCATCCACCAAGGTGGATGGGGTCGTGTTGGTCTTTGTTCTCCATTTTAGCCATCCAACCTTGTTCACCATCCGGCAAGCCGGATGGGGTCCAAAAGATGTGTGTAACAACGAGGCGGGAGACCCGCGCCGAACGGGGGGGCGATTAGGGGACACAACGCCGTTGGCGTAGAGGGGGTGCCGTTGGCGTAGGGAGGATCTCTGTTGTGGCGGGTCTCCTGACCGAGCCACACACCGCTGACCGAAGGTCTCCTGTCCACCGGGAGACCTTCGGTCGAATGTTTCGGCGGGGTCGGGAGCCCCGCGCCGAACGGGTCGGATATTGGTATCCCGGATTATGGTATACTGGCACCTATCTGGCTCGCGAACTGCGTCCTCTTTCTTTCGGGAACCATTATGCCGCTTGGAATTCGCCCCACGAATGATTTCGCCTTCAAGAAGACGTTTGGGACGGCGGAGAACCGTGTCGCCTTGATCAGCCTGCTCAACGCGATTCTCGATCCCGCGTCGCCGATCATTGAGGTCACGCTCCAAAATCCCTACAACCTGCAAGATTACGAGGACGATAAACTATCGATTCTCGACGTCAAGGCCGTCGATCAGTCGGGAGCCATCTACGACATCGAAATGCAACTCACGATTTTTGAGGGCCTAGTTCAACGGATCGTTTTTTATGGTTGTGAGCTCTATGCCGGCCAACTTAAGGAAGGCGACGACTACACAAAGGCCCATCCCGTTTTTTCGATCTGCTTGGTCGACGGGATTCTTTGGAAGGATGCAACCAAAGTCCACCATGCGTTTCGTCTCACCGACGCAGAATCGGGCCGAGTTTTGAAAGAAACCTTGGAGATTCACACGCTGGAGCTTGGAAGGTATAATTTAAGGGAGGCAGACCTGAATACGGCCAGTATGCTCGATTGCTGGCTATTCTGGTTTCTTCATGCCCACGAGTACGAAGCCGCCGCACTGTTGAAATTATTTCCCCAGCAAGCGATCCGGCAAGCGACGCAAACGATCGTTAATATAGCGCAAGTAACCGAGGACAAAGCGATGTACGACGCACGCGAAAAAGCGATTCGAGACCAACAATGGGCCATGAACGCCTCCCATCGTGAGGGTGTGCGTGAAGGCGAGATCAAAGGCAAGATCGAAGGAAAGATCGAAGGAAAGATCGAAGGAAAGATCGAAGGCGAGATCGAAGGCGAGATCAAAGGCGAGATCAAATTGATCCGAACACTTCAGGCAATACTCCGTACGCCTGTCAGCGAGGAACAGGAGCTACGAGCATTGGACCTTGCCAAGCTTGAATCGCTGACCACCAATCTGCAAGACCGATTGCGCAACCGAACGTCTTCGTAAGACCTCCGGTCGACCGGATGGCTCGGTCAGAGACCGTCCACAACAAGGGGGGAGCCGTTAATTCACCGCGAAAGACCGCAAAGTGCGCAATAGAAAGAATGCCTGTTCTTTTGCGTTCCATGCGTTCTTTCGCGGATAATTCATTTCGCTTGATACTGGCTATTCTCAATCGTCCTGTCCGGGGTCGAGAGACCCGCGCCGAACGGGAGGCGAGGTTGGCGAATAATTGTAGGGTGGGGAGAGTGAAACGAGCCCCACCAATTCGGTTTCATCCCGCTTTTGTGGGGCTCGCTGCGCTCTCCCCACCCTACTGCTGCACCCAGAACCGGAAGAGCCACTTGTCACCCACCCACGATCGACCCCTTTTCCCTAGTAATCAATCTCACGAACTCCTCCTCGCTCAGCACCTTGACACCGAGTTGCCGGGCCTTTTCCAGCTTGCTGCCGGCCTTCTCGCCGGCGACGAGATAGTCGGTCTTCTTGGAAATGCTGGATGCGGCATGACCGCCGTGCTCCGTAATAAACTCATTGATCTGGTCGCGGCTGTACTTCACCAGCGTACCGGTAACGACGAACGTCTTGCCTTCCAGCTTTCTCGCCCCAGCGACGGCAGCCGTGGCGGCGGTCGATTCCATCTTCACACCCTGCGCACGTAGATCCTCGATTACCTTGCGGCCAAACTCGGAATGCAAGAACTCATACACACTCTTTGCGATCACCTGTCCAATCTCGTTGGTCCGGCTTAATTCGTCGATGCCGACGGCCAAGAGGGCATCGATCGTGCGGAACCGCTCGGCCAATACGCTGGCCACGCGATTGCCCACATGACGGATCGACAGGGCGTTGAGCAACCGGGCCAGACCGCGGCCCTTGCTGGCCTCAATACCCTCCAGTACATTTTCAGCCGACTTGCGGCCCATGCGTTCGAGCTTTAGCAGCCCGTCTACCGTCAGACGGTAAAGATCGCCGTAGCTCTGCGCGAGCTTCTGATTGACCAACTGATCGACGAGCTTGTCGCCCAGCCCCTCGATATCCATCGCGTTGCGGCCGGCGAAGTAGCGGATCCGCTCCTTGAGCTGGGCCGGACATTCAGGGTTCGGGCAGCGGATGTAGACGCCGCCGTCGTCTTTGACTGCGAGTGTGCCGCATTCGGGACAGTTTTTAGGAAAGGAGAACTTCGATAACTCCCCTTTCCGTTCGGCCACCTCGACGCGGACAATGTGCGGAATGATTTTGCCCGCCTTTTCCACCACAACCATATCGCCCACGCGAACGTCCTTCCGCTCAATCTCTTCGGCGTTGTGCAAACTGGCCCGGCTGACGATCGTACCGGCCAGCTCAACCGGCTCCAGGTCCGCCACGGGCGTGATCGCGCCGGTCTTGCCAACCTGCACGCGGATGGCATTCACGCGGGTCGTGGCTTCATATTTCTCGAACTTGTAGGCGATAACCCAACGCGGGGCCTTGGAGGTTGCCCCCAACCGGTCCCGCTGGGCATAACGGTTGACTTTGAGGACAAGCCCGTCGATCTCAAAATCCAACTCGTGCAGCCTTTCGATGAGC
>Ga0194058_10000373_pt1 | contig 21429 bp, 17 predicted proteins | sample SepL4417m_MetaG_FD_155490 | JGI IMG/M metagenome (GOLD analysis project Ga0194058, IMG submission 155490) | Anoxic zone freshwater microbial communities from boreal shield lake in IISD Experimental Lakes Area, Ontario, Canada - Sep2016-L442-17m | ecosystem: Environmental > Aquatic > Freshwater... | reverse complement strand
CCCGGAGACCGGCCATCGATTTATCTACCAACTCGTCTGATCTCCTAAAATAAACCGCAAACGTCACAAACGTGCCAAATCACTTTCCGGCGAGATCAGGACCTCTGAACTTGCGAAGGCGGTCGTGGAGCGCAGCGACCCGAACAAGTTTGGCGGGGCGCCTGGGGATACGGCTTTTTCTATCGCGAGATCCGTCTTGAAAGTGGTTCCAGGCACCCCCGAGACGGGGGATGCCGCTCGCGTGCCATTGCGGGGAGAGGCGCTCGAACGTGCCAGGACCGCGCTCGCCGCAAAAGACTACGAAGGGGCGATTTCAGCTTTCATCGAGCATCGCAGGCTCATGCCCAGTGAACCATCTGCCCGTGACGCGCTTCTGCAAGCCGCCGCGCTTGCGGAAAAGCTCCAGCAAACCGATCGGGCGCTGAGATTCTACCGTGAAGCGGAAATCCAATACAGCGCCTATCTGGAAGGCTGGAAGGCCGCCGTGGCGGCAGCAGGCCTGCTGGAGTCCCAGGGAAATCTCCAAGGGGCGCTCAAGAGCGCCGAAGAGTCTCTTGTCAAAGCGAAGTCCCCGGAGGCCTCCGCCTGGCTCACCCTCAAAGTCGCGGAGCTTTCCGCCCAAACCAAAGCCCCGGACAAAGCCGCCGCCCTTTATGCGGAACTTTTGTCAAAATACTCCTCACAAGACGCCGCTCGTGACGCCTTCCCGCGACTCCAGGCGGCTTCCTCACAAATCAAGGACTGGAAGAAACTGGTGCGCCGCTTGCAGGAAGTGGCTGCAAGCCCGCATTTGGCCAAGCGGGATCTTGCCCGGCTGCGGCGACTCATCCTCGGGCTCTATGTGGGAAATGGAGAGACCAAAGAAGCCCAAAGCTGGCTGAAGTCACTTCCAAAATCCGAGGATGACGGGAGGGATCAGGCATGGCTCTCGGCCTCTATTGCCCAACAGGCAGCCGAAACCCCCGGTGCCATTTCTCCCCGCGACCTTGATAAAGCAATCGATGCCGGGATCGCCGCCGCAAAGTTCTCTCCACAATCTGAAGAAGCCCTTTCCGGTCTTCGCGCGGCAACCGTCCTCTCAACTCTGCCCGCTCCTACCAAGCGACCGAATCGGGAACTGGAATCCGCCCTTCGAAAGATGCTGGATTCAGACTACAAAGCGGATGCCAGGGCGCTTTTGATCCGATATTACGAATTCCTCGGTGATTCTCGCGCTATCCAGAGCTTGAAATAATGTTGCCCGGTCGCACTGAGTTGTCAGGGACAATATGAGAATAGTCATAGTGCCTTTGGGGACAACCCCTAGGTTTTATGGGGGTTGCAGGGCGCCGATAAGAAACTGGGGCAATCGGGACGCACAGTTCGATGCGCTATTCGGCGCTATCCCGATCGTAAATTATGGGCGAGTTCGGGCCGTTGAGCCATCACGAGATCTCGCGAAGCCCGAGGATTTCCGACTACTGCCGATCCATCCCGCTTCGAATTCGACATGAAGATTCTTCGCCTTGCCACCGGCAAAGCGGCTGGCAGAATTGAGGCGATGAACTCCCTCCTTTCCCTCCTCCGAAAGATTTTTCGCCGTCCGGCAGTGAAGCCCATTCCCCGAGTTCCGACCCGCTGGATGCCGGTCTGATGGAGGATTTGATGGAGGATTTGAACGGAACAACACCCGGCGTCCACACGTCTACGCTCACGCACGTCAGGGGGCTTTTGGTGGTCGTAGTGGTTATGCGACCCAACCACGAGATGCCCGCGCCTTACCTTCCCGATAGCGCCCCCTTGGGTGCCTGAATTCGCCCAACGCGGAGGGTGTGCCCGCTCCCTGGCTCGCTCGCGGTGACGAGCCCGGCAACCTCGACTACGGGATGCCTCACCGTTTCCAATCCAAACCGCTTGTACGCGTCCGCGAAAAGCTCGCATTCGAGAATCCCGCTGTAGTCGCAAAGCGAAAGGAATTTCATATTGCGACCGTCCGCCTGCCGGTGGATTCGGTTTTCGATGATGAGCCCGCAGACGGTCACACGCTGGCCACAATACCGCCCAAGGTCGGCAATCTGGCAGTATCTCCCCATATCAACGGCAGGGAACAGATCCAGTGGATGCCCGGTGACCGGAAACCCGAGAAATTCTTGTTCGGCCCGCAGGTTATCGATTTTGTCGGGCTCCCGCAGCGGAACATCCGGGAGAGTCGGCTTTTCCCCGACCGCAAACAGGATCCCCTGCCCTGCTGCGTTTCCCCACTGTGCCAGCTCCCGGAATTGCCAGAATTGGGCGGTCCTGGACTCCCCGAACCCATCAAAGGCCCCGAGCCTCATGAGCGCCGTCATCTCGTCCGCTGTCGGTCGGCAGCGCAAATAGAAGTCGCGCAGCGAGGAGAATGGTTTCCCCGCGTCCCAGGCAGCGAGCGTCCGTTGGCTCAGCCCCTTGATGGCACACAAGGGAACCCGGATCATTCCCCCTTCGGGAACGAAGGCATGCCTTGCGGCGTTGATGGACGGCGGGAGGAAGCCAATCCCCAGCCGGCGGCATTCGATAGAATACACCAGCCGGTTGTAAAATTCCTTTCCGTTAGTCAGAACAGAGGCGAGGAATTCCGTTGGATAATATCGTTTGAGGTGGGCCGCCTGATACGCCTCGACCCCGTAGGCCGTGCTGTGTGCCCGACAGAACGCGTAGCCTTGGAAGCCGGCTACCAGAGTCCATACCGCCTGGATTTCCTCAGATGTCCGTCCCATTCGTCTGGCTGACTCAACAAATTCTTTCCCGACCGCGGCAATCTTCTCCTGCTGGCATTTCACGAGGGCGCGGCGAAGCACATCCGCACGTCCACCGGGGAGCCCCGCGAAGGCCTCGCAGATTTGAAGGATATGTTCTTCATAGGCGACGACCCCATACGTGGACCGCAGGCATTGTTCCAAGCTCGGGTGCGTATAATCGACAGGTTCCAAGCCCTGTGCCCGGCGGGCGAAGGATTCCTTTTTCAGGTTGTTGGAGGCCCCCGGTCGGATGACGCTGACAATGGCAATCAGGTCATCGATATTGTCAACTCCGACCATCTTCGAGAGTCCGAGCATGGCTGGGCTCTCGACATGGTGAACCCCTCGGCCACCGCCCGAGGAAATCATCTCCCAGATTTGCGGATCCTCCCAGGGCTCCAAGGTTTTCAAGTCAATGGAAATGCCCCGCTCAGCAAGCAGGTTTTGGGTATCCCGCATGACCGCGAGCCCTCCCTGCGCGAGGATATCCATTTTCACGAGCCCGATAGCCTCGACCGCCGCCATATCAAAATGAGTGGTAGGCCAGCCCTTATTTGCGGTGAATAGCGGCGTCAGGGAAGCGATGGGCTCGCGGGACAACACCACGCCACACGGGTGCATTTTGGGGTGGCGCGGCATCCCGTCCAGGTGGTGGGCCAAACGCAGGGCCGTCCGATACGGGTCCTCGTCCCAGTCTCCATCCTGGCATTCCATGCTCCCTGCGATGGCCGCTTCGATTTTCGAGGCCCCGGCCCATGGCATATGTTCCGTCATCCGGCGGATCTGGAACTCTGAGACCCCCATGACCTTTGCGATGTCCGCAAACGCAGAGCGTCCTTGGAAGGTATTGAAGCCCCCGACAATCGCCGCGTGGTCCCCGTATTTTTTAAAAATCAGGTCGATGACATCGTCTTTCCGGTCATGAGGGAAATCGAGGTCGATGTCCGGGAGCTTGTTGAGAGCCATCCGGTCGCTATTCAGAAACCGGCGGAAATAGAGTTCAAAGCGGACCGGGCAAACGTCAGAAATCCCAAGGCAGTAGCAGACCAGGCTATCGGCCGCGCTGCCACGCGTAATCCACTCAATCCCCGCGGGGTGGCAATGGTTCCAGAGGAGGTCCCAAGTCAGGAGAAAGTATTCCTCGTAGCCGACGTCGCCCACAATCGAGAGTTCCTCCTCGATTTGCGCCAGGACAGCGGGCGATGGGTCTCCGTACCGACGCTGGGCGCCCTCGAACGTCAGACGCCGTAGGAAAACCGTTGGGGATGTTCCATCCGGTGGGATGAAGTGTGGAAATTTCAGTCCCCCGAGTTCAAATTCAAAGCCGCAGGCATCCGCGATGGCCCGGCTATCGGCTGGAGGAAAAGCCAGCAGGCCGGTGGGATAATGACAGGGCCGCGTCTTTTTATCCGGCGATCGCTCGTCAAGCAGCGTGAGGGTTCGGATAGATGAGAGGACGCGATACATGGCCGCGTCTTGCGGCACTGCGTAGCGGATGGCCGGCTGATGCGACGGTGGGCGGATGATGAGCCCCGCCCGGTTCCCATCAAAGAATCCGCGGGGGACATCCTCCATGGAGAGGAGGGCGCAGAGGTTTGTATATCCCGCCTTGTCCTGCACGTAGGCGCAGACCCGCTCCCCGGCAACGCAGACCTCAGCTCCAATGATCGCTTTGATCCCCAGCTCCCTGGCCGCTTGATAAAACTCAATCGCCCCGTGCAGGTTCGGATCGCATATCGCCACCGACTTATGCCCTCGCTCGGCGGCCAGGCGGACAATGTCGCGGGGAGTGAGAAGGCTATCGAGGAATGAGTATCCGCTCCGAAAATTCAGCGGGACCCAATCCGTTTTGACCGGGGCTTTGACGATCGCTGGCGCGGCAACCTTCTTCTCCCCGTAGTTTTTCAGGTAGAGGTCATGCCCTCGCATGCAGGCAGCGGCTCCATATTTTCCACGGATGGCATCCACCACGCCCGCCAGCCTGCGGCGCTCGGCCGGGGCCGGCCCCGCGTCCATCAAGGCAAGGCCATCTTGGAAGAACCCGTCGTAAACACCCGACAGCTTGACCGAAACCAGCCGGAGGGAAACCCGCCGCTCCCATGCCTTGTTCATCAGGCGGGCAAGGACCGGATAGATGTCGCTTTCCAGGTCCGTTGGCTCGTGAACGCTTTCCGACCGGCGGCAATCGTCAAAATCGTTGTATCGGAGGCGTACTTCCACGGTGCGAATCGTTTTCCCCTCGCTCCTGATTTTCGCCAGCAGCCGGTCCGTGATGGAGCGGAGTTTCGCCAGCACCCAAAATTCGTCGGTGACATCGCTCTCGAACGTCTCCTGCTCTGAATACGATTTTGCCGCCGGGGCCTCGGGCACGACTGGCCGCTCGTCAATCCCCTGAGCAAAATCGAAAAGCGCGCGGGACTGGCTGCCTGCGAATAGGGAAAGCTGCTGAGGGGAAACGAGCGCTATCTGTCCGATCCGGGCAAGCCCGGCTTGGTTGAGGATTTGTGAGAGCTTCGGACCCACACCTGGCAGCCAGATATTGTTGAGGGGGGAAAGGAAATCCCGTTCTCCGCCGGCGGGCACCGTCAAAAAGGCAGACGGCTTTTTGACCTTCGAAGCAATCGCGGAGACAAGTTTGTTCGAGCCGACCCCCTCGGACACCGAGATTTTGAGCGTTTGACGGATCGCCGTCCTGATGGCGTCCGCGATATCGACAGCGGACTTCGTTCGATTGCCGCTGACGTCAAAATACCCCTCGTCAATGGAGGCCACCTCGACCAGCGGCGTGTGGTCGTAGGCATAACTGAACATCAGGCGCGAGAACGTCTCGTATTTATCGAAGTCCCCGGGGATGACAACGAGCGACGGGCAAATCTTCCGCGCCCTTGCGGTCGGCATCGTGGTGTAGATGCCCAGCTTCCGGGCCTCATACGAAGCGGAGGCAATCACCCCGCGCTTTGCTCCGCCGACCGCGACGGGCCGCCGCCTGAGCCTCGGGTCGGCGGCCTGCTCCACTGACGCAAAAAATGCGTCGGCGTCGAGGTGGACGATCATGCACGCGCACGGTTGATCCGGATGAGCGCCCGGAGCACCCCTTGGATCACGAGTTCCTGAGCCGGAATCAGGTCTGGGTATTTCGGATTTTCCGCCCGGAGAAATGGTCGCCCCCGTTGGACAACATACCGTTTCAGTGTCACGTCCCCGTCAATCAGAGCGGCGACAATATCGCCGCTACGGGGTTCGGCCAACTCCATGATGACGGTGTCGCGGTCAAAAATCCCGGCACCCACCATCGAGTCTCCCCGGACCTCGAGCGCAAATGTACGGGCGTTCCGCGGCAGTTCGATGGTCGACGGGTCGATCGTGAGGCAACGATCAACGCGCTGTTCCTGGCCCTCGGGGACACCCGCCGGAATTGTTCCGTAGAGTGGGATGTTCAAAAGTTGAGGACGCGGTCGGTACCCGGTCAGGACGATATTCCGCGACCGGCCAGGCTCGCGGCGGAGGACTCCCTTTTTTTCCATGAGGTCGATGTGGCTGGACACCGTGGACGGGGACAAGAACCCGAACCTCGCCATGATTTCCCGCAAGGAAGGTGTGCCTCCCCGCTCATTCACGCACTCGCTCAGGAAGCTCAGAATCTCGGCTTGCCGCTCAGTCAGACTTATGCCGTTCATCTGTCGGGTATATCAGGTTTTTCTCCAGAGCAAGGAAGATTTTTGTCGGAGCGAAAACGACGTTTCCCGTTTGGATGCAGAGATGAGAAGTCGCGGCAAATATCGGCGAAGTCGCGGATCGTCGTCATGGTCATGCTCCGCAGAATTTTCGCGGCACGACACAGCTCCTTATCACGAATATTTTTTTTCGGCGCGCTGACCATTTTTCCATCAGACAGATCTCAAGAATTTTTCCTCTAAAGCAATATAAGACAAAACAGAAATAGCATCCGAATCACTTCAACCGCATATAACAATTAGCATCAACTATCCTTAAACATGCCCTTGCTCTATAGAAAAAATGCTTAAGCCAAAACCCACAGCAAACCTCGAACACAAAAAAAGGGACCCTATATTGCTGACGCACAAATTTAAACGAGAAGCACACGGCTCTGATAGCATATTTATGCCCGTAAGTGGATGGAATACATCCAGATGTTCATGCCTACCTGCTTATCGGAACCACTGTTCATAACTAAGGTAGTTTTGAACAGTGGTTTTTCCGTCAGATGCATAGGCTCTGCAGATTGTTACCCTTGCAGCACAGGGATAACTTTTGGTCGCACCCAAAAAACTGCCAATTTTCGGGGACACTGGGCAAACGGAGGCTCATGTCCGAGTTCCGGGTTTCTGCAGATTGTTACCCTTGCAGCACAGGGACAACCGATACGTGACTTTTGGCGACCTTAACTGCACCCATCCTATCATTCTGCGTTTAAGCGAAACATATATAAGCAAAGTTAATACTCTTTGACTTATGTTTTGCTATCAATGGCACGTAATTCCCGTAAGATTTCTCTGTCCCTTATCTTAGTCACGAACCTTATAAGCCGGTCAATCATGACTGGGATTTTCCCATAATCCTACAGATGAAGGCCATTATTTTGAACGCCGATAACACTAAACCCGCTGGAGATATCAGTAAGAAATCCGATCAGAGAATCGAAAAAGCAGTGCCGAAACCGACGAGAAACCCCTTCGGGCACGCCTCGGATTGAGGGGGGAATTCTGTACGAGATCGCCGGCCGCGCCACGAGAATCCCGATCAAAAAGCTGATCGAATTTTCCACTTGCGCCTACTTTTCGCTGTCAAGAACGTCCATTTTCCTTTGCTCCATTCTTGAGAACTCTACCAATCTCCGAGTCGTTTCGCGCCTTCGGATTCAACTTTTTCGCGTCAGATTCTCGGAGCCTGCACCCCGGTCTTCCTCCGTCAGCGCTTGGGCGACCAGGTTGTCCCGCGCAAATCACGAGCAATAATCTTCCTTAGCCACCCCTGAATGCCGAAACTTTTCGCCCTTCGTTCCGGTTCTGAACCGGACAGTAATTCCCGCGGAACCGGGTGACAACACGCGCCATGCAACCAGCATTTTCTCCGTCGCCGCGTCAAAACCCGGTCAATCTTTTGGGGATGAAGGGGGACGTCCTCGGAGATTTTGACGGCCGCGACAGGCCGGCTGGGTTCGGAACTCGTGATGGCCGCAGCCCTATTCGTCCGACATTTTGTCAGATCAGGGCCACGCTTGCGGCCCTTTGCTACCCGCGCCGGCGACACTTTTCAGAGTCCGAACCTCGTCCTCGCGGCCTTCGGGCCGCTGATTTTCGGCAAGCGATTGCCTCACTGCCGCCCGTGGACGAGTGCGGTGGCCTCAAGAAAACCTCCGTAAAAATCGTGCTTGAGGATTGCGGTAAACGCAATTTCCTCTGCATAACACGATCCTTTTTGCGGGCATGGTGGGGAATCCCCTGCAAAACCTGCGTCTTGAAAACTGAGCATTTTCATCAGAACTCAGCCTCAGGCTCCCGCGCCGAGCTTCACATTTTCTGTTTTTCTGGCCTGCGCAGCGGTGCTCTCGGCCCTCCTCGCCCTTGACAAATCTTCATGCCGGCGTGGCCGAAGGGACAGATTTCCGCGGCCCGAGGTCGAGAACTTGTGAAAAGGTGGTGGCTGCCAGATCGGATCTGGGCATGTGATGGGCGGCACTTCGCGTCGCAAAGACATCTTTGCGACTGCCGCGCGCTTCGGCTAACCCCACATTTCGGGCCCAGAATGCAGCCCGAACGGAGAGAGGAATCGCGAATTTCAGCCCAACGACGACCTACGCAAGCACCGCAGGAACGATTCAATCTGGATCATCAATGGGAGGATGCTTTCGGGTCGCACCGGTTTGCCGAGGTGGAACTTCCCGACGATTTTCGATGCGCTGGACATGGCAACCAGGGTGGTCCCCACAAAAGCGAGGTAGGCTTTCTGGACGGAAATGCCGAGCAATTCCTCATAAGCTTTTAGCGATTCAGAAACGGAAGCCCCGCGCGGGAGGAGCTGCGAGAAAAGCGCGCGTGCTTCGCGATACATTTCCTCCTGAGCAATATTGCGTGGAGTGACGTCTTCGGGCACGAAGATCGCGATTGCGTAGTTGACCAACTTCACGAGGCTATCGCGTTCATTCGTGTTGAGCAGGTTCGTCTCGATGCTGTCGAAATAGTCGGCCACATCGGGAAATTCACCCAGGTTGAGGACGACGTTCTCCGGGTTTGCGATGACACTTGCAACCCGACTGGCGATCATTTCCTCGCTTTCCACCTCCTCCCACCAGCCGGTTTGAAAACCCGCCGCGAGTGTCGGGCGGGCAGGAATTTTCATTTCCCCGAGGCCCAACTCGTCCAATACCCAGCCGATGTCGTAAGCGCGCCCGTCCTTCTTGCTGTGTCCGTCCATCGTCTTCATGGCCTTCTTGCTCTCGTCCGTGATCTGATCGATGAGCCGGAGGAAATTGTCGGCCAGCCAATCGGAAATCCGATCAAGCCGGTCATCCGGCCCTCCCATTTCGCGGACGTGCCGACGCACGAGATCCAGCCCGCTTTCATTGCCTGGAGGCAGGGAGTATGCGATCCCATGCATGCGGTGAAAGAATGGATACCGTGCCAACCATCCGATGAGGCTCTGGAACTGAAGCGCACTTCTCGCAAGCCCCCGGTCGCAAATCGTGATGACCCCCGCCGATTCATCGAGCAAATTCACACACTCGACTTGGAAGACGTCGACCACACGCCGGACTTCGAGCAGTGCGGGACGGGTCTGCGCTTTGAAACCAGCCAGAAACGGCTCGTTCTTCACAAGGAACTTCCACCCGGCTTCACGCCATAGATCAAACAGGCGTTTCCCCGGCTTGTACTCGCGGTGAAAATACTCCCGATATGCGCTGGTCTGGAAGAGCTTCTCCCCATCTTCAGTGCCGGAGATCGCATCGATATTCAGGTGCGCCCGAGCCTCAGGCTTGCCAACCAGATCGGTGTAGAACACAAGCGTCTTCCCATCGATTTCAGCTTCGATTTGCGAAAAATCGTCATAATTTGCCACCGTCCAAGGGCAATAGGGACAAACGGCCGGACAGTCGTAATTCAGCCCCCGGTTCTGTCCGCACTCGACCGGCTTGATCCGGCGTCCAACAGCCGGACAATCCCGGAACTTTTCATTTTTTCCCATGCCGCGAACTCCAGTGTCATCTTGTGTGGATGGCAAGGCATTTTCTCAACCACGAAGTGGTGGCAGAAATCTTCGCTGATAGACCTTCGTGTGCCAGTGGCGGCACAAGGTCGTCTTCATCCTCATTTTGCGCCAAGGCTCTGGATGCATTTCCAATCGCTCTCGAATCCCGTAGTCGCGCTCCAGAAACCGTCGGAAAACGAGACTGAGGCCACCGCAAAAACCTCAATGAGGATACGCGCAGTCCACGAAGTTCGCTGTGTCGCGCCGGAAAAATTCACTCCCTCCCCTCCTGAATTCGGGCTGGTAATTTTTACCAGCCAGCCTGCCGTGATTGGAGGAAAAATATTCACGGGAGCCAAGCAATGAATTGAATCCGGGTGCCTGGACGCCAATGGGGTGGCAGGCGGCGCCGCTCAGCTGAGCGCGAAGGGGCTGGCGGAAGCGATCCCGTTGGCAGTCGGATTTTCGCTAGCTGCCCTCAAACTTTTTTCAACTATTTTCTCCGGCCGGGCGAGAACTCAAGCCAGAATATATTGCATGCCGTTGCGAATAGGCAACTTCTGACGATTTTAAATCGTTTGAGAAATCGATAAAAAAATGATGGCTGAAATGCGGATATTGATTTTTTTCCAGTAACTTTTGTCATGAACACCGGTGCGTGGAAAAATCTCATGGGTAGCGAGCAGCGTGGCATGCTCGGAGATTTTGATGCGCACGCGCGACCCGGAGGCGTCCCATGAGAGACCACGACCTCATGGAGGGCTCAGAGATCTGCGAGAAAGCTCTTTCCAAGCGCGCATTTATGCGGAGGTCGGGATTTGGCCAGAAAAAGGTCAATCGGCTGTGGGCCGAACCTTTTTTCCCGATCGTCGAGGGGAGGGTTTACTGGTCGGATTTTGTTCTGTGGCGGCGGCGGAACCTGCCAACCCGGCATCCCGCCACTTCGCCAAGTGTGAAACCTGATGTCGGTCATATCCCATGTGCACCAGCTCAGATGAGTGATTCACCAGTCGCATTGCATCCTCGCGCGGCACGTCTTGTTGCCGTAGCCGCGTCACTTTAGTCACCCGCAGGCAGTGGAAGCAGACATTTTCGATTTTCTGGACTTTGAAGAATTGTTGCCACCGCCGCGAGGGTTGGAACGGAAACCCACTAAAAGTGTGAGTTCTTCCGCTGGCTTTCAGCGTTTTTAGCAGCGGCATGAGCCCTGTCGGGATCGGGACAGTAAAAGCCAGATCAGCTCCCCCCTTTGGGTGAGGAAACGTTATCGTCGGAAGTGCTGCGTCAAGGTCGATACAAAACATCGGCAGGAGCGTGTCGCGTAATCGGCATCCCGTAAAAAACGCGATTTCAAAAGAAATCCGCATCCATTCCTCTTCCGTCAGCAGTGCATTGCGGCATTGATCGATTTCCTTGTCTGTAAATGCGCGTTTCTTGTGAGGTGGATCTCTGCGCAATTTCAGGGCGGCTAACGGGCTGGCGACGACCATCCCCCGTCGCACGGCCTCGTTCATTACGTTGGCCAAGGTTTTTATCTCCAGGATTGCAGTGTTGCGCTGCCCCCTCTTCCCGCGTTTCTTTTTCCGGCCAATCCGCCAATCCATGTATCTATGGACGTCATTGTATCGCAGGCCGGGAACATCAATACTCTCTTCCTGCAGCCAGAGCGAAACCCAACTCCACGCTGTATGGTATCTGAGGACGGTCAGCGAGGATAGTGCCCCGCTGTCAAAATAGCTTGGCACCCACTCCCATCCAACGGCCTTCGCAACCCGCTTGGCAACAAGTTTGTGCTCCTTCGCCTCGAATGTCGCCCGGATCTCCCTCGCCTTCGCACTTTCGGAAGGGTCATCATGCCGCATTCCTGTACTTTCCTTTTTCCATGTGCCATCTGGCATCTTCCATCTCAAATACCAAAAAGGGGACCGCGCTTTTTTAAAAAGACTTGCCATAAAATCTAGTGGGGCATGTGGGGCATGCCCCACTAAAAACCGGGATGCATACGATAGCAAATGAATTTATCTGAATGCAGAAAAGTGCACACACCAGTTTCGGGGGTTCAATTCCCTCCCCAGCCACTTCCTCATTTTTCCACTGAAGCGGCTGAAATGAACGCTCTTGCAGGTTTTTTGAGAATCGACTCTTCCGGGCGGCACGGGAATCCGTAAGCGTCATTCCTTTTGGGGCAGATCCCCCGAAGCCCGCTTCGGCTTTGTTGCTGGAGGGACGACCTCTGCCGTGGATAGCAACGGACCGGACAGAGCCGGTCCCTCCAAATGCCTCGGGGCTTGCCCCGGGGTTCTTTGCTCCAGCGCATCCCTTTCAAATCCGTCTCCGGCAGGCTGCCGCTGACCTGGCTACGGTTCATGGTCGAGAGATAGATAAGCCACGTAAGGTGCGGCGGCCGCAGTAACCAGCAGGCTGGAGCGTGCTCTGTGGAATGGCGCGGCTTTTGCGGTCTCGCCAAAAGAACCGGAGGCCCTTGCGAGAATCCAGGCGCCTTGCAACGGTGGGGCGGACATTGTTGTCGAGGCCTCCGGGAGCTCTGCAGGGGTCGAGATGGCGTTGTTCGTCGATCTCGTTGACGGGTCGCTTTGGCCTGCAGCTTTGCCGCTAAAGTCGAGCCTGGATCTGCTCGAGCATCTGACGGCGGAGGATATCGCCCAAATCGCGGAGGCGAATGTTCACCGTTTCAAACCTGAGCCATTTTCCTTTACTCGATACGGGCCGAATGACAAATAGGTCGAAATGAACATCAATTGGGAGCGGGTTGGTCAACTCATTGTCAGTCTCTTAGTCATTCTGGTCGGAGCAATCTCGCCGCTGAGGGCTGCCGACGAGGATATCGCAAAGCGACCGCTCCGGGTTGCGCTCTGTCATGATGAGCCGTTTTCAGAAAAATCGGCTAATGGGGGATACAAAGGCTACATCATCGACATCTGGGAACAGCTTGCTGCCCAAAATGGCTGGACATACGAGTATGTTGAAATGAAATCCGTCGCTGACCTCCTCGACGCGATTTCCCAAGGCCGTGCGGATATCGGCGCGTCAAATATTACAGTCACCAAGGCCCGCCTGGCGCAGGTTGATTTCTCGCTCCCCTTTATGGATTCCGGGCTCCTCATCATGGTGAATGACAAAAACAAAAATGCTCGCAATCAGATCTGGAAAGTTATCAGCCATCCCGATCACGTCAGGATGATGGCCTTGGGTTCGATAATGATTCTGGCAGCCGCGTTCATTGCCACCTTATTTGAACGTCGCCTGAACTCGGAATTCCCAAAAGGTTGGGTTGAGGGGGTCGCGGAATCCTTCTACCATGTCATGTCCGTCCTTTTTACCGGCAAGACAAACCATAAAGGAATTCCTGGTCCGCTGGGGAAGTTTTTTGCGGGAATCTGGCTGGCCACTGGTGTGGCAGTTGTCGCATTGATCACTTCCAGCATTACCAGCTCCATGACTGTGAATAAGTTGAATGGAGGCATCAGCGGACCTCAGGATCTGCCCGGGAAAACTGTGGGAACCATCCGTGGGACTGTGGGCCAAACCTATTGCGAAAGCAGCCAGTTGACGACTCGTCTCTTTGATGATGTGAAAGGGTCGGTAGATGCGCTGGTGAGGCGCGATATTGACTGCATCGTCTATGATGCGCCAGTGCTGCTCTATTACGACAAGAGCCATCCCGAGCTGCCCATATCGGAGGTCGGCCCGGTCATCAATAAGGCCCCCTATGCCTTTGCCTTTCCGCAGGGAAGCCCGCTTCGGACGCCATTCAACCGCGCGCTGTATCATCTGGAGGAGAAAGGGGTCGTCCCAAAGTTCTACGATCAATATTTTGGCGTGAATTGAGATCGTTGCCCAAGGTTTGTGCTCTATCGCCGGGATGTGGAGTCGGCGCGGGAAAGTGCTGCCGAATCGCGGCCTGTCCGGACTTGCATGGCAGGGAAGGTTGGTGAAAAGTCTGGGTCATGGCAGAACAACTCGCTCCCGGCGCGAAGGCGCCGGATTTTTCCGCGACCGCCGTGGGCGTCGGATATGGGGCAGGCGAGACCCTCAAGCTCTCCGATTTCAAAGGCCGCACCGTCGTCCTGTATTTTTATCCGAAAGATGACACCCCCGGTTGCACCGCCCAGGCCTGCGCGCTGCGGCCTTACCGAAGCCCCTGTCGTCGCTATGACTTCGGGAAGCGCATTCCGGCTTTAGGGGCCCTGCTGGCCGCAGGGCACGCCCTCGCACACCGGGTGCCGCGCGTTGTGTCAGCGGAGGATCCCGCATGCGTCGAGGCTATTTGCGCGGCGCTGCCGCTTCCCGCGCTTCGGAAAAAGGAAATCCCCGCCCGGGCTCCCGTTGACCTAGCGGCACACTGTCAGGTCCGATAACCGCAATAAAGATCTTACCATGAACCCGCTATCAGGTAACCCGCTCTGCACTCGTGCAGATCTTCAACAGGCGGTGCGCGACATTGTGGCACCTCTTGATCAGCACACGAGCCCCGGCGGTGCCTGGATTATCCCGGGGTCATTTGCCGCCGGTTATTCCACTGCCGGGGCAGGCCTCGAAGGCTTCTCCAGGCGGCTCTGGGGGCTGGCTCCGCTTGCGGCAGGCGGGGGAGAATTCCATGGGTGGGAGCGCATCCGCGAAGGATTGGCCGCCGGCACTGATCCAATGCATCCCGAGTATTGGGGCGATCCGCGCAGTTACGACATCCGCCTTGTTGAAATGGCGTCCCTCGGGACCGCCCTCGCACTCGCGGGCCCACACATATGGGACCCGCTGTCACAGCACGCAAAAGCGAATCTGGCCCGCTACTTGGGCTTTGCCAACTCGCGACAGATGGTCGGGAACAACTGGCTGTTTTTCCGCGTCCTCGCAAACCTCGGCCTCGAGGCCGTGGGGCTCGAGCCGGACCGGAAGGCGACGCAGGCTGCGCTCGATGGAATCGAGGCGATGTATTTGGGCGATGGCTGGTATGCTGATGGGCACACGCGCCAACGCGACTACTACATCTCCTTCGCCATGCACTACTACGCGTTGCTCTATAGCAAGTGCGCCAGGCATGCCGACCCCTCACTGGCGCAGTGTTTCCGCGAGCGGGCCCGACTCTTCGCCGCAGACTTTGTTCACTGGTTCACTGCCGCGGGGGCCGCATTGCCATTCGGCCGCAGCCTCACCTACCGCTTCGCGCAAGCCTCTTTTTGGGGCGCGCTCGCTTATGCGGACGTTGAAGCTCTGCCTTGGGGCATCATCAAGGGCCTGCTGCTGCGCAACATCCGCTGGTGGGCAAAGCGGCCCATCTTTACGGACAGCGGTGTGCTCTCCGTCGGCTACGCCTACCCCAGCATCATCATGGCCGAGCAGTATAACGCTCCTGGATCGCCCTACTGGTCGCTGAAAGCGTTCCTGCCCCTGGCGCTCCCTGCCGACCATCCCTTCTGGCTCGCCGACGAAGCCCCTCTGCCGCCGCTTCAGTCGCAGCGCATCCTGCCGCACGCCGGCATGGTCATGTGTCGTGACGCGGAAGATGACCACATCGTTGCGCTCGCCACCGGCCAATGGCAGAACACCTGGCCCATGCGTCACGCCGACCAGAAATACAGCAAATTCGCCTACTCCACCGCCTTCGGGTTTTGCGTGGATGCCGGACAAACCTGGGCCGACAACATGCTGGCTTTCAGCGAGGATGGCCGCCGCTGGGCGGGCCGGCGCGACAGCCTCGATCACCGCATATCCCCGGATGGCGAATTGTATTCCAAATGGCAGCCCATGCCACAGGTGGAGGTGGAAACGTGGCTGCGTCAACACGGCCGCTGGCACCTCTGCATCCATCGAATTCATGCAGATCGTCGCGTCCAGACAGTCGAAGGCGGATTTGCTGCCGACGCAGGCGGGGCCGATATCATCCCTGGCCAAGCCAGCCACAACGGGAATGACTGGGCGCTTGTGCATGGCCACGCCGGCAGCAGCGGCATCCTGGACCTCTCCGGGAACCGCCGTCCGGAGATCTCATCGGTCGAGCCGAATGCGAACGTGCTTTATCCGAGAACGGTCGCGCCGCTCCTCAAGACGACGATCAACCCCGGCACGCACGTTTTTGTCACCGCCATACTCGGCGCGGCGACACGGGAACGGTTTGAAAGCGAGTGGCCGCACCGCCCCGCGATGCCGGACCTGCCATTCTGAGCATCCATCCAGCCGTTCGCGCCATGCTGTTGCACTGATGAAACTCTCTCATGTGAAAACAGATCGACATTTCGGCAGAACAGATTTACGGTTCGTTCGCATGCCCGATGGGCGGGCATGTTGCCCGTAGTTATTCATATGCGAAATGTTTTAAACCTATTTGTTTTGCTGATATCGCTCACCCCTGTCATCGCGCAGCAAGACCAAGATGATCCGATTCCGATTCCGAAGACGGATCGCGCCTATAACGCATGGGCATCTTGTCCGCCAATACTTGTAAAACGATTCATGGATAGCGGATTGTGTGCGGACTACCTGATCAGCTTTGACACCATCAATCCCTTCTTTTTACAGGGCGACTTTGACGGCGACGGACGCCCTGACTATATTGTAAGGGTCGTGCAAAGGAAGCGTGGCTCGGGATTTGAGGACCTTGCTTTATTGTCATCCGGCGGGGTGCGGCGGCTTTCAAAAGACATTGGAGGCAAGTACCCCGGGCCATCGTGGTGCGTGATATTCAAGAATGAGACGATTCTGAAGAGCTTGTTTGAGCATGGGAACAGGAAGCCTCCGAAACTTCTGGGTGATGCCATTATGGTGATGAAGCCGGAAGAAACCAGCTCGATATTGTTTTGGAATGGAAAGCGATTCGATATCTACTGGAAGGGGGATTAGAGGTGGGTGCGCCGCCTGCCCCCCAACACCCCCGTGCCCGCACTTGCCCTCACCATGAAAATGACGCTTTGCTTTCTCGTTGCCGTGCTATTTGGCGCTTCCTTATATGGAGAGGACTCCACCGCTTGGCGCAAGGATGGCAGGCCGGCTGCCGACACTCCAAATATGAAGTCCAAGAATGGCTTTGGAGCGCAGCTCCATTTAACGCAAAGCGCACAGTTCTTCGATGACTGGAACAAGTCGGGAACACCAAACCTGAAGACGGTGGAGAAGGTGCGTCGCAATGTTCCGCTATTTTCGGTAATTCTTTTCGTCGATCCAGGCACCGATTCCAAAGGCTCCGCGGACGTGACCTATGACATCGTCATTCGGAAGCCGGACGGCGGCATCTATGGCGCGCAAAAGGGCTTCGTTTGCCTGAAGGGCAAGGATGTTGGCCCCGCCCATTCCCTCCACCTTGCCAAAGAACGCATGGGAATTCAGATCGATTCTCAAGACCCGTCCGGCACTTACACGGTCGAAATCGTCGTGCATGACCACATGAAGAAGGTCGAGCTTCCTTTGAAGGCAACTTTTGAAGTCGGGCATTGAGGGAGGATCGCCCGATTTGAACTCGGGCTTGAAGAGCTCGAACGATGAAGTCGAGGGAACCCGGAAACAGAATAGGCCGAAATCTAAAATCCGGTAAATCTCTTCCCCGCTCTGCTTTCCTCAGGATCAAGCAGCGCCTCGGAATGCGCGCATATTTTCGATCGAGGCGTCCGGCGGCACCTCGCATCCGGCGGACATGATCACGCGCCCGTTCGCCTCCCTGCGGCTCTCGCAGACGCTCTGGAAAATCCTCTCAGGGGTTCCGTTTTGAATGATGCTCACGGGGTCGCTCTTCCCGGAAAAAACTTGCGTTGGCGAAAGGGCTTCAACAAACGCGCCCATGTCTGGGACAAGATGATCTATGTCGAGAATATCCGCCCCGGTGGCGATCATGCCATTCAGGATCGGGGCGGTATTTCCGCAGATGTGGAGCTTTGCCTTGGCTCCCAGGCTGTGGATGTGGTCCACGAGGCGCTTCTCCCTCTCAAACGCGAGCTCCATGTAGGGGGCCGGTCCGATCTGTGAGCAAAAGGCGTCTCCGATGCCGATGCAGTGGGCGCCGGCCTCGACCTGCAGCGTGATAAATGCGATGGCGCTCTCGACGATAACATCCATCGCTTTTCCGCAGGCGTCTGGATCGTCGAGAAAATCCATGGCGGCCTCGGAGATGCCGCGGAGGTCGGCATACGCGGCGACCGGGCCCTCGACCCAGCCGACAATGAAATACTGGTCGCCGGCGAGACGTTTGAATTCGCGGATTTCATTGATCCTGTTCACGCACCGCGCGTGTTCGAGCGGTTTGTAGGGTTTCAGTGCGGCGGTGGATTCCAGGCTGGGCAGGTGGCCTCCAATGTCGATCGGCAGGTTATCCTCCGGGTAATCGACCCGGATCCCAAATGCCTCCGGTTCAGCCCAAGGGTCCGACAAGACCGTCACCCAGTCGATTCCGAAGTCGTTCGCGCATTTGATCATCGCGGCGGCCTTGGTTCGGTAATCGAGGCAGAAGTCGCGGTATTTGACCCCCGCGTAGCGTGCAGCCCAGCGCATGATCATCGGGTGGAAGGGTTGGCGGTCCACCGGATGTCCATCGAGAAAATTCAGCGTTCGTTGAAGTCCAGTCAGGGAGGAATTATTGGTTGGCATGGTGGTTGTGCGGAAGTTGCAAGGTGTGGTCGGGAAGACTTTTGACATGTCGTGAAATGGAGGGGGACAGCCCGACTACACTCCACCGAACCGCATCCAAAATCTCCGCCCGGTTTGATCAATAGCAATACGCTATTGACGGATTATCGAATAAATCTCACAACATGCGTTAATGGTGGCACAGTTGGAACCTCATCTGCATCTGAACGGCCCCCTGTTGTTTTCGAAGCGGATCGAGCTGCCGGCATTTGACCATCCGTATCATTTTCACCCCGAGGTCGAGGTCACCTTCGTATCGGAGAGCAGCGGAACCTGCGTGGTCGGGGATCACGTGGGGGCCTTTCAGCAGGGGGAGCTCTATTTTCTGGGTGCAAACCTGCCACATGTCTTCCGAAATACTGTCCGCCCATCGCGCGGGGCGTCTGCCGAAGTTCTGCACTTCTCGCGGGATCGGATGGAAGGATTTTTTCAAGGGGTGGTGGACATGCGGGGATTTGCGCAGCTATTGGAGCGGGCCGGGAGGGGGCTGATTTTCGATCGGAGGACATCCGCCCGCAGCGCTCTGCTGCTTTGCGAGGCGCGCGAGGCGCACGGCGCGAAACGGATGGCGGCGTTTTTTGAACTCATGGATGTCCTGATCAAGGCAGCCCCGAAAGCTCGCGCGCTGGCCAGCGTTGGGTATTGCCCGTCATCCGGTTCGACTGGCGGATCCGAGCGCATCCGCCGCGCGTGCGGCTTCATCCTCGAGGAATTCCGTGGGGAGATTCCGCATGCGGAAATGGCGAGGCGCGTCCAAATGGTGCCTGCTGCATTCAGCCGCCTGTTCCGGCGGACAACGCGCAAAACCTTCACCAGATTTGTCAGCGAAGTGCGGCTGGGCCATGCCTGCCGCCTTTTGCGGGACAGCGACAGGACAGTGGTTGATATCGCTTTCGACTCCGGGTTCGCCAACCTCTCGAATTTCAACCGCCGCTTCCGCGAGATCATGAATATGACGCCGAAGGATTATCGAAACGCCTTCTGTCCAGGCGCATAAAAGTGATGTGTCCTTCAGTCCTGGAAGCGGGTGTCCCGGGGCTGACCATCTGGGTAAATGGTAATTTACAGGCAACGATCACTGTGGTATAAATTTCTCATGCAGAGGGCATATTCATATTTACGGTTCTCGACTGCGGATCAAATCCATGGGGATTCATTGCGGCGGCAGACGGCATTGGCTCGTGCTTGGTGTTTGAAAACTGGCATCACACTGGTGGACAATTACCGGGATCTTGGCATTTCGGCATTCCGAGGCAAGAACGCAGACAAGGGCGCTCTGAAGGCTTTTCTCGACCGGGTGGAATCCGGGGTCATCGAGCCGGGGTCATACCTCATCGTGGAGAGTCTCGACCGGCTTTCGAGGACCGACATCACGTATGCCCTGCAAATGTTTCTCGGGCTCATCAACGCCGGGATCGTCGTGGTGACGCTGGCTGACGACCGGGTCTACGACCGGAACCGCATCAATGACGGCAACTTCACCGACCTGATCATCAGCCTGACGATCCTGAGCCGGGCGAACGAGGAAAGCCGGATGAAGTCCTTGCGCATCTGTCAGGCGTGGGCGGCGAAGCGAGCCACGGTCGGCGAGAAGAAAATGACGGCGCTTTGCCCGTTCTGGCTGAAACTCAGCGCGGACCGGTCGAAGTTTGAGATCGTGCCGGAGAAGGCGGAAATTGTGCGCAGGATTTTCCAGATGGCAGCCGAGGGGAAAGGCCAGAATTTCATCGCCAGGACGTTCAACGTCGAAAATGTGCCCAAGGCAGAAGACTCGAGCCGGTGGCATGTTTCGAGCGTCAGCAGGGTCCTCAAATCGCGGACCGTGATCGGGGAATTGCAGACGGCGAAAATGGTTGACGGAAAACGCATCCTCCTCGACCCGGTGCCGAACTACTATCCCCCCGTGATCCCGATGGAGCTTTATGCTACGGTGCAACGGATCCGGCAGGCGCGGCCATCGTATCGGGGCAGAGGCCGGGACAACCCGCTGGCGGGGCTGTGTTACAGCGTGATAACCGGAAACAAAATGCTCCGGGCCGTGAAAAGGAAGAAATATTTCTACCTCATGGATAACGGTGCCGACGCGGGCCTCGCTCCCTACGCGGCTTGGAACTACGAGAAATTTCTGCCCAACCTCCTGAGCGCCTGCGAGGCGATCACGACGAGCCCGCCATCGGCGAAAAAACAAAACCGCGAGCTGGAAGCAGCGCTCAAACGCAAGGATGAGATCGAGGCGCAGATCCCGCGGTTGCTCGACTTCATCACCGGCGGGTTTTCCACTTCTGCCGACAGCAAATTGCGCGAGCTTGAAAAGGAAAAGGAGGCTCTGGAAAAGCAGATTGCGACAATGCAGATCGGAAATTCCGCGCCGGATTTGAAACTCGACAAGATCGACTGGCGGGACACTTCCACGCTGAAGGACAACGCGCGGGCGGTCATCGAGCGTATCGACATCCACCCGATAGAAAGGTGGTTCGTCGTCAAAACATTCGACGGTCGGGAGGTCCGCTACACGGAAAAGGACAATTCGATCGAGATTCTTTCGAGCGAGTCGGCAGGCCCTGTTGCTTTGCCGGTTAGCGTCGAGCCCCAAACGAAGAAAATCGTCCCTGCGAAAAAGCGGTCAAGGCTTCGCGTTTGATGAATCTCGATTGAAACCCTGCGAGCCACGATTCAGAATCCCCCGATGCGCTACCTCCTTGCCATCGTCCTGCCGCCGGTCGCCGTGCTCCTGTGCGGGAAACCGTTTCAGGCGATTCTGAATCTGATCCTGACGATGTGTTTCTGGATCCCTGGCGTCGTGCATGCCCTGTTCGTGGTCAACAGCCATCTGGCAGAC
>Ga0194058_10000368_pt1 | contig 21478 bp, 13 predicted proteins | sample SepL4417m_MetaG_FD_155490 | JGI IMG/M metagenome (GOLD analysis project Ga0194058, IMG submission 155490) | Anoxic zone freshwater microbial communities from boreal shield lake in IISD Experimental Lakes Area, Ontario, Canada - Sep2016-L442-17m | ecosystem: Environmental > Aquatic > Freshwater... | reverse complement strand
CTTTAGTATAATAACAAATAGGATGATTTCATTTTGTCATTCCAGACTTGCCTGTTCGCCTTTGGAGGAATTCAGAATCCCGAACTAAAAAGTGCTAAACTTACTACAACGAAGATGCTGAACCAAGTTCAGCATGACACACAGACTTAATTATTCGATTTAATGTGAGGATGGAATCATGAAACAACGCTTCAAAATCTTTTTTAAATATGCCTGTAAAATCGGGCTTTATTTTTTTGCTTTGATCGGGATTATCCTGATGGCGGGTTTTTTTGCGGTGCGTTGGCATTGGACAGATGTGCGCGGAGCGGTGGATGCTAACAGTGATAAATTTGAAAAAGTTTCCCGGATAGAAATTCAACCAGCGGTAAGCAGTGAAAATTTGGCGGAAGATTTGAATTTGCAAAGCTCGCAGTTGGCCGCGGAAAAGGTCAAAAAATCTCAACATTATTGCGCTATTGAAGTGATTGGTGAATATGCCCCAGCGACTGCTGCGAAAATTGTGCAAGTTTATCAGCAAACAGCTTCGGAAGTGTTGGCTGATAAAATGATTTTGGCAGCGAGCTTGCGGGTGGAGGAAAAAAATGGTCAAGATGCTTTTCTTGGTTGCAAGAAAGATAACCTGCAGGTGGATGACGAAGTTATTGCTGAGAAATATGCCAAGGCTGACGGTCAAACGATTTTTCCCTGGATGCAAAATGAGGAATGGGCGACTATCAAAACGGCGATTGTTAAAGATAAGGATTTGATTGACAAGGCCGCGGCAATTGCGCAAATTGAGCCACGCTTGGTGGTAGCAGCAACAATCGTGGAACAAGTGCGCTTGTTCAATTCTCAGCGGGAACTTTTCAAAAAATTTTTTGAGCCACTAAAAATCCTTGGCAACTCCAATAAGATTTCTTTTGGAGTTATGGGCATCAAGGAAAACACGGCCATTCAAACTGAGGAGCATTTGAAGGATCCTGCTTCACCTTATTATTTGGGGTCGCAATTTGAAGGAGCATTGGATTTTGACTCGCAAGAGGATGTGGCGGGGCAACGCTTTGCTCGTTTGACGGATGAAAAAAATCATTATTATTCTTATCTTTATGGTGCGCTTTATCTTAAAGAAATGATGGTGCAATGGGGAAAAGCTGGTTTTGACATCAAATACAGACCGGAAATTGTGGGCACGCTTTTCAATGTGGGCTTTCCGCAGTCGCATCCAAATGCCAATCCCAAGGTTGGCGGCAGCAATATTGAGGTTGATGGGACGAAATACACTTTTGGCTCATTGGCTTATGAGTTTTATTATTCCGGTGAACTGCTGGAAGCTTTTCCGTTTGTGACGCAGTAGGTTTTTTGGTTATACTAAATCAAATAAATTAGTACCACCTTGGCGAAATAGCATTGACTTAATTGATTCCGTATAAGACTGAAAACGATAAAACACACTTGGTAGGCATGTTTTATCCGATATAATGGGTTTACGAGATTAAATTGTGCCGAATTAACCTTAAAAAAACCGTTTCCCAAGCGGTCGCGTCTATGACGGTCTTTTTGTTTTTTTGTGCATGCTTTCATATATCCATTTATGGAAGTATTGTTTTTTGGGTTGTTACCTTTCTTCTTTTGGTTCGTTGTAACAATGAGAAGAAGCTTGAAAGCGTCAAAAAACAGCCAAAATTGGCGGAATTTGAAGCTTTTGAAGAAAGCTTAAATGGTGGTATAATGAGAATGTAATTTGCTTCGGAGCTTAGCTCCGTCTCAAGGTAGTTCTGATATTTAGTTAATTCGATATAATTTAATTTTTCAATAAAACTATGAAACAAGAAAATGTTTTCAAAATCGGGATTATCGTGGTGGCAGTGTTGGCCACGAGTGGTGTGGTGGGCTTTTTACTGACGCAAAGGGCAGTTGAAAAAGTGGCAACAGTTGAAAAGTCAGTGGCGCCAGTAGCAAGAAAAACATTGCCAACAAAAAATGCATTGCTACAAGACGCAATTTCAGGTATTGACAATAAAGTTACGCTGAATTTGCCAATTGGTTGGGGAGAATTAGTTGTGCCAAGTTTGGAAAGTGGTGCGGTTTCGGATAAAATATACGGAACAAAAGAATATTCGGCACTTTTTTTACCTGGCGAGAAAAAAGATGCCAGAATGATTTCTGACTATAATTATGGAAATCGAGCAGAACATCGCGTTGCACCATATATTGAAATAACTTATTATCCTGCTAAATTTTCCAATGATGATCCAAATTCAGATATAATTAAACAACATACGGCAAAAGAAAAAGAGGCTAATTTTCAACCAATTGCGGATATTTTTAAAAAGGGAAATTTAGACGGCATGGATTTATCCCAACAATGTTTTGCAGTTAAAAAGCCTACGGCAGAATATGATAAATGCATGCAAAGCACATATTACGGGTTTTGGTGGGCTAATGAGTGGGCTGGTTATGATAGAATTGCAGTTCGCTATTTTCAAAATTCAACTGGCGACTTGAGAGGGATTGGTTATTTTGAAGTTAGTGGTCAAGAAACTCCAGATACAATAGCTGGATATCATGTGGTTTTGTTTAACCTAGAAAAAAGAATGACCGTCGAAATCTTTCTCCCCTTGGAGGGAGTTTATTCTTTTGGTTTAAGTGGTATTCCTTATGATGAAAAGCTTTCAGGAAAGAAGAATGACGAGGTTTATATGACAGAAGCACCGAAACTAATTCAAAAAGCTTACGCCTATCTTGAAAATCCTGAAAACTACAAAGATCAGAAGTTGGGACAATTCTTGAGGGAAGTTGAGGCGATGGTTTCTTCGGTTAAAATTGTTGCACAGTAATTTAAAGAATTATAGTTTTGAAAATCACCGCACAGCTGCGGTGGTTTTTGTTACCTTTTGTGGGCTGGTTCGTTGTATTTGAGTGGATTATGAAAAGTAAAAGTAACTCAAAATGAAAAAATAAAAGAAATGAAAAAAGTAACATCGTTTACTTTTGTGGCTTTAATTTGTTGCTCGTTTGTGTTTGTCAACAATGTTCTGGCAGGTGAGAAAAAAGACTCGCTGTCGGTTTTCCCGACTTTCCCTGGCAAGGAAATGACGAATGCGGAACTGGATAGTATCAAGGTTTCAATGCATCCTCCACTTGGGAGAGGAAGGACAGCTTTGGAAATTATGCGAGAGCGGATACTGTATAAACCGTACATGCCACCTTTTGGTAATGGAGTTAAGAAGCGATAAGAAAATCTTATCGCGAAGCAGGAGAATCAAACCTTCTGCTTTTTTATTTGTCGTATTGGGTAGTTTTTTCAAAAAAACAAAAAACCCGTCTCCCGCGCGGTCGCGTCTATGACGGTCTTTTTGTTTTTTCTGTGCATGCTTTCATATATCCATTTATGGAAGTATTGTTTTTTAGGTTGTTACCTTTTGCGGGCTGGTTCGTTGTAACTATGAGAAGAAGTTTGAAGGCGTCAAAAAACAGCCAAAATTGGCGGAATTTGAAGCTTTTGAAGAAGGCTCAAATGGTGGTATAGTAAGTATATAATTTTTAGGTAAAGAAAACTTATGAAACAAGAAAATGCATTCAAAATCGGGATTATTATCATAGCAGTGCTAGCTACTAGCGGCGTGGTGGGCTTTCTGCTGACGCAAAGGGCAGTTGAGAAAGTGGCAACAGTTGAAAAAACTGAGCCAGTGGTGCAAACAAAAACACCAGCGGAAAAGCTAGTTGCCAAATCAAATTATAAAAACCAAAAATATAATTTCTCATTTTCTTATCCTGCGAATTTTACTTATAGGGATACTGAGCCGAGTCTTGCTTTGCAAAAGAGTGAGGTTATTATTGAAACAAGCATTGGACACAATGTATGGAGCACGACGATTGCAAGGGATGCTATGGCTGAAATTGTGAATGATGGGGTGGATATTGAGGTTCGAAAACGGGAAAACAAAACTGCAAATGCTTTTCCTGTATCTCTGCGGGGTGATCAAGGTCCTGCACCAATAAAACGAGAAGAAACAAAAATTGGGGGTGTATATGCAATGCACTACACTGATGCAGATTTAGTTTCCACAAGCAAAGGTGAGGTCAAAGCCGTGAACGAAACTTATGTTGTGGAAAAAGATGGTTATGTGTACACGATTAGTTCATTTGGCACAAATGCAGAATATCGAGATATTTTAACGGAAATTGTTAATTCGTTCACATTTCAAGATTCTTTGGGTTCTGTGGTAAATTGGCAAATATATACAGATGCAAAAAATGGTTTTGAATTTAGTTATCCCGGCGAATTTGGAATTTCTACTGATGCGGGCCCAGTGCCAGTTGAACTAGATAAAGTTTTTTCAAATGGTCAAAGCAGTTATGTTTTTCAAGTTATTACCTGGGTAGCAGATGACAAGAATGCACCCGATCTTTTTAAGATAAAAAATAATCCAGATGTTAGCGACTGGGTTATTAATAAGCAAGGGAAAAAATATGCAAAAGAAAATGGCAAATATTTTTCAAACAAAATAGGTTCAAAATTTAATGTGGACGGACTGGAGACTCTTCATTTGGTTAGTAGGCAGCAGCAGGGTGGTTTTTATGATGATTTTTATTTTATAAAAAATGGAAATCTTTATGTGTTGGAAATAATAAGTGAGTTGAATATGATAGAAGATTTAAAATTGGAAGATTCCTCTCAATGGTATGTTAAATTATTGAGTAGTTTCAGTTTTACGAAATAGCCATTGTGGCGACTATTTTTTGGTTAAAGTAGTTTTTCAATAAGATAGTCTTGAAAACCACCGTCACTATTGCGGTGGTTTTTGTTACCTTTTGTGGGCTGGTTCGTTGTAAATATTGTGGGTGATATTAAGATTAACAAAGTCAACGCTGGCTCAATGGAGGCTCGACCTCCATTATGGAGGTCGAGCCTCCATTGAGCTACTTGGTATAAAAATAAAAAATTGGCATTTCGTGGTATAATATAAGCAGATAATCTAATCTTTTAGTGCAATCAAAATGGAAAAAATTATTGAAGAAATATTGAGCGATCTTTATGCTTTGGACAAAGATTTGCGCCAATATGACAAAGCCTTGAGAAACGCGATTGAAAAAATAATCGAAGCTAGACCTGACACCCAGTTTGATGAAAATTTCAAACTGGAGCTTCGCAAAGAGCTGTTGGCAAAGGCCGAGCTCTTGAAGGCGGATGCCAAGGAAAACAGCTTGCAAGCCAAAGTGGAAATTTTGCTCGAAAAGACAGGGGAATTTTTTGGGCAATTTTCACAAACTCGTTGGGTGTACGCCCTGCCGATGTTAGTGTTGGTGGTGGGCGTGGCTTTTTGGCAATATGGACAAAATGGCGGGGGTTATTTGATCAAGCAAGATGTGAGTTTTGCTTTGGCGCCAAACAAAACAGATGTGGCCGGCATTGAACCAGATGCAAGTTTTGTGCTGAAAGCTTCTAAGGATTTGTCGGAGGCGACCATCAAAAAAACGGTGAGCTTCAAACCCGCCGTTGATTTTTCGGTGACAAAAATCAAAAAATTGGCTTTGGGCGCTTCGCCTGCTTTGGCAGCTGACCAAGCTAATGCGCAGGATTTGCCTTATCAATATGAAATCAAGCCGACCGGTGAGCTGGAAAAAGGCAAAGTTTATCAAGTTGCCATTGCCAATGAGCAAATTGCTGATCGCGACTATCAATGGGCATTTCAAATCAAAGCCCCTTTCGGGGTGACGGAAACTTTTCCTGCCAAAAAAGCGACAAGTGTGCCATCGAATAGTGGCATAGAAATTCAATTTAATCGTAATCTGCCTGAAAATGCTGGAGAATATTTTGAAATTTCTCCGAAAGTGGAAGGTTCGTTTGAAGTTAAGATGGATCGCTTGTATTTCAAGCCTCAAAAATTGGATAACCTGAAAATTTATACAGTGACAATCAAACAGGGGTTGGTTTCGAAAGATGACGGTGAAATTTTGAAGGAAGATTATGTTTTTAGTTTTGAAGCTCTTGAAGGTGACGGAAATTTCTCTGATAGCGATAAAATTTCTTTTGAGGATCGAACAAATATGTATACAGAAAAAAAGATTGTTGAAGTAACACCCCAAATGCAACCCTTGATTAAATTTGATGTTTATCAAGATTACTATTATAGCGAAGACAAAAAACAAGAAAAATATGAGGCTTGGCTTGAGAAAATTACCAAAAATAAAAAGGTTAGCTTGGAGGTTTATAAATTGGATAGCTCCGATGAGTTTAGAAGCTCTTATACTAACAGTCAAAATTGGAATTTGACTTGGTCAAAACATGGCGGCAAAAAACCAGTTGAAACTTTTCAACCCGAAGAAAATAAGAAAATTCTTTCAATAAGCGCAGAAGAAAATGAAGGTGGAATCTTACAATTGCCGGAAAATTTGGCAGAAGGCTATTATTTTTTCAAAATCAAAAAAGAAATTGGCAAAAAAATGATTGATGATTATGGTTGGATTGTGGTTTCAAGGATTGCACAATACTCTTCTTTGCAAGGAAATACCGGATTAATCTGGGCTTATGATTTTGAAAATCGCAAACCATTGGAACAAGCAGAAATTTCTTTCTTGGAACAAAAAGGAAATTTGCAAAATTTGGCGAAGTCTAATGAGAAAGGTTTGGCAAAATTTGATTTGCCTGAGACTTTGAAGAATAATCCAGACGAAGATAATATTGATTATGGTCCGCAATTTTTCAAGTTGGCAGGAAATGGTTTTGAAAAAATAATGGTTGCTAATATTGAGAAGAGTGTTATCAAAAGAGCTGATCGTTATTGGGAAGTGCTTACGATTGACAAAACCAAATATCATCCAACGGACAAAATTAATTTTTGGGGAGTGCTCAAAAATCGTAGGGGAGAGGACTTGACTAAGAAAAAACTAAAGATCGGAATTTTTGAAAATAGTACTATAGGCTTTAGTTTGAAAAATGCAATCATAAGTCAAGAGGTTGAAATTTCAAAATTCGATACTGTAACTGGCAGTATTCAATTTACTGGATTACCAATTGGATATTATGGTGTGACTATTTTTAGTGCTGAAAACGAAGAAATCTATAGTCAGGCTAATTTCGAAGTGGCTAATTATCAAAAACCATCTTATCAAATCGAGGTGCAAGCTGAACAAGACGCTGTTTATGCCGGTCAGGAAGTCGCAGTTAAGGTTAAGGCAAACTTTTTTGACGGAACTCCTGTGTCTAACTTGGAATTAGCTTATACTATAATTGATCAATCCGCATATAATTCTTCACTTAGCTCTGATGAGACTGAGAGGGGAGAAGAAATTAAGGAGAAAAAAGAGATTTTAAAGTTGGACGAAAACGGGACCGCCAGAGTTGTCCACAGGACAATAGTTAACAAAAAAACCAAACTAACCCAAGATTATTGCAGGTTTACATTTGAACCAGTGTTGGGAGAAGAATTTGTCGATTCATTTTCTGCAAGTGTGGATGTTTTTAACTCTACGGTTGGGATTAAAGCTGAAAATCAAGAAGCAGAAAAAAATAAGTTCGAGATAGTTTTGAGTGCTTTTGCACTTGATCCTCAAAGAAAGCTTACCGAAGAAGAAAGAAGCACTAAAAAGGCCAATTATGATTATGGCTATAATTTTGATGATTATATTCACGGACTAAGGGTAGATCAAAAAATCAACGCTAAATTAATCAGACAGTGGCAAGAAAAAACTCAAACTGGTCAGGAGTATGATTATATCAGCAAGAAGCAACAAGCAACTTATGAATATGAGGACAGAGAAGAAGTTGTAGAAGAATTTGAAGGCATTACTGATCAAAATGGACAGTGGAAATTTTCCAAAGAAATTAAACCGCAAAATCCGCTGGATAGTTATAAATTAGTTTTCAATGGAATCGATGGTCAGGGTAATAGTTTTCAAATGGAAGATAATGTATTTTATGGAAATTATCCATACTATAGTGTTGTTTTGAATATCAATAAAAAGGTATTTAAGAGCGGAGAAAGAGTTCATTTGGAGGTAATAGAAAATTCTCCCGAAGATGCTCCAATTGTTCCTCAGACGCTATTTTATCGTTATCAAAATGATATTGATGGTGTAGTTGTTGAAAATGGAAAAACTTTTGAGGAAGAATTTTCAGAAAGTTTTGCTCCGAATGTGTCATATATTGGAGTGGTTTTGACAAAGTATGGTTTTCAAGAAACTGAGTCGGTTTTTGCTGGTTTTGATGAAAAAACCAAGGAATTAAAGCTAGAAATTACTCTCGAAAAAGAAAACTATCGTCCCGGGGAAGAAGTAAGAGCTAAGCTTGCATTGAAAGATGTAAATGGTCAACCTGTTTCAACTCAAGTTAATGTCTCAGTAATTGATCAAGCTCTTCTGGAGCAAGACGATGAAATTAACCGAGTTAATATCTTGAGAGATCTTTATTCTCATGATAGTGGTTTTCCGGTGACGGCTTATACTGAATATCTGAAAAAACTTAATAGCGATGGTGGCCGTGGAGGCGGAGGTGATCCGAGAAGAGTTTTCATGGATATTCCGTACTATCAAAATTTGGAAACTGATGCTGAGGGAAAAGCTCAAATTGTTTTCAAATTGCCAGACAATCTGACAGGTTGGGTGATCAATGCTAGAGCTTTTGACACCAAACAAATGATGGCTGGTCAAGCCCAGAAAGTGATTTCAGCAGGACTGCCATTTTTCGTGGACACCGTTTTGAATGAAAATTATCTGACAGGAGACAACCCTCAAATCAAAGTTCGTTTTTTCGGCCAGGAATATCAAGCCGGAAATTCAGTGGACTACGCAGTCAAAATCAAGGATTTGAATTTCGAACAAAAAGCCAGCACCACAAATCTAGTTGCTTATGTTTCTCTTGGTGCTTTGCCAGTCGGCGAACACGAAATTGAAATTAGTGCCAAACAAGGAGACAAGGAAGATAAGTTAATTCGAAAAATTTCTGTCAAAGACAGTTATTTTAGCAAATCAGAAAGTGTTGCTTATGATCTTTCAGAAAATTTGAAAAATATTCAGACAGGAGAAAATAATTTCACAGAATTAGTTTTTGTTGATAAGGGAAAAGGAAAATTCTTTGGATTCCTCAACGGCGTGGTTGAAACTGGTGGTTCTCGTTTGGATCAAGTGACTGCAAATTTCATGGCAGAAAAATTGCTGGCAGAAAACTATTATCAACAAAAATTCAAAAAGGATCTTGATCTGAGTGATTTTTATGGTGAATTTCATGGTGATAATTCTGAGAAGACGGGCTTGAGTTTGTTTGGTAGCTATGGTGAGCCGAATTTGGAGAATTCTGCCAAAGTGGCCGATGCTGTGCCTGACGCTACTGATAAAGATAATTTGAAAAGCTATTTCTCCAGAACACTGATTGAATCCAGAACTGATATCCATCGTATTGCCAAAGCGTTATATGGACTAGCCTGCCTTGGCGAGCCAGTGCTAAGCAAGATCAATGCGGTTAAGGTTTATGAAAAAGATTTGGCAATTGATGATAAAATTTATCTAGCCTTAGCGCTGGCAAAACAAGGTGATTTGGAAGGTGCAAGAACTTATTATGACACTGAAATCAAAAGTGCCATCAAGATTGAAGGCGAGCAAGCTTGGCTGGAAGCGGGTGATATTCCTGTTGAAAATGAAAAGCTGACGGCCACGCTGGGAATTTTGACTGCGCGATTGAATGATCAAACGCTGACTGAGAAAATTTGGAATTATCTGGAAAGTCATCGTCCTCAGCGAGACCTTAATATTTTGGAAAAAGTTTTGATGGTTGAGGAGCAACTAAAAAAAATACCAACCCAAAAAGCTAGCTTTGAACTCAAAACCAATAAGCGCAATGAAAAAATTACACTTATCAATGGGCAAAGTGCAAGCTTGAGACTTTCAAAAGATGAAATTAATTCACTTGAGTTTTCCAAGGTGGAGGGAAGCATTCAAGTGCTAAGCATTTTTGAAAATTCCCAGACGCAATTCCTGCAAAATGACAAAAATTTTGAAATTGCTCGCACTTTTAGTGTTGAAAATAAAAAAGGTCAAAATTTTTCAGAAGGTGATTTGGTTAAGGTTAGTTTTGCGGTAAAATTGAAAGAAGGTGCAAGAGGAGAAAATTATCAGCTCAGAGATAGCTTGCCAAGTGGACTTAGGCCAGTTGCTTATCAGAGTGAGGATTGGTACTATTTTGGTGAAGATGATGTGGATTATTGCAATAGCTTTTGGTATCCAGAAAAAATTGATAATAACCAAGTCTATTTTAGTTTAAATAAGCAGGAAGACTTTATTGACAATAAATGTCAAAACTTGACCATCAACTATTACGCGCGCGTGATTTCTAAAGGTGTTTTCAAAGCTGATGCGGCGATGCTTCAGTCAACAGAAGATTTTGGCAGCTATTTTGTCACGCCAGTTGGTCAGGTGGAAATTAAGTAGGACGCAGCTATGTGGAATCAATTAAGTTAATGCCAGTTGCAGGGAGGTTGAGCCTCCATTGGGGAGGCTCAACCTCCAACGATTAGTCTAGTATGGCTTAAATTAATTTAGCATAATATGAAACAAAAATAATATTTTCAAACAAGGCTTGGCCACTTTAAAAGGTCGAGCCTTGTTTTGGTTTAGTAGTGCTAAATGTGGACCTGCTATTGACAGCTGGGCTGGATTGGTGTACAATGAGGGTATAAGTGTGTTGCTTCTTGGTTTTTGCTTTATTTGAAGCTTTTTTCTTCTTCAGAAATAAAAAACAAGCTTTTGATCGGACGAAAAAAGACCCTTTTGGGTTTTTTGTGGCTCTTGATTTGGGCAAATGGCGGAATTGGTATACGCGCTAGCTTCAGGAGCTAGTGACAGCAATGTCTTGGAGGTTCAAGTCCTCTTTTGCCCACACTTGCATATAATTTGTGGCCATCTGTAAGTTATAGTTTTCGGAAACTAAGTTAGCAATTTTTACTTCACTTGTTTACTTTTTAGGACACGCTCTCGGTCAGGAGTTAAGACCAATCGCTCAGTACTCGCTCTCGCTCATAATGGTCTAAAAAGCAAACAAGCTCGTAAAAATTTTGAGGTAGTTTTTGGAATCCTGAAAAATAATTTAGTAATTAAAACTTTTATATAAAACATTTTCACGACTTTAATTTCTTAACATTTAGTGAAAATGTTTCTTGTAAGTAAAAAAAATATGTTTAAAAAACACGACACTAGTCTGACTAGTCAAATCTTGGCTGATTTAAAAAAGCCAGTTGGTGGTTTTGAAAAAAAACCTGCCAGCCATGTCTCGCCTAATCAAGCTCAACAACGAAGTGGAGCAGTCGGGCACAATCATAATTCAAACAGGCCAATGCCTCAACGCAATTCGAATGTTGGTGGGCAACCAGTTCAGCATAGGCAAGTTGGCACAGCAAAATTAAGCCTAGCTCAAATGGCTGGTAATGACGCCCGACGCACTGTTGTTGGCTCATCAACTGCCAATGTCGCTGGCGCGCAAGTTGCGCCAAGTGGCAACAATAATAGCAAGCGCGGTAATCGTTCTAGCAGACCGCAAGCGCCGAAGAAGCGCAGTATGCCAGTGCGCAAGGCAGGTGGCAGTCGCAGACCAGCAATGCAGGCCAATCCTGAAAGCGAGCATTTGCGGATCACTCCGCTGGGTGGCAATGAAGAAGTGGGTCGCAATATGACTTTGTTTGAATATGGCGGTGACATTATCATTTTGGATATGGGCATTATGTTTCCCGAAGAGGATATGCCTGGGATTGACTATATCATTCCAAATACGAATTATTTGAAAGGCAAAGAAAAAAATATTCGCGGAGTGATTTTGAGCCATGGCCATCTTGATCATATTGGGGCTGCGCCAATCTTGCTGCGCGAACTTGGCTTCCCACCAATTGTGGGACGCGATTTGACTTTGGCCTTGGTCAAAAAAAGAATGGAAGATTTTGAAATTAATTCTGCCAGTCAATTGAAAACCATTCGCGTGAATGCGATTACGGATAAAGTTAAACTTGGCAAATTTGAAATTGAATTTTTTGATGTGGAACATTCAGTGATGGATGCAGTTGGGGTGATTATCAAAACGCCAGATGGCACCGTGATTCACCCTGGGGATTGGACGATGGATAATAATCCAACTGACCACGCTAAGGTTACCTATGAACATTTGGCACAATTGCCTTCTCCGCGCATTTTGATGTTGGAAAGTTTAGGATCAACTGATACGGCGATTTCTGAAAAATCAGAAAGTGATATGTATGTGAATTTGAATGAGTTGGTGCGTTCCGCGGAAGGGATGGTGATTATTGGAACTTTTTCTTCGCAAATCAAGCGCATTGGGAAAATCATTGAATATGCCGATTCGATTGGCAAGAAAGTAGCGCTGGATGGATATTCCATGAAAATGAACATTGAAATTGCCAAAGAACTCGGCTATATCAAAGCTTTCAAAAATACCCAAATTACCGTCAATGAAATTCACAAGCATCCAAGAAATAAAGTGGTGGTAATTTGCACAGGAGCGCAAGGGGAAGGTAATGCGGTGCTTTCGCGCATCGTCAATGATGAGCATCGTTTTGTGCAAGTGCAAAAAAATGATACCATCATTTTCTCTTCCTCGGTCATTCCTGGCAATGAGCGCACGATTCAGCGCTTGAAAGATGATCTTTATCGCAAATGCGACAATGTGATTCACAGTGATATTTTGGATGTGCATACCAGTGGACACAGCAACGCGCATGATATCCAAGATATTATCAAGCAAATTAAACCAGATTATTTCTTGCCAGTTTATGCTAATCACTATTTCTTGAAAGAAGCTGCCAAGCTTGGAGAAAAAGTTGGTGTGCACAAGGAAAATATTTTTGTGTTGGATAATGGCAATCAGCTTGAACTTGAAAAAGGCAAAGCCAAAATATTGACGCAGAAAGTTGACACGAGTTATGTGATGGTTGATGGTCTGGGCGTGGGCGATGTGGGCGAAGTGGTGCTGCGCGATCGTCAACTGCTTGCCAAGGATGGGATGTTTATGATTGTGGTGGTGATTGATTCGAAAACCAAAAAAATTGTGGGCACGCCTCAAATCACTTCGCGCGGGTTCATTTTCGTCAAAGAAAATTTTGATTTGGTCAATGCGACCAAACGCGTGGTGGAAAAAATTGTCAAAGAAAAAACTTCAGCCGAAGTTTCTGTCAATTGGGAATATGTGAAAAGCAACATTCGTGAAGCAGTGGGTTCTTTCTTGTTTACCAAAACCGAAAGAAGGCCAATGGTGCTTCCAGTGGTGATTGAAGTTTAATTTTTCACAGATACTCGTTCACAAATACTCGCGAATAATGAAATATAAAACATATGAAATTTAAGAAAGTTGACGCTGGGCAGAGTTTTCCGAAGATGGAGGAGGAAATTTTGAAATTTTGGGAAAGCGAGAAAATTTTTGAAAAATCGTTGGAAAAAACCAAGGGTGGAAAGCCTTATACTTTTTATGACGGGCCGCCTTTTGCGACAGGGACTCCTCATCATGGGCATCTTGTGGCCAGCACGATGAAAGATGTGGTGCCGAGATTCTGGACGATGAAGGGGCGCTTCGTCGAGCGAAAATGGGGTTGGGATTGCCATGGACTGCCAATCGAAACATTAGCGGAAAAGGAATTGGGCTTCAAACAAAAAAAAGATATTGAACAGTATGGTGTGGATAAATTCAACGATTTTTGTCGCAGCAAAGTTTTGAGTTATGTGGATGAATGGAAAGTCGTGATCAATCGTTTGGGGCGCTGGGCTGACATGGAAAATGCTTATAAGACCATGGATTTGAATTACATGGAGTCAGTTTGGTGGGTCTTTAAGCAGCTTTGGGACAAGGGGCTGATTTATGAAGGCTATCACTCAATGCACATCTGCACGCGCTGCGAAACCACGCTTTCTCAGCAAGAAGTTTCTGAAGGGTACAAGGATATCAAGGATTTATCGGTAGTTGCGAAATTCGAGTTACTAATTGATGCGAATGACGAGAATGATGCGAATAATACGAATGAAAAAGCGAAGACTTTTGTGTTGGCGTGGACAACGACGCCGTGGACTTTGATTGGGAATGTGGCGTTGGCAGTGGGTGAGGATATTAATTATGTGAAAGTTTCTTTCGAAGGTGCCTTTTATATTTTGGCAAAACAACGCTTGGCTGAAAATTTCAAGGAAAAAGAATTTGAAATTATTTCAGAATTTAAAGGCAGTGATTTGGTTGGCAAGGCCTACAAACCACTTTTTGATTATTATGCCAAAGATGAAAATCTTGAAAATCGTCAAAATGGTTGGAAAATTTATGCGGGTGATTTCGTGACGACGGAAGATGGGGTGGGCGTGGTGCATATTGCGCCAGCGTTTGGCGAAGATGATATGAATCTTGGCAAGGAATATGCTTTGCCTTTTATTCAGCATGTGAAAATGGATGGCACCATCAAAGAACAAGCCGTTGATTTTGCTGGGATGAATGTGAAATCTTTGGAGGACCACATGCAAACTGATATTGAAATCATCAAATATCTGGCAAAAGATGGCACGCTTTTTTCCAAGGAAAAATATGAGCACAGCTATCCACATTGTTGGCGTTGCGACACACCTTTGATCAACTATGCGACTTCATCATGGTTTGTGGCGGTGACAAAAGTGAAAGCAAGGGCATTGGAGCTGGCCAAGGAGATCAACTGGACGCCAGAACATATCAAAGAAGGGCGCTTTGGAAAATGGTTGGAAGGCGCGCGCGACTGGTCAATTTCTCGTCAGCGTTTCTGGGCGTCCGTGATGCCGATTTGGAAATGTGAGTGCGGAGAAATGAAAGTTTTTGGGTCAGTGGCACAGCTCGAAAAAGCAAGTGGTCAAAAAGTTAGCGATTTGCACAAGCATGTGGTGGACAAAATCACGGTACCGTGTGAAAAATGTGGCGAAGTGATGAAAAGAGTTCCGGATGTGTTGGACACTTGGTTTGATTCTGGCTCAATGCCATATGCACAAGCGCATTATCCTTTTGAAAATCAAGAAAAATTTGAAAATGGTTTTCCAGCTGAGTTCATTGCAGAAGGCGTGGATCAAACGCGCGCTTGGTTTTATTATCTGCATTTGATTGCCACTGCCATTAAAGACAAAAATGCTTTCAATAATGTGATCGTCAATGGGATTGTGCTGGCGCAGGATGGCAAGAAAATGTCCAAGCGACTGAAAAATTATCCCGATCCAACTTATCTTTTTGACAAGTATGGCGCAGATGCCTTGCGTTTTTATTTGATGTCCTCACCCGTGGTGGCAGCGGACAATTTGAATTTCAAGGAAAGTGATGTGGCAGATTTGGTGCGCGGAATGTTCCGTATGCTTTGGAATTCATATTCCTTCTTTGTGCTGTACGCCAGCATTGATGGGTTCGATCCAAAGAAAGAACAAACCAAATCCGACAATCTGTTGGACGGTTGGATTTTGTCAGAACTGCATATTTTGATCAAAGAGGTTAATGAGAATATGGAAAAATATGACTTGGCGCGCACTGCCAGACTCTTCCCGAAATTCATCGACAAGCTTTCCAATTGGTATATCCGCAGGTCCCGCAAAAGATTTTGGAAAAGTGAGGATGATAACGATAAAAAGTCTGCTTATCAAACCCTGCACACAGTTTTGGTTGAACTTTCCAAATTGATGGCGCCGTTGGCACCTTTCATGGCCGAGGAGATTTATAAAAATTTGACTGGTGAATTGTCTGTGCATTTGGCTGAATTTCCATTGACAGATGAGAGTTTGATTGATGAGAAACTCAATGAAAAGATGGAAAAAGTTCGTGATATTATTAGTCTCGGTTTGCAATTGCGCTCACAGGCTAAAATAAAAGTCAGGCAACCGCTTTCTAAAATTCAGGTTTTGGTTCAGACTATTGAAGAAGGTCAAAGTCTTGGGGATGAATTTGATAATATGATCGAAGAGGAGTTGAATATAAAAGAGGTGGAAATGATTTATCAAAATCCTGATTGTGTTATTGAGGGCGGAAAAAGTGAAAAATGGGTGAAAGGGGAAATAAAGGGATTAAGCTTTTTTTTAGATATCGAAATCACCCCTGAGCTCAAGCTCGAAGGTCAAGCTCGGGAAGTGGTGCGTTTTGTGCAGGAAATGCGCAAGGAGGCTGGCTATGAAGTGGAAAATCGTATTGTGGTTCAATTTGAAGGTGGCGAGGAAATTTTTGCCAAGTTTTCAGAATTGATTGCCAGAGAAACCTTGGCAGATTCAATTGAAAATGGCAACGGCGAGGGTTTTGATTTGAAAAAGGAATTGGAAGTGGATGGGCTGAAAGTTGCTGTCGCAGTGAAAAAACAATACCAAGCTTGAATTGGCTTATCCTCAAGTAGCGGTAAATTTTTTGAGCTACTATGGATGTGCAAGTCCATGACTGCTGAAGAAATCGTTATGCAGACTGAAATATCTGAAAAAGTTAAAAATATTTTAGCAAAATTGCATTTTTCATACTAATTCGGACAAGTCGGGACGCCCACAAGAGTTCCCTTTTTAAAGGGATTTTTTTCTTGACTCAATTATATTTGGTGCACGGAGTTGATATTTTCCAGTTTATGCCCTAAGATAGGGCAATATGGAAAAGCTCAAGGGTATTGTCATTGAAGGCAAAAAATTGGGTCGCAAATTGGGTTTTCCGACGGCCAATTTCCGAACAGCAACTGCGCTGGAAAGTGGCGTGTATGCTGGTTGGGTGGTTTTGGCTGGCAAAAAATATTTGAGTGCTATTTTTATTTGGCCGGCTAAAAGGTTGTTGGAAGCGTATTTGTTGGACTTCGAGGGTGACCTTTATGGCAAGGAATTGGAAGTTGAAATTTTCGCCAAAATTCGCGAAGCGCTGAAATTTGAAAATCAAGTTCAGTTGATTGCGCAAATTGAAAAAGATGTGGCAACGGTTCGGAAATGGTCTGTGCTGTAGATAGTTTTCAAAAACTAAGTTAGTATTTTTACTTCGCTTGTTTGCTTTTTAGAGCCGCTCCTTGACCGAAAACAATGGTCAAGGGCTAAGATTCGCTGTCGCTCATATTGCCTAAAAAGCAAACAAGCTTGTAAAAATTAAAACTATTATTTGCGACTTGATTCTTTGGAGGTTTAATTTTTTAAACATCGAATTTATGTTCACTGGCATTATCAAAAAAGTTTCCACGGTGGAAAAAGTTTTTCAAGAAAAGGAAAGTCTTTTTGTTCAAATCAAAAAGCCGCAAGGCTGGAAAGTTTGGCTGGGGCAAAGCATCGCAATTAATGGCGTTTGCTCAACCGTGAAAAAACTTGGGAAAAGCAGTTTTGTGGTGGAATATATGCCAGAAACCATCAAAAAAACCACGGTTGGCAAATATCGCAAGGGTACTTTGGTGAATTTGGAAACAAGTTTGAAGCTGAATGATTTGCTAGATGGGCATCTGGTGCAGGGGCATGTGGACACGACGGGAAAAATTTTGGCGGTGAAAAAAGTGCAAGAGTCAATTGTTTTGAAAATTGTCATTCCACTGGCGTTGATGAAATTTGTGGCTGACAAGGGTTCGGTGGCGATTGATGGGATTAGTCTGACGGTTGTCAGCACAGGGAAAAATTGGCTGACTGTATCATTGGTGAGTTTTACATTGGAAAATACCAACTTGGGAAAAATCAAAGTTGGCGATGAGGTCAACATTGAAACAGATGTGTTGGCAAAATATTTGGCTAAATTAATGAAATAAAATATATGCAAAGAAACAATCAAAAAAAGACGGCTGCAGTTGATGCGAAAAAATTCAAAATCGCCATCGTGGTGGCCAAATTTAATGAGGACATTACGGGCGGAATGCTGAAAGGCGCGCTGGAAACTTTGGAAAAAAATGGCGCGCATGAAAAAAATGTCGAATTGGTTTGGGTGCCTGGCGCCCTGGAAATTCCCTTGGCTTGTCAGCGCCTTGCCAAGACCAAAAAATATCAAGGCATTGTGGCGTTGGGTTGCGTGATCAAGGGCGACACAGACCATTATTATTATGTCTGCGAGCAGTCAATCAGCAGGTTGATGCAAGTGTCACTGGAAAACAATTTGCCAATTGGCATGGGCATCATCACCACGGATAATTTGAAGCAAGCCAAAGACAGAGCTGGCACCAAAAACAACAAAGGCACCGAAGCCACTCAGGCGATGCTGGAGATGATATAATAACAACAGAGTGAACACACAAAATAAAACCAGAAAAACATAGAAATTTAAAAATCCAGCAGTAGCTGGGTTTTTGTTTGCCAAAGATGGCTATTTTAGGTAGGATTAAGATATAATTCTCAGAAATGAGTTCTAATAGCAAAAAGATTTTAAAGGTTTATTTCTAAACTCAATGAATCAAATTATCAAAAAAACTTTATTTGTTCTAACGGTGCATTCGGAAAAATATCGGAATAATCTTTTTTATGATGAAGTTAGGCGCGGAATAAATATTCAGGCCAATCTCGAGTGGGTTAATGTGGAGTTTTTGTTTGGATTTGATCATAAAATAGAAACATTTGCTGAGGCTATTGGGGTTATTTTTGCTCCAGATGGAACTTTGAAATGCAAGGAGTTGCTTGAAGAAATCAAAAAAACTTACCAAATTCCAATTATTCAAGTTGACAATCAAATTTCTGATGAGCAATTGGCACCTCGCGTGGATGGTTTCGTAGGCACGGATAATTTTTTCGGAGGAAAGTTGACGGCGGCTTATCTGAAAACTTATTTAAAAAAGGGTGATAAAATTTTGGTGATTGCGGGCAGTCAGAGTTTGCCTTTTTTGTCGTATAATCAAAGACTGGATGGCTTCAAAGCAGAGATGGAAAATTATGCTGAAATTGAGGAAGTGCTTTATGGGGATTTTGATCATCAAAAAATTTACACGCAAGTGCATGAATATTTGGAAAAGAAAACTCTTTTGCCAGCGGCTGTTTTTGCTTTTAATGATGATTCGGCTATTATTGCCAGAAAGGTGATTAATGAAAAAGGACTGACGGCCAAAATAATTATCGCTGGTTTTGATGGCTCGGCAGCGGGGAGAGTGGCGCTTTCAAAAAAACAAATCATTTGTTCTTATGATCAAAATCCTGAAGATTTGGGGCGTAAAGCTTTGCGGCTATATTTGGAAAGCTTGAAAAAAAATGCCACCCCTGCGGAGACCTTGATCAAGGGAACTTTGCTGACAATTCAAAATATTGGGATTACCTATCATGCAGGGGTTGAAAATTTTTTGGATAGAACATTGACCCCGTTTATTTTTAGGAAGCGAAAATATGAATTATTTTTTGATAAACTTGCAAAACCCTTGGCTGATTGCAAAAATGAACTTATTTGCCCGATTATCCTTGGTGATAAGTGCGAGCTTGGACGGGCTGTCAAAGAAATTGAGGCGGATCGGTTTATAATTGTCTCAGATGACAGCGTCTATTTGAAAAAAGAAAGTTTGGAAGTGCGACAAATGCTGGAGGAAGCTGGAAATATTTGCGAGCAAGTTTCTTTCGCACAAGGTGAAAAAAACAAAAATCCGCAAGAACTCATTTGCTTGATTGAAAAAATCTTGGCAAAAGGAATTACCAAAAAATCTTGTCTGCTCTTGCTGGGAGGTGGAGTCACGGGAAACATTGGAGGCTTGGCTGCATCTTTGCTTTATAGGGGAATTAAATTTGTGCATATTCCAACAACTTTGATGCATATGGTTGATTCTTCGACGGGTGGCAAGCAAGCAGTTGATAGTGAGAGTGGAAAAAACACCATCGGAAATTTTTATGAGCCAGAATTTATTTTTATTGATGTTAATTATTTGCAAGCTTTACCAGAAATTGAATTGGTAAATGGGCTGGCAGAAAGTATCAAGCATGCGCTTTGTCAGGACAAAGATTTTTATGATTTTATTTTAAGAGAAAATGAAAAGATTTTAAAGCGGGATGAAAAAAGTTTGCAAGAAATAGTAGAAAGAACCATCAGGTTAAAATTGAAAATTTTGGAAAATGATTCTTATGAACTTAGTGAGGGGATGGTGCTGGTTTATGGGCATACGATTGGAAATGCGATAGAATCTGCTTCGAAATTCAAGTTGAGTCATGGTCAGGCAATTAGTATGGGGATGGTTGCGGCAGCGAAAATTGCCCTGATGCTTGGAATAACCAATGAGGAATTGGTTGTGCAACATGTGAATATTTTCAGGAAGTATGATTTGCCAGTTGTTATCCCAGCGTTTATTGAGCTAACTGAAATTATGGATTTTTTGAAATTTGATAAAAAACATGTCGATAATCCAATGAGCTTTGTGTTGCTTGAGGGAATTGGCAAGGTTTATATGCAAAATGGCGTTATTGCCAAACAAGTTGATGCAGAAATTATTAGCAAGGTTTTGCGTGAAATGTATTAGAAACTATAAACTATAGATTTAAAATTTTTAAGTATAAATCAAAAAATATGGCAAACAAAAAACGCATTTTTTCGGGGATTCAACCGAGTGGGAATTTACATTTGGGAAATTATTTGGGGGCAATTGCCAATTGGGTCAAATTGCAGGACGAATTTGAATCGATTTTTTGCGTGGTGGATTTGCATGCCATCACGGTGCCACAAGATCCGGAAATGCTCAGGCAAAAAACTTTGGAGATTGCCAAGATTTATTTGGCAGCTGGCATTGACCCTGAAAAATCGACAATTTTTGTGCAGTCGCAAGTCAGTGAGCATGCGGAGTTGGCATGGGTGCTTAATACGATTGCAAAAATTGCGGATTTGGATAAGATGACGCAGTTTAAGGATAAGTCGCAAAAGGGCGGGCGGGAAACTTCAGGCGTGGGATTGTATGCTTATCCAGTGTTAATGGCAGCGGATATTATCCTTTATGACACTGAGATTGTGCCCGTAGGGGAAGACCAAAAACAACATGTGGAGTTGGCAAGAGATTTAGCCAGAAGGTTTAACAAAAAATTTGGCGAAACTTTTGTGGTGCCGAAAGCTTTTGTGAAAGAAGAAGGGATGCGCGTGATGGGCTTGGATGACCCGAGCAAAAAAATGAGCAAGTCAGCAACTTCAGAATACAACTACATTTCTTTGACCGATGATGCGGAAACTGTGCGGCGCAAAATCAAAAAAGCGGTGACCGATTCGGGCAGCGAAATAATTTATAGTGACGACAAGCCCGCACTCAAAAATTTGATCAATATTTTCGTTTCGCTTTCAGGCAAAACTTTCAAGGAAATTGAAGCGATGTATGTCGGCAAAGGCTACGGCGATTTCAAAAAAGATTTGGCCGAAGTGATTGTGAATTTTCTGACACCGTTTCAAACCAAACTGGCCGCGATTTCCGATGAGCAGGTGTTGGAAATTTTGCGCGCAGGTGGTGAAAAAGTCCGACCTTTGGCAAAAGCCAAATTGGATGAAGTGAAAAGGAAGGTCGGCTTTGTTTTATAGAAAAAGGAAAAAAGGGGATTAAGGGGATCAAGGGGATAAAAAAGGGGGCATAATGAGGATTAAGGGGATTTGAAA
>Ga0194058_10000367_pt1 | contig 21483 bp, 18 predicted proteins | sample SepL4417m_MetaG_FD_155490 | JGI IMG/M metagenome (GOLD analysis project Ga0194058, IMG submission 155490) | Anoxic zone freshwater microbial communities from boreal shield lake in IISD Experimental Lakes Area, Ontario, Canada - Sep2016-L442-17m | ecosystem: Environmental > Aquatic > Freshwater... | reverse complement strand
CGTAAATGCTGGCTTCTAATTCCCTGTCCATCTGCCGCTGCACCTGGTGCCAGAGGGCCGCATCTACGCCTGCCAGCAGCAGGATCCCCATGGCGGCCATGGGGAGCAGTAGATGCCGCAGCGACGGCTTGGTGGAGGAGTCCGCCCGATGCGAAGCGGCTGAGGCGGCGGCCGCCTCAGTCATCGTCTTCGCCATGGGATCCTAGGTTGCTCTTCCTGGTGGTTCTTGAAGGTCAGGCTTTGGAGGCTTTGGATTTTTTAGCACGTTTAGCGCGCGCAGCCTTTTTGGCAGATTGAGCGTGCTTGGCAGCTGGCTGGCTGGCGCGGCGCTTGGCCCAGCGGGCCTTGGCTGCAGCCGAGATGCGGGCGCGGCCTGCCGGGCTCATCTTGCGTTTGCTGCGCTTCCGCGCGGCCTTGGCTTTCGATGCCGGCTTGCTCCTGGCGGGCGCGGACGCCTTGGGCATGAATGGGGCAACAACATCGATAGCCGACTTCGCCACATCCTTGATGACCTTGCCGATTTCGTTTTCCAACTCTTCGATGCCCTTGATGAGCTGGCCCTTTTTTTCTGTCAGCGCGAGCAGGTTGCGAAGGGATTGGCTTGTGATGTGTGATATGTCCATGTTTGAAGTAGGAATTTAGCATCAAGCCCCGCGCCTTTGGCAATAGAAAACCGCTCCGGCCCTTGCGGCGGCTCGCGGAATCTGATATGCCATCCCGCACTGAATATGCCCACTTACGAATACGAATGCGAGAAGTGCCGGAAGACGTTCGACGTTTTCCAGTCCATGAAAGACCCGGTGTTTAAGACCTGTCCCGAGGCGCAGTGCCGGATGAGGAAATGGGGGAAGGGGAAGGTCCGCCGGCTCGTCGGCACCGGGGCCGGGCTGATCTTTAAAGGCAGCGGATTCTACATCACGGACTATCGCAGCGAGGGCTACAAACAGTCGGAAAAGAAAGAGTCCGGAGAGGCTTCCAAACCGGCGGCCGCACCCGACAAATCCGACAAGGCCGACAAGGCCGACAAGCCCAAGCCGGAGCCGAAAAAGGAATCCAAGCCGGAGCCGAAAAAGGAATCCAAGCCGGGGAAGAAATCCGAATGAGCGCGAAGGGCTGCCCGCATTGCGGCGTCGCGAACGACTTCACGAGGGTTTTCTGTGCGGATTGCGGGACCCGGCTTCCGGATGCGGCCCCATCGGCCGAGGCTCCTGCGCTGGCCGCCCAAGGCAGGCCTGCGCCCCAGGCCGCGCCCCCGATTTCCAAGCCTGTTCGGAGAACCCCGCGCAAGCCCGCTCCCAAGCCTGCCGAGAGCGGTTTCTTTGGCGTGCTGCTGCGCGAGCTGATTCTGACGGCCTTCCTGGGAGCGATTCTGGCCGGGTTGATCCAGATGGCAAGGGAGCCGGACAGGATCCCGCCGCGCGCCTCCGCGAATGCGACCGCCGCAAAGGAGGCGATGGTCACCCTCCGCGAGCTGTGCGCCTCCGCGAAGCCGGCCAGCTGGACGATCAACCAAAACGCTGTGAACGAGTTTCTCGCGACAACCATCCAGATGGAGGCATCGGGCGGCGCCGGCAGCCGGGGCGCTCAATTCCAAAGGGCGTTTATCCGATTTGATGCCGGCCGTTTGGATTTGGGGGTCGAGCAGCAGGTCCTGGGCCGCAGCCTTTACTTTTTGCTGAGCGTCATGCCGGAGCCATCTGGGCAGGGCTTGGGGGCGAAGGTTGTTGGCGGCGCGATCGGGCGGCTTCCGATGCCCCCGCTTCTTCTTCCGGTCTTCATGCGGATTTTCCAGCCGACGATCACCGGGCTTGCCCAGCCGCTCGGCTTGCTCCGCCAGGCAAAATCTGTGACGATCAAACCGGAGGATGTCACGCTGCAATGGGCTGGGCCCGATCCGCGCTGATCGCTTCCGGGCTGCTGGCCTCCGCCGCCCACGCACCAGCCGTGCCCGATTCTCCGCTTTCCGGACGGACCACCAGCTCGTCCGGACACTTCGTTATTTACTCGAAGGACGCCGTCCGCCGGTCGCTGATCGCCCAGCGCGCGGACGCGGCACGAACCGCGTGGAATGCGAAGCTGGGACCGGATGAAAGCGGAGCGCGCCCGATCATTATCCAGGATCTCATCGGCAGCGTCAAACCCCGGGGGAACCCGAATGCGGTCACAACAATTTTTGTGGGCGATGGCGGAGCCCTCAAAGTGCAGACCTGCCTGTACGATTCCTCGGTGCTGCGCGGGCAAGCATTGAGCGGGGAGATTTACCGTGCGCTCGGGCTCGAGTGGATCTATAGGAACCATCCGCTCAAAGCCGGCAAGCCGTTCCGCTCGCCTCCGATCTGGCTTCTCGAAGCCTTGGCCGAGGAGGATCGCCTGCGGCAGGATGGCACCCCGGCAGGAGTCTATGCCGCGCTGCTCCAGAGCGAGCGGCCCCCGAAGCTCGAGGATTTCCTCCGCGCCAAGCCGGAGCTGATGGAGGCGACGTCGCTGACACTCTACCGGACGGAGGCGCTGGCCTTCTTGAAGGCGCTCCTGGGGCTGCCAGAGGGTGGGAGAGGGCTCGGCAGCTTCCTTTCCTCGCTGGCCCAGGAGGATAGCGATATGAAATCGTTGCTGGCCGCGTTTCCCTCGCTGGGCAACGATCCCTCCCGCCTCGGGAAACTTTGGACGCTGGCCATCGCCAGGGGCTCCGCTGGCAAAGGGGCTGAGCCGCTCAGCGTTGGCGAGACCAGCCGCGCGCTCAAATCTCTGCTCGACATCTTCGCGCCGCCCGATCCTAAAAAGCCGAAGACGGTTGCCGCCACCGGGGCGGCCGCGCTTTCCGCCATCGCACAATCCGATGGCGGACCCTTCCTGATGCGGCAGAAATCCGCCGACCTCTTCGCCCTGGAGTACCGCGCGCACCCGCTCCTGAAGCCGGTCATCGCCGAATACCGGAGCATCGCCGCCCAGCTCGCCCAGAAGCCGCGCAAAAATGTCAGCCGCCAGGTTGAGGAAAACGGAAAGATTTTCGATCTTCTCTTGCAGAGGGCCGGCCAGGTGGACGATTATATGAATTGGTTCGAGGCGACTCAGCTCGATACCCTCAGCGATAACTTCCTGAAGATCAGCAGCCCGGCAGCTCCAGAGAAGCGGCGCGACGCGCTCAGCCTTCACCTGGACGAGATCGAGGATCGCGGCTGGTGAATTGCCTGCCGGGCTGGCGGAAAAACATCCCATGAAACCTTTCCCATTCCTCTGCCTTCTCGCGGCTGTTCTTGCCTTGGGTGCCTGCCGCCGCGCGAAGCCGCCGAAAGCCGAGGCGCCGGCGCCGGTCGAAGTGGCTGCGGTCGAAAAGCGGACGATGCCGGTCGAGATGAAGGCGATCGGCACGGTCGAGCCCATCGCCAGCGTGCGAATCAAATCCAAGGTGCAGGGGGAAATCCTTCAGGTCTGCTTCGCGGATGGCGCCCAGGTCAAATCCGGGGACGTGCTTTTTCTCATTGACCCGCGAGCGTTCGAGGCCGCCCTGAACCGGGCCCAGGCGAACCTCGCGATCGCCAGGGCCTCGGCGGAGAATGCGTCCGAACAGGCTGCGCGCTACAGCACGCTCATCAAGCGTGGGGTCGCCTCCAAGGAACAAACCTCCCAATTTCTCACGACAGCAGAATCACAAAAATCCGAGCTCGCCGCCCGCCAGGCCGACCTGGACGAAGCGCGGCTTTCCCTCGAGTGGACGCGTGTGACGGCGCCGGTTTCCGGGCGCGCGGGGGCCGCCCTGCTCAAGGCCGGAAATATTGCGCAGCCGAACGTGGACACGCTGGCTGTCATCAACCAGATGCAGCCGATCTACGTGACATTTTCCCTGCCAGAAAATTCTTTGGCTGGGGTTCGTCGGTGGATGCAGGGGCGTTCGCCTGCGGTGACCGCGTATGATCCGGATTCCGCCCGCGCTCTCGGTACGGGCGAGCTGACGTTCGTGGACAACGCGGTGGACCGGGGGTCCGGCATGATCGCGTTTAAGGCGACATTTCCCAATCCGGATGAAAGCCTCTGGCCTGGGCAGTTTGTGGACGTCACGGTGAAGCTCGCCGAGGAGCCGGATGCCCTTGTCATTCCCGCGACCGCAACGATGGAGGGGCAGCAATGCACCCAAGTCTATGTGGTCGACGGAGACGTTGCCAGCCTTCGGAAAGTCGTAATGGAAAGGTCGGTCGGAGGGCTGGCCATCATCGCAAGCGGGCTCCAGGCCGGCGAGCTCGTCGTGACATCCGGGCAGCTTCGCATTACCCCGGGCGGACGGGTCGCAGTCAAGCCTCTGCCGGAATCCGAAAGCAACAACCGAAATGGGCATCACTGACCCCTTCGTTCGGCGGCCGATCATGACGACGCTCGTCATGATCAGCATCCTCGCCGCCGGGCTCCTGGCATACTTCCGCCTCCCGGTCAGCGACCTCCCGAGCGTCGACTTCCCCACCATCACCGTCTCCGCCGGCCTCCCGGGCGCCAGCCCGGAGACCGTCGCCTCCGCAGTCGCCCTCCCGCTGGAAAAAAAGTTTTCGACGATTGCGGGGATTTCCTCGATGACATCGTCGAGCGTGCTCGGGGCGGCGACGGTCACGATCCAGTTTGATCTTTCGCGCGACATTGATGCGGCGGCGCAGGACGTGCAGGCCGCGATTTCCCAGGCGCAGCGCGACCTGCCGGTGGACATGCCGGCACCCCCGTCGTTCCGCAAGGTCAACCCCGCCGAGCAGCCGATCCTCATGCTCGCGGCCTACTCGGATTCCCTCCCCTACAGCAAGGTCGACGAATACGCGGACACGCTGATCGCCCAGCGGCTCTCGACCGTGCTCGGCGTCGCGCAGGTGGATCTTTACGGCTCCCAAAAGTATGCCGTCCGGGTGAAGGTGGATCCGCGCGAGCTCGCGACTCGCGGCATCGGCCTCGACGAGGTGGAGGGAGCGATCAAGGAGGGGAACTCGAACGCCGCGACCGGAGAGCTCGATACCGGAGCCAAGGCGCGGACGATCGAGTCCACCGGCCAGCTCACGAATGCCCAGGCGTTCCGGGAGCTGATCGTCTCCTACCACGAAGGGTTCCCGGTGCGGCTCAAGCAGATCGCAACCGTTATTGACGGGGTGGAGAACGAAAAGAACCTCGGCTGGTATAACGGGTCCCGAGGGGTCGTTCTGGCCATCCAGCGCCAGCCCGGGGCGAATACCGTTGCCGTCATTGACCGCCTCCGCGAGCTCCTGCCGGCTTACAAGGCCCAGCTTCCCGGCGGCATGAAGCTCGACATCCTTTACGACCGATCGGTGTCCATCCGCAAATCCCTTCACGATGTGCAATTCACTCTCCTTCTCGCGGTATCCCTCGTCGTTCTCGTGATCTTCCTCTTTTTGCGCAACCTCCGCGCCACCCTGATTCCGAGCGCGGCCATCCCGCTCTCGATCATCGGCACATTCGCTGTGATGTCGCTGCTCGGGTTCAGCGTGAACAACTTTTCGCTGATGGCCCTGATCCTTGCGGTTGGGTTTGTTGTGGACGATGCGATCGTCGTGCTGGAAAACATTGTCCGCCACATTGAGCGGGGGTCTCCCCCGCTGCAGGCGGCGCTTGAGGGCGGCCGGGAGATCGGCTTCACGATCGTCTCCATGACGCTCTCGCTCTCGGCCGTATTCCTTCCTGTCCTTTTCATGGGCGGCATCCTTGGCCGGCTGCTCAACGAATTTGCGATCACCATCGCCGCCGCGATCCTCATCTCCGGGTTCGTCTCCCTCTCGCTCACCCCCATGCTCTGCAGCCGCTTCCTCCGGCAGGCGCACAGCTCGAGCCGCTCGAGCCTGTTCCGCTGGTCGGAGTCGGCTTTTGCCGCGATGCTCCGTGGGTATGAAAAAACGCTGCGCATTGCGTTGCGCCGCCACCATTACGTGAGCGCGGCCGCACTCGCCATGGCTGCCGCCACCGTCTGGCTTTTTCTCATCGTGCCGAAGGGCTTCCTCCCGAACGAGGATGCCAACCGCATCATGATCTCGACCGAGGCCGAGCAGGGGGTGGCATTTGACCGGCTGATGGCGCTCCAGCAGTCGGCGGCGGCGATCGTGGCAACAAGCCCCTACATTGACGGATTCATGTCCCGGATCGGTTCCGGCCAGTCCTCGACGGCAGGAAATACCGGGCGGCTTGCTCTCACTTTGAAGCCTCGGAGCGAGAGGCCGCCGATCGACGACATCGTGCGGCAGCTCCGCAAAGATCTCGACGGCATTCCCGGGCTCAAGGTCTTTGTGCAAAATCCTCCGGCCGTCCGGATCGGCGGCATGCAGACGAAGAGCCTCTACCAGTTCACGATCTTCGGACCGAACCTTGAGCGCCTTTATGCCGCAGCCGCCACGATGGAGTCGAAGATGCGCGGCATCCCTGGGATCGTGGATGTCACCACCGACCTCCAGATCACGAGCCCCCAGGTCCTCCTGGACATCAACCGCGACAAAGCCTCCACGCTGGGAGTCAGCGCGGCTCAGATCGAGCGCACCTTGGGGGCGGCGTATGGGGCCCGGCAGGTCTCCACGATCTACACCCCGAACAACCAGTACCGCGTCATCCTTGAGGCCAGCGATGATTTCAAGCGCGAGGCAGCAGACCTCTCCCGCCTCTACGTCAGGTCGTCATCGGGACGGCTCGTCGCCATTGACGCCCTCGCCCAATTGAAGACGCGTGTCGGCCCGCTGACGGTCCAGCACCTCGGCCAGCTCCCGGCGGTCACGCTCTCCTTCGACCTTGCCCGGGGTGCCTCGCTCGGCGAAGTGGTTCCGCTCATCGAGGGCCTAGCGGCCAACAGCCTCGACGCGGAGATGGGCTCCCAGTTCCAGGGGGCGGCGCAGGCGTTCCAATCCTCCCTCCGCAACCTCGGATTCCTTCTGATCATGGCGGTCGTCGTCATCTACATCATCCTCGGCATCCTTTACGAAAGCTTCGTCCACCCGCTCACCATCCTCTCCGGCCTGCCGTCGGCCGGCTTCGGGGCGCTCCTCACGCTTCTGCTTTTCGGCATGGAGCTGAATGTCTATGGCTTCGTCGGACTCCTCATGCTCATCGGTATCGTGAAAAAAAATGCGATTATGATGATCGACTTTGCGCTTGCCGCCCAGCGCCAGGACCGCTTGGCTCCGGAGCGCGCGATCTTCGAGGCCTGCCTGGTCCGGTTTCGCCCGATCATGATGACCACGCTCGCCGCGATGGTGGGCACGCTCCCGATCGCGCTCGGGCTCGGGGCCGGAGGCGATGTCCGCCAGCCGCTCGGGCTCGCGGTGGTCGGCGGGCTGCTCTTCTCCCAGCTCGTCACCCTCTACATCACCCCGATTGTTTACCTCTACCTCGAGCGCTACGGCCGTTCGGCCAGCCCCCTGCAGCCAGACGCCGCCGCGCCCGCTGCCGGCTGAAATCATTTCTCGTTTCCGGGGCCCCTTCCTGCTAGCCCTCTGAGCATGAGGATCGTCGTTACCGGCCTGATCGGCCAATACGCATTTGGCGGGGTCACGTGGGATTACATCCAGTATATGCTGGGGTTCCGGGAGCTCGGCCACGATGTCTGGTATCTCGAAGACACTTCGGCGTGGGCGTATGATCCGGTGAAGCAGGAGCCGAGCGCGGACTGCTCGCACAACACCAGCTACCTCGGACGCGTCATGGAGGATTTCGACATGGGGGATCGCTGGATCTACCGCAACGGGGCGGACGGCACCTACCACGGGGTTGCTGATGCCGGTGCGGCCGAGAGCATCCTGGCCTCGGCCGATGTGCTTGCAAATGTCTCCGGCGCCTGCTGGCTGCGCGAGCCGACGGCTGTGATACCGCTCAAGCTATTCCTCGACGGAGATCCGATGTTCACCCAGATCAGCCTTGCGGCCGATCCCGGATCGGAGTTTGCCGCGCGTGTCACCTCCCACGAGAAGCACTATTCCTTCGGGCTCAGCATCGGGCACGCGGGCTGCCAGGTCCCTGCGTGCGGCCTCAAATGGCTGCCGACCGTCCAGCCGGTCGCGCTCGGCCGGTGGGAAAAACCTATGGTCCCCGAAGCTGCGAGCCACATCGCTGAAGGTGCCTGGACGACGGTCATGAACTGGGCGAGCTACGCCCCCAAGGAGTTTGGCGGGCTGACCTACGGGCAGAAAGACTTGGAGTTCTCACGCTTCCTGGACCTCCCATCGCTCACGCCGGAAAAGTTTGTTCTGGCGATGGGGCAGGGGGTCGGGCAGAGCCGCCCGACCGGGATCCTCGAACAGAAGGGCTGGACGATCATTGAGCCGGACGTCCATATCCCGGATTACTCGAGCTACCACGACTTCCTGACCCGCTCGAAGGGCGAGTGGAGCATCGCAAAAAACGGCTACGTGCGCTCGCGCAGCGGATGGTTCAGCTGCCGGAGCGCCTGCTACCTTGCGGCCGGAAAGCCGGTCGTCGTCCAGGATACCGGCTGGACCGACCATCTTCCTTCGGGCGATGGGGCGCTCGCATTCGGCACTCCCGAGGAGGCCGCCGCCGCGATCGCGAAAGTTTCCTCAAACTACCCGCACCACTGCCGGGCTGCCCGCGCGTATGCAGAGAAGCACTTCGACGCGGCGAAGGTCTGCGCCGAGCTTCTCTAGAACCGAGAAGAACCGGCTATTCGCCGACTTCGAGCCCCATCTGGCGCGCGGTGCCGCAGAGCGTGCGGAACGCCGCCTCTTCGTTGCGCGCGTTCATGTCCTTCATCTTGATTTTGACGATGTCCATCACCTGCTTCTTCGTCAGCTTGCCGACTTTGACCTTGTTCGGCTCTTTCGAGCCGGAAGCCAGCCCGGCCGCCTTTTTCAAAAGGATCGCCGCCGGCGGCGACTTCGTGATGAAGGAAAAGCTCTTGTCCTTGTAAACGGTGATGACCACCGGAAGGATGTCCCCAGCCTGTTTTTGTGTCGCCGCATTGAACTCCTTGCAGAACGCCATGATGTTCACGCCCTGCTGACCGAGGGCCGGGCCCACCGGAGGCGCCGGATTTGCCTGGCCCGCAGGAATCTGCAACTTGATCTTTCCAACAATTTCTTTCGCCATAGTAAAAAGGAATCCGCCAACCGGGCGGAAAAGGGGTCCAGCTGACCACTGGAAACCAGCTCTGGCAAGCAGTTTTTCTGGATTTCTTTATCGCGCGTCGCGGGCGCATGCCTGGTTTGCGTCTAGGCGAGGAACCTCCGCATGTCCGCCGGCATTTCGCATGTCCAGTCCAGGGAGGTCCCTTGCCAGCCGAAAGCGATCCTTGCGGAATGCAGGGCCTGGCGAGGAAGGAGCAGGCGCCCGGCAAGCGATTCCGTCCAGCCGGTGCGGGCGAACTCCAGGTAGCAGCCCGGGGACGGGCCGTAAATCTTGTCGCCCAGCACCGGATAGCCGGAGTGGGAGAGGTGCACCCGAATCTGGTGGGTCCTTCCGGTGATCGGTTCGGCGGCGACCAGCGCGAACCGCCCCTCGCGGCGCTGGATTTTCGACAGAACACGGAACCGCGTTCTCGCCTGCGAGCCGGCCGGATGCACCGCCCGCTGAAGGTAAATCGGGGATTCCTCAACCTCGCCGAGGCGGATGATCGGCGCGTCGACTTCAAACTCCTCCTCGGCGGGCCAGCCGCAGACGATCGCCCGATACGACTTCCGGATTTTTTTCTCCTGCATGGCCAGCCCGGCAGCCCGGGCGGCCGGGGCGGATTTTGCCACGAGCACGGCCCCGCTGGTTTCGCGGTCGAGGCGGTTCACGAGCGAGACCTGCCCGCCATTTGCCAGCTCGTAGCCGAGCAGTTCGCGGAGCGCGTCCCAGAGCGTCCGCGAGCCGCCCGGCTTCGTCGGATGCACGAGCAGCCCGGCCGGCTTGTTGACGGCCAGAAAATCGGGGGTCTCCCCGAGGATTTCAAAGTCTGCAGGAACCGGATGCATAGCGAGGCGGAAGGCCGAACGTAATCCATTCGCGAAACACACTCAAAGATTGCTTCCCAAAAATTTGCCATGCTGGTTAATGTGGCTCGCGGCGTGCCAGCGACAGCAGCGGCCGGAAGACAAATTCACCATGGAAAACCCGTCCAACAAACCACCTGCCGTGAAGGCGGATGACCCGCGCCTTCAGAAGTTTTCGATTTTTGCCGGCCTCGGCAACGACGAGCTCGCCTGCCTGCTCGGCCTGACCGACTCGCTCGAGTTTCCTGCGGGGGCAACAATCGTCCATGCCGGCGAGCCCGGGCATTGTCTTTACGTCCTTCTGGAAGGGCGCGCGAAGGTGACGGTGGACGTCGACGGGCGCGAGGTCGAGCTGGCCCGGCTCGAAAGCGGAGACTTCTTCGGAGAGGTTTCACTGGTCGACGACGGCCCGCGCTCGGCTAACGTGACGTCCGTTGACCCGTGCGTCATTCTCCGGATCACGCGCATGACGATCGGAGTGCTCAGCGGGCTCCAGCCCGAGGCGGCGATCCAGATCCTTGGCGCCATCGGCCGGGCGCTCGTCAGGCGGCTCCGCGCCAGCAACCAGAAATACCTCGATATCCTGCTCAGCAAAACCCAGCACCCCTAAAAATTTTTAAAAAAGAACAAAGACCCGTGGACAAGCAACGCACACTCGCATCTCCCGCCACATTGACCGGCAGCGCCCTTCACACGGGCGAGAACGTCACCCTCACGATCCTTCCTGCCGCCGCCGGGCACGGATTCAAATTCCAGCGCGTGGATCTGCCGGACGAGCCGGTTGTTGACGCGGCCGTCGCGCATGTCAAAACCGTTGAGCGCGCGACAACCCTCGTGCAGGGGATGGTGAAAATACACACCGTCGAGCACGTCCTTTCCTCGCTCAGCGGGCTCGGGGTGGATAACGCGCTCATCCAGATGAACGCGAACGAGCCGCCGATCGGCGATGGCAGCGCCTCGGCGTATGTGGAAATTATTTTGAAGGCAGGGATCGTCACCCAGGACGCCGCACGCAGCTACCTCGACGTCGCCGAGCCGGTGACGATCGAGTCGGGCGAGTCGCTGATCGTCATCCTGCCGGACACGAAATTTCGGATCTCCTGCACGCAGGCGGGCCCGGAGGGGAGGTTCACCCAGTTTCTTTCAGCGGAGATCACGCCGGAATTTTACGAAAAGCAGCTTGCGCCTGCGCGGACGTTTGTTTTTTACGAGGATGTCAAGCCGCTGATGGACAAGGGGCTGATCAAGGGAGGGAGCCTCGAGAACGCGATCGTCGCGCGCGGCGAGAGCGTCCTGAGCAAGGAGCCGCTGCGCTTCCCGGACGAGTTTGTGCGCCACAAGATGCTCGACATCGTCGGCGATCTCGCGCTCTGCGGGCGGCGCCTGCGCGCACATGTGATCGCAGTGAAGCCCGGCCACGGGATCAACACCGAGGCGGCCAAGCGCCTTGCGGCACGCCTCGCCTCGATTGTTGCCGTCGCCCAGCGCCCGATCGCCTCGCCAGCCGGGGCGATGGACATCAACGAGATCATGCGGGTGCTCCCTCACAGGTTCCCATTCCTGATGGTGGACCGGATCATTGAATTCCAAGGGGACACCAGGGCGATCGGGGTGAAGGCCGTTTCGATCAACGAGCCATTTTTCCAAGGCCACTTCCCCTCGCATCCCGTGATGCCGGGAGTCCTGCAGCTCGAGGCCATGGCCCAGGTGGCCAGCATCGTGATGATGCGCAAAACCGAAAACGAGGGGAAGATCGGGTATTTTATGAGCGCCGATGAGGTGAAGTTCCGAAAGCCGGTGATGCCTGGGGACACGCTCTTTATCGAGTGCGAGCTCACGAGCGTGAAAAAGCGTCTCGGCAAGGCTTCGTGCCGGTGCCTTGTCAACGGGGAAGTCGTTTCTGAATCCCTGCTGCTCTTCGGGCTAGTGGACAAATGACGACCATCCACCCCAGCTCCGTCGTGGATCCAGCAGCCGTCCTCGGGGACGGGGCCGAGATCGGGCCGTTCTGCCAGATCGGGCCGGACGTCGTGATCGGCGCAGGCTGCCGCATGCTCGGACACGTCACGATCGCCGGCCCGTCGAAGGTCGGAGACGGCAATACGTTTTTCCCCTACTGCTCGATCGGCCAGCGCTCGCAGGATCTGAAATACTCGCGCGAGCCAACCCACCTCGAGATCGGAAACGATAATTCGTTCCGAGAGTTTTGCACCGTGAACCGGGGCACCCTCCCGGGGGCCGTGACCCGCATCGGAAACCACGGAAATTTCCTCGCCTATTCGCACGTCGCCCACGACTGCACGGTCGGCGACCACGTCATTTTTTCGAACAACGGAACGCTCGCCGGACATGTGACCGTCGAGGATCACGCGGTCATCGGCGGGCTTTCCGGAGTCCACCAGTTTTGCCGGATCGGCCGCCACTCGATCGTCGGCGGGTGCACGAAGATCGTCCAGGATGTGCCTCCGTATATGATCGCGGACGGGAACCCGGCGGAGATCCGAGGTGTTAACCAGGTCGGGCTCGAGCGGCGAGGATTCGCGGCGGCGGACGTCCGCTCGCTCCGCGAGGCCTACCGGTTCCTCTACCGCCTGAACCTGAACGTCAAGCAGGCGTGCGAGAAGATCGTTGCAGAGGTCCCCGCCTCGGAAGCCCGCGACCATCTCCTCGCATTTATCGAATCCTCCCAGCGGGGGATCGTGCGCTGAGCAACGCGAGATGCTGACGATCCGGAACCTGAAGAAAAGCCATGGCGGGCGGGTCCTCTTTGAAGACGCGTGCCTGCAGGTGAACTATGGCGAACGGTCCGCGCTTGTCGGGCCGAACGGCTCCGGGAAATCCACCCTCTTTTCCCTGGTTTTAAAAAGGGACGATCCGGATTCCGGAACGGTCCAGCGCGACGAGTGGACGATGCTCGGCTACCTCCCGCAGGAGGGCGAGGCGGTCGGCGAAGAAACCGCTCTCGACATCGCCACCGGCCGCGCGGGCGAGGTCCCGGCCCTGGAGGCGCTTCTGGCGTCGCTGGAAAGCCAAGGGATCGTGGAGGGGGCGGAATACCTGGAGGCCCACGCAAAGCACGAGGCGCTCTGCAGCCCGCACGTCGAGGCGAAGGCCAGGAAAATGCTCAAGGGCCTGGGCTACCGCGAGCAGGATTTTGACCGCCCCGGCAAGGAGCTCAGCGGGGGATGGGTGATGCGGGCCCACCTCGCTCGCCTGCTCGTCATGGAGCCGGATCTCCTCCTGCTCGACGAGCCGACAAACCACCTCGACCTGCTCTCGCTGCTCTGGCTTCAAAAATACCTGCAAAACTATTCCGGGGCCGTGCTTCTTATCTCGCACGACCTTGAATTCATGGATGCGCTCGTCGGCAAGGTGTTCGAGATTTCGAACCGGAAAATCGTTTCCTACACGGGGAACTATTCTGAGGCGATGCGCCTGCGCGAAGCGAGCTACGAGCAGCAGGCGGCCGCATACAAAAACCAGCAGAAGGAAATCGTCGCGCTCCAGGAGTTCGCCGACCGGTTCCGCTCGGTCTCGTCGAAGGCCGCCCAGGCGCAGAGCAAGCTCAAGCAGATCGAGCGGATGGAAAAAATCGAGCGCCCGGAGGCCCCGAGAAAGCCGTTCCGGTTTCGGATCCCCCAGCCTCCGCGCGGGGGCCAGCGGGCGATCAGCTTGGAGGGGATCCACATGGCCTACGGCGACAACCCGGTTTACTGCGGCCTCGACCTCCTTGTCGAGCGGGGCGAGCGCACCGCTCTGGTCGGGCCAAACGGTGCCGGGAAATCCACCCTCCTCAAGATCCTCGCCGGGCTTGTCGCCTTCCAAAAAGGAGCCAGGCAGGAGGGACACAACTCGAAGATCGGCTACTTCAGCCAGCACCGCTCGGCGTCGCTGGATCCAGCAAACTCGGTGCTCGAGGAGGTCCTCGCCTGCAGCGGAGCGCTCCGGGAGGAGGATGCCCGCGCAATGCTCGGATCGTTCCTCTTCCGCCGGGACGACCTCCACAAAAAAACTGCGGTGCTCAGCGGCGGAGAGAAGACCCGCCTCAACCTGATCAAGTTTTTGGTGGATCCCCCCAACCTCCTCCTCATGGACGAGCCGACCACCCACCTCGATATCCTCACGGTCGAGTCGCTCGTGCTCGCGCTAGAGGCCTACGAGGGCACGCTCGTGTTCATCTCGCACGACGTCCACCTCATCCGAAAGCTCGCAAACAAGATCCTCCACATCAATGCCGGAACCGTCACCTCGTATTCCGGCGGCTACGACTACTTCCTGGAAAAATCCGGGCTTCTGGGCTCCGAGCGCTTCGCCCTCACCGCCTGAGCTTGCCCGCCCGGTCAGTTTTTTGCGGCGGATTGTTCGAGCTCCCGGAGCTCGGCGTCGAGAATGCTCCCCTTTTCCGGGGAAAGCTTTTTTCGTGCGAGGGCGGCGGCCTTTTGGGCATCGGCTTTTTTTCCCGCACCGATGAGGGCCGTGATATACGGGGCCGCGACGTCATTGAAGAGGTTGCCGCCGCCAGTGCCTGCGAGCGAGGTGAGCTGCTTGCCGAACTCTCTGCCCGCATCATCGAGCTTTCCGGCATCGAGCAATTCCTGCATCTGGCGGGCCGCGACGCCCACGCTCAGGTCGGAGCGCTTGCGGCGGTTATGAAGCAGGATCTCGCGCTCGAGCTTCCCGGCGGACACGGGATCCCCGAGCTCTCTTGCGATATCCGCCAGCGCCTGCTGATGGAAAGCTTTCAGATCCGCGTTCCCATCGAATTGCTTCAGCGCGGACTCATGAAATCGTTTTCTCTCTTCCGCCGGGGCGCCCGAGCGCGCGAGGAACTCTCCTTGCGCGGCCCAGGCGGCGGGGTTCATCGGGCAGATCCTGACGGCGCTCTCGGAGGCTTTGGCCGCGAGGGCCGCATTGCCGGAACGCTCGAGGATCCCCGCCATGGTCAAATCGTTGGCGGACGCTGCAAATTCCGGGCGGCCGCGGAAGCTGGCGGCCAGAAGGAGGAGGTCGTGGTCGCTGATCGTCTTCCACGACTGCGGGTCCAGCGCCTTGCCGACGGCGAAGTTTTGCGTCGCGTAGCGCCCGCAGTCGAGCTCCCACCGGTCGTCGGATTTCATGTAGCCGAACCACGCGTGCCCGCCGTCGGCCCCCTGGCCGGTGAAGAACAGCGTGGGCAGGCCTTTGGCCTTGCCGCAGAGCATCGCAAAATACGCCTGGTCGACGCAGATGCCTCCCCGCGCGCGGATCGCCTCCAGCAGGTAGCGATCGCCGTCCCATTCGTATCTCTGTGCTTTCAGCCGCTCGTTCCGGTAGGCAACCATCGGGAATGCCTTGTCAAACCCCGCACGGGGAAGCCGGATGTTTTTCCGCGCCCACACCAGCTCGTCGTTTGTCACAAACGCATCCACGACGAACTTCAGCTGGCCGGCGGAGAGCTTCCTCAAGTCCAGCAGCGTCCCGCCGGATTCGTTCGCCGCGACCCAATCCGCGAACTGTCCGGCGACCGGCCGCTGCTCTTTTGGGACGAGCGATCCCTCGACTTGCCGGTGCGGCCAGTAGGCCGGCGGCTTCGAGTCGTTGACGACCGCGATCGCGATCGCAAGCTGCTGGTAATCCTTCCACTTCGCAGGCTGGGCCAGCCGGATGTCCCGGAGGTTCGCCAGCACGAGCGGAAGGTAGTCGTCCGCCGAGATCGCCGCAAAGAAGCTTTTGGAAAACGCCGAGTCCTTGAGGATTTCGGCTGCCAGTCCGGAAGGGAGGATTTCCGAAAGCGGGCCCTGAGCGGGGCGGCTGCCGGCCGGCAAAAGCTTCTCAAAAACTCCCTCAGGCGGGTTCCTTGCGAGCTCGGCCGCCTGGGCATCCGGGATCTGGCTGAGGTCGGCCTTCTCGCCCGGGCCGACAAATGTCAGCTTGCCGGATTTTTCGTCGAGAAAAACATGGCGCTTGACCAGCCGAACCGTCTCGTCTTCCCCGGTCCGGGAAAGGAGGTCGCACCAGCTCCAGAGGGCGAGCCAGGACGTGAAGGCCGAATTTCCCGTGGAGCCGGAGAGGCCCATCCTGCCGGGCTGGTAGGCTGCCGCGAGCGCCCCGGCGAGGCTGTCCCGCGCGGCTGGAAACCCTTTGGCGACCAGCGCATCGACATCCGCCGGTGCGGGCGGCCGGCGCAGATCCTGCGCGCAGGCAACCGTGGAAATGGCCAGCAGAAAAAACGCCGCAAGCCTCATCCGAAGACACCTTTTTTCTTCGGGACCTCACGCATCAGCCCCTCCATGCGATTTTTGTCGCGGGCATTTGCCATCGCCTGTTCTTTGGAGATCGCGCGCGAGAGGTAGAGCCCGGATAGGTCATCATCTATGGTGTGCATGCCGTCCTTTGCGCCGATCTCGATCAGCCCGACGAGCTGCTCCCACCGGCGCTCCCGGATGCATGCGCGGACGCCCGGATTTGCGGTGAGGGTCTCGCTGGCCAGGATGCGTCCGGCCCCGTCTTCCTTGGGGATCAGGCGCTGGGAGATGACAGCCGCCAGGGCGTTGGCGAGCTGCGCCACGATCTGCGGCTGCTGGTCGCCAGGGAACGCATCCACCATCCGGTCGATCGCCTTCGGCGCGTCGATCGTGTGCAGGGTTGCGATGACGAGGTGCCCGGTTTCGGCGGCGGTGATCGCTGCGCTGATCGTCTCAGGATCGCGCATTTCTCCGACCAGGATGACATCCGGATCCTGCCGCAGGGCGTGCCGGAGCGCCTCTCCGAACGATTTGGTATCGCTGCCGATCTCGCGCTGCTTGACCACGCTGCGGGAGTTCTGGAAGACGTATTCGACAGGGTCCTCCACGGTCACGATGACCCCGCTCATCTGCTGGCTGATGTGCTGGATCATCGAGGCCATCGTCGTGCTTTTTCCCGATCCGGTGATCCCGGTGACGAGAAGGAGCCCGTGATGAAGCGCGCAGAGATCGAAAATGCTCCCGCGGTGCCCGAGCTGGCCGAGCTCGGGAATCACATGGGGGATGTATCGGAACGCCGCCTCGAGCGCTCCACGGCTGTAATGGGCGTTCCCTCGGAAGCGGCCGATGCTGTCCACCTGGATCGCAAAATCGAGCTCCCATTCTTCCTCGAGCCGGGCGCGCTGGGATTCGGTGAGGATCCCGGAGATCAGCTCCCGGCAGCAGGCGACCGTCACAGCCCGGTCCTCCAATGCGGTGAGGCTGCCATGGATCCGGACCATCGGCGGCGAATCCGCGCAGAGGTGAAGGTCGGATGCTCCTGCCGCCACCGTGCGCGAAAGCAGGTCCACTAGATCAAACGGGTTTTCCATGGTGCTATCTCCGGGTTGACTGGCCCGACGAGCTGATCCCCCGCATCGAGCGGGCGAACTCCTGCGGGTTGTCTGAAATCTCGATGGCTGCGGCCTCCGCGACGATCCCCTCGCGGACAAGCTTCAGGAGGGAGTCTCCAAACGACCGGGCCAGGCGGGGATCCCCGCGGGCGATAAAGTCCTGCAGCTCGGGCATCCGGCCTTCGGAGATCAGCTTCCGCGACGAGGCGGCATTGGAAAAATACTCGCAGGCGAGCGCGCGGCCGCCGTTTGCAGCGGGCACCAGGCGCTGGCAAAGCACCCCGAGGAGCTGGGCCGCAAGCGTCTTGCGCACCGCCTCGCGCTCGCCGGGAGGAAAGAGAAGCTCCAGCCGCTCGACGACATCCGCGCAGGCGGAAGCATGGATCGTGGCGAGCACGAGGTGCCCGGTCTCCGCTGCCTGGATCGCGGTCAGGGCAGATCCCGCGTCGCGGATTTCCCCGAGGAGGATGATGTCCGGGTTCTGCCTCAGCGAGCGGCGCAGCCCCTCGGCGAACGATGGCGTATCAATGCCCACCTCCCGCTGGGTGAATAGCGAGAGCTTCGCGGCGAACAGGTACTCGACCGGATCCTCGATCGTCACGATGTGCCGGGCCATCGTCTGGTTGATCCACTCGAGAACCCCAGCAAGGGTCGTCGATTTCCCGGATCCTGTCGGGCCCGACACGATGATGATGCCGGATTTTCTGGCTGCCCAGTCCCGGAGAAGCTCGACCGGCACGCCAAGGGTTTCCAGCGCGGGGATGTCCTGCCGGATCCGGCGCAAGACCGCCCCGCGCAACCCCAGCTGATGGAACAGGTTCACCCGGAAGCGGACCCCCTCAGCGGTCGTCAGGCTCGCATCGCGATCCCGGTCGGATGCCTCTGCCCCGCACTCCTCCCAGAGCGCGTCCAGATCGCTTTCCCCGACCGCTTCGGATTCCACCGTCCGAAGCTCGCCGTCAATCCTCACCATCGCCTGCCTGCCCGAGTGCAAAATCAGATCCGAGGCCTCGGATTCGACCGAGGTCACCAGCAGGCTTGCGAGCAGGGGGGATTTCAATACCTGTAATGTTCGGGCTTGTAGGGGCCCTCAACCGGGACGCCGAGGTATTCCGACTGAGCCTTCGAAAGCTTCGTGAGCTTCACCCCGATCTTTTCGAGGTGGAGCCGGGCGACCTCCTCGTCGAGCTTCTTCGACAGCCGGTAAACCGTCTTCTTATATTTGTCCTTGTTCTGCCAGAGGTCGAGCTGCGCCAGCGTCTGGTTAGTGAACGAGTTCGACATGACGAAGCTCGGGTGCCCGGTCGCGCAGCCGAGGTTGACGAGGCGGCCCTCGGCGAGCATGTAAATGCTCTTTTTTCCGCCGGGCAGGTAGTAGCGGTCGTATTGCGGCTTGATGTTCTCGATGCGGACGCCCTTGTGCTTTTTGATGGCATCCACCTGGATCTCGTTATCGAAATGCCCGATGTTGCAGACGATCGCCTGGTCTTTCATCTTGAGCATGTGATCGAGCGTGATGATGTCCATGTTGCCGGTCGTCGTGACGTAGATGTCGCCGATGCCGAGCGTGCTTTCGACCGTGTTGACCTCGAAGCCTTCCATCGCGGCCTGGAGGGCATTGATCGGGTCGATCTCTGTGACGATGACGCGGGCCCCGTAGGCGCGGAGCGAGTGAGAGCTCCCCTTGCCGACATCGCCGTACCCGCAGACGACGGCAACTTTTCCGGCGATCATCACGTCGGTCGCGCGCTTGAGGCCGTCGGCCAGCGACTCGCGGCAGCCGTAGAGGTTGTCGAATTTCGATTTGGTGACCGAGTCGTTGACGTTGATTGCCGGGACGAGGAGCTTGCCCTGCTCGGCGAGCTGGTAGAGCCGGTGGACTCCGGTGGTCGTCTCCTCGGAGACTCCCCTCCAGGCCTTTGCGGCCTTGGTCCAGAAGCCGGGCCGCTCGTTGGCGATCCTCCGGAGGAGGGCCTTGACGACCGAGACCTCATGGTTGTCGGCCGGCTCGTAGGCCCACTTGCTGCCCTTCTCGAGCTCGTAGCCTTTGTGGATGAGCATCGTGACGTCCCCTCCATCGTCCACCACGAGCTGCGGGCCGAGGTTGCCGGGAAACGTGATCGCCTGGAGCGTGAGCTCCCAGTATTCTTCGAGCGTCTCGCCCTTCCAAGCGAAGACCGGCGTGCCGGTCGCGGCGATCGCGGCCGCTGCGTGATCCTGCGTCGAAAAGATGTTGCAGCTCGCCCAGCGCACGGTCGCGCCCAGCGCCACCAGAGTCTCGATGAGGACGGCCGTCTGGATCGTCATGTGCAGGGAGCCCGTGATCCGTACGCCCTTGAGCGGCTTCTGCTTCGCATGCTTTTTCCGGACCGATACCAGGCCTGGCATCTCGTGCTCGGCGACGCTGATCTCCTTGCGCCCCCACCCGGCCAGCGAGATGTCGGACACGATGTAGTCTTTTCCAGCCGGCGTGGCCGCCGAGTGCTTGGCGAGGTTGGCGGTCGCTGCCTCAGCGGATGCGGGCGTGACAGGGCGTGGCTTTTTCATAGATATTTTATTTGATGATCTTCTTCAGGGCCGCGGCTTTGTCGGTGCGCTCCCATGTGATGTACGGGTCATCTTTTCCGAAGTGGCCGTAGTTCGTGGTCCGCGAGTAGATCGGGCGCAGGAGGTTGAGCTGCCTGATGATGTCGGCCGGCTTGAAGCTGAAGACCGAGGCTACCGCGCTCTCGATTTTCTGCTCGTCCACCTTGTTCGTTCCGAGCGTGTCGATGTGGATGCTCACCGGGTTCGGATGGCCGATCGCGTAGGCGAACTGGACTTCGCAGCGGTCTGCGAGCCCGGCGGCCACGACATTTTTTGCGACCCAGCGGCCCATGTAGGCGGCGCTCCGGTCAACTTTCGATGGATCCTTCCCGGAAAATGCCCCGCCCCCGTGGCGCCCCATCCCGCCATACGTGTCCACGATGATTTTGCGCCCGGTGAGCCCGGAATCTCCCTGCGGCCCGCCGACGACAAACCGGCCGGTCGGGTTGATCAGGAACTCGGTCGTCGCGTCGAGAAAATCCTTCGGGATCACCTTGCGGACCACGTTGTTGATGATAAACCGGCGGATCTCGTCGTTGCTCACATCGTCGGAATGCTGGGTCGAAATCACGACGTTTGTCACGCGGATCGGGTGCCCGTCCTGGTAGAGCACGGACACCTGGCTCTTGGCGTCCGGCCGGAGCCACTTCACCTTCCCGCTTTTGCGGATGCGGGTGAGCTCGCGCCCGAGGCGGTGGGCAAACATGATCGGTGCCGGCATCAGCTCGGGCGTCTCGTTGCAGGCATACCCGAACATGAGCCCCTGGTCGCCGGCCCCCTGCTCCTTCGTGCCCTTGCCTTCGGCCGCCTTCGCATCCACGCCCTGAGCGATGTCAGGGCTCTGGCTGGTCAGCAGGTTGTTGATGAAGACCCGGTCGGCGTGGAAGACGTCGTCGTCATGCACATAGCCGATCTCACGGATCGCATCGCGGATGATTTTCCCGATATTCAGCGCGGAGTCGAGCGAGGCCCCCTTCAGCTTCGGCACCGTGATCTCCCCGCCCACGACGACGGTGTTGCTTTTGACAAACGTCTCGCACGCAACCCGGCTCGTCCGGTCGAGCGTCAGGCACGCGTCGAGGATCGCATCGGAGATCGTATCGCAAACTTTGTCGGGGTGGCCTTCGCCAACGGATTCGGAGGAAAAAATATAACGGCGTGACATGGGATGTGGATTTTTTGTTGAAGGTGGATCTTTACGTATTGAGATATGCCAATGTATTCATGGGTCCAATGGCGTCAACAATAAAATCCTTGCGGGTCCTCTCCGATCCGACGCGCTTGCGGCTGCTGCTGATGCTGGTCGAGGAGGAGCTCACGGTGGCGGAGCTCCAAGGAATTCTTGGGATGGCGCAATCGAGGATCTCCGCCAGCCTCGGCCAGCTCAAGAGGGAAGGCCTCGCGTGCGACCGCCGGGTCGGGAAAAACATTTTTTATTCGGCGAAGGCGGATGCAGGCGGGGTGGTGGCGGCGATTTTGGCGGCGGCGAGGGATGACCTTGCGGAGGCGGAGAGGGACCGTGCCGCGCTGGCATTAACGATGGAAAAGCGCAAGGACCGGGCGGCCGAGTATTTCAACCGGCTGGCGGGACGTTTCGGGCGGGTGTATGTG
>Ga0194058_10000359_pt1 | contig 21630 bp, 12 predicted proteins | sample SepL4417m_MetaG_FD_155490 | JGI IMG/M metagenome (GOLD analysis project Ga0194058, IMG submission 155490) | Anoxic zone freshwater microbial communities from boreal shield lake in IISD Experimental Lakes Area, Ontario, Canada - Sep2016-L442-17m | ecosystem: Environmental > Aquatic > Freshwater... | reverse complement strand
ACTACGCGGCACCCGACATTGTGACGCTTCTAGGCAAGACGACGTTCAGCTCGAACACCACAGTCCTTGCATTCGATACCACGAACGGCAACGGCACCTACGGAAATAGTCTTGCGATGAACGCGGACCTCACCAAACTGGGGGCGAACACCCTGACTCTCACCGCCGCCAACACCTACAACGGCAGCACAACAATCGGCACCTCCGGCGGAGCCGATGCCGGAACGCTCAGCCTCACCGGCAGCGGAACAATCCGCAATGCCGTGACGGTCTATGGCGGCACCCTTGATCTCACGAACACGCCCCAGACGATCACGACCCTCACGCTTGGCGGGGGCGCATCGGGCAGCACGGCCAACGTGACGATCGGCACCGGAGGCAACCTGACTCTCGGCGGCACGGTGACTTACTCGAGCACCAACAACCCGAACGGCGCGACGATCTCGGGCTCGGGAAGCCTCACACTGAATGGCACTCGCACCTTTAGCGTTGGTGATTCCACAGCCGCGGCCGATCTTACGGTCAGTACCGTCATTGCGGATGGAAGTGCTGTTAGCGGCTTGCAAAAGACAGGCGCCGGCACCTTGGTCTTGAGCGGAATGAACACTTACACCGGATTAACCAGTATCGGTTCCGGCGGTATCCTCAGCGTGTCGAATATCGGAAATGGCGGAGTCGCCTCCAATGTCGGCGCGTCCTCGATTACGGGCACAAACCTCTCGATCCAAGGCGGAACCCTGCAATACGTGGGTGCCAGCGCGACCACGAACCGGCTTATTCAGATCGGAGCCAACATGGCCAGCACCCTCGAAGCTTCGGGGACCGGAGCTGTCTCGTTTGTGAATACCGGGGCCATCAGCCTTAGCGGCAGCAACGCGACCCACGGCCTGATACTATCGGGAACAAATACGGGGAACAATACCCTGACCCCGTATCTCTCCGACCAAACTGGAACCACGCTTTCCACCCTCACAAAAACGGGCGTTGGCACATGGGTTCTTGCCGGCAACAACACCTACACCGGCACGACCACTGTCAACGCGGGAACGCTGCGAGTCAATGGCTCGACCGCTGCTGGCAGCGCGTTCACGGTGGAAAGCTCCGGCACGCTCGGCGGCAGCGGAACGATCGCCGGGTCTGTCAACATCAAGAGCGGAGGCACGCTTGCCCCCGGCAACAGCCCCGGGCTCCTCACGGTCGGCAGCCTTGTCCTCGACGGCGGAAGCACGACCGCCTTTGAAATCGCAGGAACCACCTCGCGCGGGGGGGACTACGACGCCATCAACGTGACGGTTGCCGGCGGGCTCACGCTCAACGGCGCGTTCACCATCAACTTCACGAACGGCACCAAGCTGGGCGACGCGACAGACATCAACCTCTTCGCCTACACCGGCTCCCACACGGGCCACTTCAGCTCGCTGGTCGCCACAGGCTTCTCTGAATATGCCGGCGCATGGGCCCAGGCCGGCGAGACATTCACATGGAACAGCAGCGGGGGCCAAACCCTGACGTTCAGCGAGCTGACCGGAAGCCTGACCATCGCGGTGCCCGAGCCCGGCACCTGGGCGCTTCTCGCCATCGCCGGCACGCTCCTGACGGCCATTCGACGCAGGCGCAGAGCCTGACCCTCACGGCATTTATCGCGAATGCGATCGGTTGTAGCGCCAGGCTGGAGCTTGAGCAAGGAGCCCCGTCAAGAAATACGGCCTGAGGTTTCTTCGCGCCTTCGCGTGAGCCTCCTGTTTTCGGAGAACGCTATGCGATCGAGTATAACAACAAGCCCGGCCACCGCGCCGGACACGGGCTGCATCCGCCGGCGGCCCGCAAAGCTCGGCCCGCCTTGCGGGGTTTTTACCGACTACGAAAGGATCTTGATATAGGCCTTCGCGCGGAGGCCATCGAGCCATCGCTTCTGGACCTTCATCCGCTCCTGCTGGATCAGGTTGCGCTCGATCTCGTCACGGACGTCGGGGATCGGCTTGACGGATGCGTTCTTTTTCGCCTCAACGAACAGGATGTAGTAGGATTCGCCCATTTTGACGACCTTGCTGATCTGGCCCGGGCTGAGCGAGAAGGCGACCTTCGAGAGCTGTTCGTTGAGCGTGCCGACCTCGATCCACCCCCAGTCGCCCCCGGTGTCGCGGGTCGTCTCATCCTCGGAATACATCTCGGCCATCCGGCTGAACTCGGCCCCGGCCACCAGCTTCTGCCGGATCTCCTCTGCCGTCTGCGCCTTGTTCTCCGTGCTCGCCACATCCCCGGCAACCCCTTCGCGAAGGACGATCATCCGAAGCTTGACCTGCTCAGGAATCGCGTAGGAGCCTTTGTTCTTGTTGTAAAACGCCTGGATCTGAATCGGGGAGATCACGAAGTTCTCGTTGACTTTCGACTGGCGCATCGCCTGGACGACGATCTTTTCCTTCTCGATCTCCTTGAATCGGGTCATCGTGTAGCCCTGAGCCTGAAGCGTCCTCACGAACGCGGATCGGTCGCCCCCGAACTCCTCGCGGATGATCGATTGCACCCGGTCGTCCACAACGTATTCCGGGATGTTCGCGCCTTTTTCCTGCATCTTCCGGAACTCCTGGATAATGAGCTGCCGGTCGACGAGATCCTTCAATGCCGCCAGCCGCATCTCCTTGAGTTTTTCCGAGAGCACAGAGCCGGAGTATGCCTTGCTCATCTCCCGCTCCCGCGCGCCGATGAGCTCGCGGAGCTGGGAGATCGTGATCACCTCGCTGTTCACGATCGCCGCCACCCCGTCAACAATCTCCGCCTGCGGGGCCGCAAGGGTGAGGCGGGCAGCAAAAGCGCTGAAGGTAAAAATAAAAAACAAAAATCTCATCGGGTGGGCATCTCTTCCAAAACGGTCAAAACCTCGCGAAGCCTAGAATCCGGGTGGGCTGCCGTCAAGCGGGGAAAGCGACCTCCGATGAGGATATAGCTTCCGCCGCGCGTGAGCATGAGCTTATTGTCGCGCACTTCGACGGCGGGAATCCTCCTCCGCGATGCCTCCAGGCGGATGGCAGCGAGGACAAGCGCGTTTTCTGCGGCCGGCGGAACATTTCCGAACCGGTCCTTCCAGGCGGCCAGGAGCGCATCGATTTCCTCCCGGGAGGAAGCTTCTGCCACCCGCCGGTAGGCCTCGATCCGGAGGCGGCTGTCGGAGATGTAGGCCGCCGGGATGAAGGCGCCTGCGACGTCGCCGGCGCCAAGGAACTCCGCCTCGTCGGTTTTGAGGAAGTCCAGGCGCAGCGCGGCGGAGCCCCCGCCGGCCCGGTTGCCCTTGAGGGACTCGACCGCACGCTTGAGAAGCTTGCAGTAGAGGTCGAACCCGACGGCGATGATGTGCCCGCTCTGCGCCGTGCCGAGGAGGTTGCCAGCCCCACGGATCTCGAGGTCCCTCATCGCAATTTTGAACCCCGAGCCGAGGTCCGAGTATTGCCTGATCGCCGAAACCCGCTTGCGCGCCGCGCCGACGCTCATCAGCTCGCGGGGGAGCATCAGAAAGGCATACGCCTTGTGGCTCGACCTCCCGACGCGCCCGCGGAGCTGGTAGAGGTCGGCAAGCCCGAACCGATCGGCCCGGTCGATGATGATCGTGTTCGCATTCGGGATGTCGAGCCCGCTCTCGATGATCGTCGTCGAGACGAGGACGTCCGCCGCTCCGGCCACAAACGTCCGCATGACCGCATCGAGCTCCTTTTCATCCATCTGCCCGTGGCCGAAGAAGACTCGCGCTCCGCCGCACAGCTCGCGGATGCGCCGCGCCGTGCGCTCGATGCTCTGGACCCGGTTGTGCAAAAAAAAGGTCTGTCCGCCGCGGGCGATTTCGCGGGAGATGGCATCGCGGATGATCCTCTCGTCATACCCGCAGACGACCGTCTCGACCGGCTGGCGGTTCGGCGGCGGGGTCTCGATGAGCGACATGTCGCGCGCCCCCATGAGCGAGAGGTAGAGCGTGCGGGGGATCGGAGTGGCCGAGAGCGTGAGCACGTCGACCAGGCGAAACTTTTCCTTGAGGGCGTCCTTGTGTTTGACCCCGAACCTTTGCTCCTCGTCCACCACGACAAGGCCAAGATTTTTGAAGGAGACATCGGGGGAAATCACCCGGTGGGTCCCGATGACGATATCGACTCCGCCATCGGCAAGCGAACGGATGACGCGCTTCTGCTCGGCCTGCGAGCGATACCTGCTCAGGAGCTCGATCGTCACCGGGTATTCGCTCATCCGCTCGCGGAACGTCTGGAAATGCTGCTGGGCCAGGACGGTGGTCGGGGCGATGAGCACCGCCTGCCGCCCTCCGGTCACGGCCTTGAACGCCGCCCGGATCGCCACCTCGGTTTTTCCAAACCCGACATCCCCGCAGATGAGCCGGTCCATCGGGCGCACGGATTCCATGTCCGACTTGGTGTCCGCGATCGCCCGCAGCTGGTCCGGGGTCTCGGTGAAGAGGAACGAGCGCTCGAATTCCTGCTGCCAGTGGGAGTCCGGGGGAAACGCATGCCCGGACCCGTTTTCGCGCTCGGCCTGCACGCGGAGCATCTTCGTCGCATATTCGAAAATCCCCTGGGACGCCTTCGCCTTCGCCTTCTGCCAGCGCCCGTCACCCAGCTCGGAGAGATCCGGATGCCGCTTGCCGAGCCCGACATATCGCGAGACCTGCCACGCCTGGTCGAGCGGAACATAGAGCCGCGACCCTTGCGCAAACTCCAGCGCCAGCACCTCCCCTCCCCCGTCGGGGGACTTCTGCAATGCCAGAAACCTCCCGATCCCGTGGTCGAGGTGGACGACCAGGTCGTCTTCCTCGAACTCCGAAAAATCCATTGTTGCGCGGCGGGCGCGGAGGCGGTCGCGGCGGAGGGCGGCCCGGCGCGCGCGCTGGCTGGCCGATCGCCCGAAGACTTCGGCATCGGCGAGCAATGCGAGCTTCGCCTGCGGGCAGACGAACCCGCGCGTTGCCGGGACAGGAAGAATCGGCATCCTCGAGGCGTCGAAGTCTGGCGCCAGCTCGCGGAACCTCTCGCCTTCCCCCTCGTTGTTGCAGGCAAAGCCCACCGTCCACCCCGCCGCATCCCATTCCCGAAGCTGATCAAAAAACCGATCGCGCTTCACCGCATCGAGGACGAGATCTCCCGCGCCCAGCTCGGCGAAAGGCGGAGGATAAAACGAGAGGCAGCCCGCTGAGCCTTCAGCCGGCAAGCCCAGTAAAACATAGGTCGCAGGCGGAGCATTTCCTGCTGCCGGCTGGCCGGCCATGCTGCTGGAGGCGACCTCCCCGGCCTCGGGATCCAACTCGATGACCGAATCGGACGCCCGAAAATACTCGAGAAGGGAGGCATCCCCCCGGCCGGCTTGCGAAAGAAGGATCTCGACCCGCTCGACGGCAGCCACCGACCCCTGGCTGTCCAGATCGAACTCGCGCAGGGATTCGATCTCGAGATCGAACCACTCCGCCCGGTGCGGGCGCGGGGACTGCCAGGAAAAGACATCCAGGATCCCTCCCCTCCTGGCAAACTGCCCGCGCGCGGTCACCTGCGGGGACAGCTCATAGCCGGACTGAACGAGCCGGCCAGCCACATCCTCAATCGGAATTTTCTGCCCCGTGAAAAGCGGGAAAAACCCCCGGGAAATCACCCCCGGTGCGGGAACATACGATCCCCATTGCCCGGAGTGGATCACCACCACCTCGTCGCCTTCCGGGTCGGCCAGCGCGCGCAGCAGCTCAAGACGCTCGGATGCCGTCTCGGGATCCGGAAGCGCGTCCCCCGAGGGGGCCTCCAGCTCGGGAAGCAACCGCACGCGCGGGCACCATGCCGCAAGCTCCGAAGCAAAATCTTCCTGCCGCCGCACATCCTGACAAACGACCCATACCCGCCCGGGCAGCCTCCGCAAGACAAGAGCCGACACGAACGGCTGGGCCGGCTCGGCAATCCCGCCCAGCACCCGGCCGCCCAGCATCCGCCGGATCCCGGCATCGGCCTCGGCTCGCTCGAGCAGCCAGCTGGCTCCAAGGGCTGCCGCGCCAGAAAAAACCTCGCCGCTCATCACCCCATGATCTTTCGGGGAAGGCGAGCTGATGGGGTCGTTCATGCTAGCGGATTGGATCTCCAGCGCGGAGGCGAGATGCCCGGAGATTCTATTGAGAAGTGTGGGCCCGGGTCGGACGAAAATCAAGATCTAGAAGGCGATCTAATGAGGCGGCTCTGCGGCGGGGCATCCCCGATAGCCGGAAATACGGCCCGGGAGCTACCCGAGATCTTCCGCCGTGACGCTCTGCTGCGGGCGGGCCGCCAGGATCCCCGCCTGCTCGACGACCCGTTCCGGCGACTCGTCGAACCGGTATCCGTGACAGTTCGGGCAGGTCGCCACCCGCGCGGTCACGATCGAATCGCAGCCCTCGCAGACTTTAAATTTTTCCGGGGCCCCGATGATTTTTTGTGCGCGGGCGGCACGATCTTCCAAGTGAGGATCGGGTTGCATGGCACATCGTGTCATGCGCCGGATGCGGAACACAATGATTTATTTATCCGGGAAAATATCAGAAATCCGCTTGATTTTCTTCATGCTGGCCGAACATGCTCCCCCATGGAAGCCACCACGCCATTCACGCCGGCCGGATTGGACCGGATATTTTATCGGCCGGCAGACGAGTTTTTTCCTGCGAATGCGGGGCTGGCGATGACCTACGATGACGCGTCGCTGGCGACGGGCTACTCCGAGATTTTACCGAAGGATGCGGATTTTGGAACGGAGATTGCCCCCGGCCTCCTGCTGCAGCTTCCGGTGGTATCGGCAGACATGGATACGGTGACAGAGTCGCGGATGGCGATTGCGCTGGCCCTGAGCGGCGGGCTCGGGCTGATCCACTACAACATGCCGCAGCGCCAGCAGCTCTCCGAGGTCTCCCGAGTCAAGAACCATGTGCACGGGCTGATCCGCGAGCCGATCAAAGCTTCCCCCGACCAGCAGATCGGGGATGTGCTGGCGCTCATCGAGGACAAGAAATTCTCGTTCAGCACGTTTCCTGTGGTCGATGCATCGGGGGTGCTTCTCGGCCTGCTGCCCGGGCACTGCGTGCGCCCGCGCTTTGCCCCGCGCGCCGTGCCCGAGGCGATGATCCCGCGCCAGGAGGTGCTGACGATCCGCGAGGACGAGCTCGGGGAGGATCCGATTGCGCGGGCAGACCGGTTTTTTACCGAGAACATCGGGATCCACAAGCTGCTGGTTGTGGATGCTGGCGACCGCCTGCGCGGGCTTTTCACGCTGAGCGACATCGAGAGGATCACGCAGGAGCGCTCCCTGCGGACGAAGCCGGCGCGCGACGGGAAGTTCCGGCTCCTCTGCGGCGCGGCCGTCGGGGCCGCTCGAGATGCCTCCGGGGAGCTCGACCGCCCCGGGCTGCTCGAACATGTGCGGGCTCTTGTCGAACGCGGCTTGGATGCGGTGGCGGTCTCGACTGCGCACGGCCACACGCGCGGGGTGGGAGACGCGGTGCGCGCGATCCGCTCCGAGTTCCCTGCCCTCCCGATCATCGCCGGGAATGTCACCAGCGCCTCGGGCGTCGAATTTCTGGCGGCCTGCGGAGCGAGCTGCGTGAAGGTCGGCCAGGGGCCAGGTTCGATCTGCACCACCCGCGTGGTGGCGGGCGTCGGGATCCCGCAGCTCACCGCGCTCTACGTCTGCGCGAAGGCCGCGGAACAATGCGGGGTGACGATCCTGGCGGACGGCGGGATCACGAAGTCCGGGGACATCGTGAAGGCGCTGACCCTCGCGGACGCGGTCATCTGCGGAAGCCTCCTCGCGGGGTGCCCGGAAGCGCCGGGGCAGATCATGGAGATCAACGGAAAGTTTTATAAGCAATACCGCGGGATGGGCAGCCATGCGGCGATGAAGGCGGGGAGCGCAGCGCGATATGGGCACGCAAAAGATTCCGCCCAGAAGTCCGCCGCCGAGGGGGTCGAGGCTCTCAAGGAAGTCTCCGCGCCGGCGGACACGGTCCTGGCCCAGCTTGCCGGCGGCCTGCAGAGCGGGATGGGCTACCTCGGAGCTCCGACGCTTGCCGACCTCAGGAAAAATGCCCGCTACATCCGGATCACGGCAGCCGGCCTGCGCGAGAGCGCGCCGCACGACATCATCGAAGTGAAGACGGGATGAGCCGAAAAGCACCCTGGCGCAGCGAGGCGGATGCGCCGACATCGGGATCGGGCGCATGAAGCGGCTCGCCGGAATTCTTCTGGCCGCAGGGATCAGCCAGGCCGCACCGCAGCCGGCCTCGGGAGGCGGGAGCCTTTACATCAACTATTCCGCCCGCGTGTCTCCGGGCGACTTGGCAGCGTACACGACGAGCATCATCCACCCGGGCGCGCAGGCCCCGCTGCACGAGGCGAAGGCGGCCGGTTGCACGGTGCTGGCGTATCTGAGCGCGGTCGAGGTGGCTCGAGATGCGCCATACCGGAAGCGGTTCCTGCGGGATAAAATTCCGATTTTGGGGAGGAATGAGACCTGGGCGAGCGACCTGGCCGATGTCTCCTCGCCGCTTTGGGAGGATCTGCTGGCTGACCTTGCCGACGAGGCTGCGGCGCAGGGTTTCGACGGTTTTTTTCTGGACACACTGGATAGCGTGGAGGTGCTGGCACAGAAGCATCCGTCCCGCGCTGGCGCGCTGCGGGCAGGGCTCGTCCGGGCGATCCGGGAGATCCGCCGCCGCCATCCGGACAAAACGATCATCGTCAACCGCGGGTTTTCGATCCTTGAGGAGATCCGCCCGCTGATCAACGGGGTGCTCGCCGAGTCGCTTTACCAGACGTATTTTTTCGACAGGAAGGCGTATGGCGAGGTTTCGGAACAGGACACAAGCTGGCTGGTGGCGCAGCTGCACAAGGCAGCAGGGCTTCCGATCTATGTGGTGGACTACGTTGATCCGGACAAGCTGGAGCTCGCCCGGAAGACGGCCGAAAAGATCCGCGAGGCCGGGTTTATCCCGTATGTGACGACCCCGGACCTCTGCGGAAAATCGCTTGCCCCGATCCGCCCGGTGGCGAGGAAAATCGCTGCGGTCTATGGGCGGCAGGTGGACCTGGAAGGCGGAGGATCGAGATACTGGCCTGCGGATACCTGGATCGCGCAGTTCCTTCAACTGCCGCTCGAGTGGATGGGCTACGAGGTCGTGTATCTCGACGCGATGGCCGGCCCCCTGCCCGCGCTCGATGAGACGTATGCCGCGATCGTCTTCGATGCGGCCACCGAGTGGCCCGGCGGAGTTCAGAAAGGCGTCCTGCTGTGGCTCTCCGCTCGGCGGGGGCTTCCTGTCCTGATCTTTGGAAAGATCCCGTTCGACGGCAGGTATGCGGTGGCGTTGGGAAAGTTGCTGGGCATGGAGATTGATGCCCGCAAGGCAAGCACGCTGAACCTTCCGGCCGGTTTCGAGGCCCGTGAGTCGCCCGTGCTGAAAGGCGAAAGCCCGCCGCGAATGGTTCCGTCCTGCTGCCCGTCCGTGCGCGCGCCAGCGAAGGCAGATGTCCTGGTCTCCGCGAAGTTCACGGTCCCCGGCAGCCCGGAGGCTTTTCCCTATGACGCGGTCTTCCTTGCGCCGTGGGGAGGCGTGGCGCTGGCACCGTTCCTGAGGTTCGAGCGGCCGGACAACGTCTCCCTTTGGGGGATCGACCCCTTTGCCTTTCTGGAGGCCGCGCTGCGGCCGCGCTCGTTCCCGGCCCCGGACGCCACGACGCGCGACGGGCTGCGCCTGTTTTTCAGCCATGTGGATTCGGACGGCTTCAGCAACCGCTCGGCAGTCGTTCCCGGCAAGCTCACGGCGGAGGTCATCCGGGACGAAATCTACAAAAAATATCCCGTGCCGGTGACCTCCTCGATCATCGAGGCCGAGATCCGGGGGTTTTTGAAAGGCCAGGCACCAGGGGAAGGCGAGCGGCTGGCCGGGATCGCGAGGGACATCTTCGCGCTTCCGAATATCCGCATCGCCTCGCATACCTACTCGCATCCGTTTTTTTGGATTCCTGACGACAAAACGGCGAGCCTGTACGAGACCCAATCGCTCGAGCTGGGCGACGAATACAACATGGGGAAAATTGATCCGGTCCGCGAGGTGCGAAGCTCCGTCGAGTACATCCGCCGCGAGCTGGCGCCGGCGGGCAAGCCGGTGGACTTGATCCTCTGGTCGGGCAACTGCCGCCCGGGCCCCGAGGCGCTTGCGGTGGCAGACGGGATGCCGGTCGAAAACCTGAACGGCGGGGATACCGTCATCTCGAGGGCGCGTCCAAGCTTGTCATCGGTCGCGCCGCTCTCGATGTCGTGGGGCGGCAGGCTGCAGGTCTATGCGGCGGTCCAGAATGAAATGCTCTTTACGAATGGCTTTCAGGGCCCGCGCTGGGGCGGGTATGCCAATGTCATCCAGACGTTCGAGCGCACGGGCTCGCCGCGACGGCTCAAGCCGGTGAACATCTACTTCCACATGTTCATGGCCGACCGGCTGGAGTCGTTGAACTCGCTGCGCACGGTCTTCGACTGGGCCGTCGCGCGCCCGCTGCAGGCTACGACGGCCGCCGAATATGCGCGCATCGTCCGCCAGACGCATGGCACCGCAGTTTTTTCGTCGTCGCCGACGAGCTGGATCGTCGTCCATGGGCCCGACCTCCGGACGTTCCGGCTGCCCGATAGCGGACTGAAACCGGATTTTTCTGCCAGCAAAAACCTCACAGGCTTCAACATCCATGAGGGGCAGATGTATTTTTCCACCGGAGCTTCCCCGAGGTCGGAGATCGTGCTGGCGAAATCCCCGCCCGCACACATTTACTTGGAGAGCTCGACAGCCGAGGCCGAGGTGACGCGCTTTGAAAAGCAGGCGATCTGCCTGAAGGCCTCTGATTTTCGTCCGGTCACGGTCACCCTTTCCGGGCTGGCCCCCTCGAAGCCATGCTCCGCGACCGTCAACGGGTCGGCGCAAACGCTCACGACCGACGCAGGCGGGCGGCTAGTCGTCACGGTAGGAAACTCTCTGGAGCTCTCCATCGAAGGAGCTCCGCTGCCATGAAAAGCCGGCCATTTCGCCTGAACTCGCTGCCGACGGTCACGGCCCTCGTCATTGCCGGCTCGGTCATCCTGATGGTTTTATTGATTCCGGATCGCAACCAAGTGCTCGAACGCGCGCTGAAGGATAGGGATTTCCCGCGGATCGAAAAGCTCCTTGCCGCCACAACGGGCGGTGGGGATGCTGCGAAGCCTGCGCTGCATGCGGTGCTTGCGGCTTGGCTGGACTTGAACACCACGGTTTCCTCCTTGGATGGGAAGGGGCTGGACGAGGCAGCTGCCCAGCGGCTTTCGCGGCAGTTTCTTCCGTTGGTGGGAGACCGGGCTGTCGCGCAGGTGGCCCGTGAGGGACTGGCTGAAACGATCGCGCATGCCGGATCGGCAGACGAGATCGCAAAAATTGCCGGCGAGATATCCGTGGCAATCCCTGCGGGCGAGCTCGCCTCATTTTGGCGCATGGTGGAATCCACCGCGAAGCGTACCGGGAACCTTTTGGCCGAGGCGAGCGCGGTGCAGGCGCTGTCCGACGGGAGCCAGCAGACGGCGCTGCGCCTTGCCGGACTGTGGATCCGAAGCGGCCGTCCCGAGGAGGCCGTGGCAGCCCTGAAGGCAGGGCTCGATTCCTTCCCGACCTCCGCCGCAGGGCGCGAGCTGGCATCCCTGTATCTGAACCTCTTGCGGCAGGAGAACAGGAACAGCGAGGCGCTGGACTTCCTGCTGACCCGCCGTGGCGAAGCGCTCCTGCCAGGATCCGAGCTGCCGGAGATGATCGCCCGCACATCGCTCGCCTGCGGGCGCTCGGCCGAGGCGCTTCCCGCCTTGGAGGAATGGCTGCGGGCGCATCCGGACAGCGCGGAGGTCTGGCTTCTGCTCTCGGACATCGCGATGGGCGCGGGCGACCAGGGGCTCGCCGCACGCGCGCTCGACCGCTACCTGCGCCTGCGCCCGGATGATGACGCCAAAAAAATGGCTCGCGCGAAGGTGTTTGAGTGGAGCGGCCAGCCTGGTGAGGCGGTGGATTTGTACCTGCCGCTTGCGGCCGGCGGCTCACGTCCGGCGCTCGACCGAGTGATCGCGCTGGCACCCGGGCTGCACCGCGAGGCCGAGCTTGCGGGGGTTCTTCCTCGGTTTCTTCCGGAGTCCGGCACGAACCCGGACGTCCTGGCTCTCGCGTCCCTGCTGGTCGTGGCAGGGGACTACGAGGGGGCCCGAAAGCTCTTTCTGAGGCATCTGGCGGCCAAGCCGGATGACCTTGCGGCGATCCGGAGCCTGGCCGAGATTGACATGACAGATCAGCTTTTTGATGAGGCTAGCGACCTGTACGTTCGCGCCCGGGAGCTTGCCCCCGAAGATTTGGAGATCGAGCATCGCCTGGTGCGCCTAGAATGGCTGGCCGGACGCTACGAGGGAGTCCTTGACCGTCTGCGGAAATTGGCCAGTCAAACCCATGCCCCCGATATCATTCAGGAGTTTTATTCCGCAGCTGAGAGCTTGGGAGACATCCCCGGCCTGGTCGAGGCGATGGAGCTCAAGATCGCCTACGACCCGGAGACCCAGGCAGACACCTACCGGAACCTCGCGTATTACAATACGCTCCTCGGCCGCAGCGACGACTCCAGGCGGGCGCTGGCGAGGGGTCGTGGGAAATTTCCAAAAAGCCCGTTCTTCCGTGAGGAGCTCGCCTCCCGGCTTGCGGCCGACGGGGATATCGCCGGTGCGCTCAAAGAGCTCGAGGGCCGGGTCGGCCCGGAATCCCAGAGCGAGCTCAAGTCGCTCTACGCCTTCCTGCTCGCGCAGTCGGGGCGCCAGAAGGCAGCCATCAAATTCCTTCAGGAATCGCTGTCGGAAACGGAGAGACGCGATCCGGAGATGCTCGAGCTGTCCGGGGGGCTTTTGGAATCGGAGGGCAGGTTCCGCGAGGCCGAGGCGGTCTACCGCGAGGCCGTGCGTGTCGCGCCCGGACGTCCTGGCTTCCAGCTGGCTCTTGCCCGTGCCCTCGGCGCACAGAAGCGCGGGCGCGAGATGCAATCGGTCCTGGCCGGCATCGACCTCACCCGCCACCCGGACGCGGCGCGCGATGCGGCGCAGGCGTACCTGGATATCGAAAACTACCGGGATGCCTCGGCCATCCTCCGACGTTACCTTGCGGGCGCGGCTGGCTCCGGCGACTCTCTCGCCTGGCGGATGCTCGGGGACGCCACCCTCTCGACCGGAGATCCCGAGCGGGCAAAACGCGCGTATCGCAGGTCGCTCCAGCTCGTCCTCCAAGAAACAAGGAACCCGTGAATTCCCGCGCCGGCATTCTGGTTTTTTGCGCCATCCTTCTGGCTTCGACCGCCTTGGCGGAGATGGAGGATATCCTCGCGACTCCGGAGATTGCTGAGCCGCTCGCCGGGACGATGGCTGAGGACGTTGCCGCCCCGGCGGGCGAGACGCTTTTTCAAAAGCAGAAGCGGCTGCTCTACCTGTTCGCGCGGCTCAAGCGCCCGCGCGCGGCCCGCCCGCTCGCCGCCCGCATCCTCCGGCAAGCCCCATCGGACAAGGAGTCGCTGCTCGTGCTCTGCTCGATGGAGCTCGAGCGGAAAAATGCTGCGGGGGTCTTCCGCTATGCGCGGCAGTTTTTGAGATCGTATCCCGACGACAGCCAGGGGTGGTATTTTGTGGCGGCGGCCGAGAGCCTGCTCGGCCACCACGCCAGAGCCCAGGGGATCCTCGAAAAAATGCGGGAGAAATTTTTTCAGGCCAAGGAGTTCCCCTACCAGGTGGATCTGGCTTCGAGCGCCTTGCTCTCGGGCGACTGGCGGACCGCCCTCGCTGTTTACAAGGAGCTTCTGGCTGGCCGGCAGATCGCACCGGCCCTGCGCGAGGAGGCCCGGAGGATCCTGGACGGGATCTACCTCGAGCATCTCCCCCGGCTCAGCATCTCCTCCGACTACCAGCACCTCTTCTCCGCAGGAGAAATCCTCCGCACCGATGCCGCTTGGGAGAGCCCGCTCACCAACCGGGTCAACCTCCTCGCAAACCTCCACCGGGACGACCTCCGCCAGAACCCCGTCGGAGTGTCCCGCGCGATGAGCGCTTCGCGCATGGAGGGAACCGTCGGGCTCGACGCGCAGGTCGCGCGATCCTGGCACCTGCGAGGCGAGGCTGGCGGCTCGTCGGCCGGGTTCCTTGCCTCCGCAGAGCTCAGGAGAAAAATCTCCGCGACGAGAGCCTGGTATGTTGGGGCCGGCTACAACCAGCGGGCGACAGACAGCCTGGCATTGGAGATCCTCGACGGGCGCCAGAGCCGGGCGTATGCGGGATTTGACTGGACTCTCGACGACGAGTCCGACTGGAGGGTTTCCGCAACCTCGTTCGGCCGGGTCGCGACCGTTGGCCGCTCGATCCTCGGAAGCGGATGGGGTGCCGAGTGGCAGGTCGAGCGGGTGCTCCTGAGAGATCCCGTCAGCGTCCGGATCTCGTATGTCGGCCAGTATTCCCGCTTCAATACCACGGCGACCGACCCAGCGATTGTCCGGCCGCTCTTCGACCCCGGCAGCACCCCCGCGCAGGACGCGCTGGCCCTTGAAGACCAGGGGATCCTCGCAGGCACGCCCGAAACCCTCATCGATCCTGAAATCAGCTACCAAGGGCTGACGATCTCCGCCCGCAGGGACATCCTCCCTCAGTGGACGATCGAGGCGACCGGGATCTTCGGATACTACCTGGACAGCAGCCAGACCAGCTACGGGGGATATCTCAGAAATTCCTGGAGGCCGAGAAAAAGCATCGAGCTGCAGGCCAACGCCGGCTACATGAGCAGCGGGACCCAGAGCAATACCGGCTCACAGGTTTTCGAGCTCTCGCTTGCCTTGCAGATCCTATTTTAGATAAGCTCAGGTGCCAAAAATATTTATGACCCTTCGCCCGACCATCATTGCCGCCATATTTTCTGCCTTGCTTGTCGGGTGCGCCTCGCGGGTGGATTCCGGCCCCCGCTGCCCGGAGATCGCGCTTTCCGGCCGCGTGATTGTTGCGCCGTTCCGGAATGCGACCGATGACGACCACGCCGGGCAGGCCTTTGCCGATCTGATCGGGACCGAGCTTGCGGCGAGGGGGCTCGAGGTGGTGATGCTTCCGCCGAAGCCGGTCAACGACCTTGGGGAGGCACCTCCCTACACCGGCGAGGATCTTGCGCAGGCGGCTCGCAAGAACGGGGCTTCGGGGATTGTTCGCGGCACCGCGATTGAATTCCGATACAAAACCGACCTCGACGGGGATCCTGCGGCAGGCGTCTATCTGGAAATCCTCGACCCCTCAGCGAAAAAAACGATCTGGCATGCCAGCGCGTCGCACACCGGCCTCATCTACTCCTCCCTCGCCGGGGCGGCGCAAAAGGTTTCGCGCGACGCCGTGGCCCGGATGCCCTTGCGGTGAGAAGCCTGCGCTGTGGATTTGCATGACCAGCCGGCGGGAAGGTTCTGGAGGGGAGGAGAGGGTGCCCCAGCCAAGCTGCTGGACGCGGCGATTCTCCTTGTTCTGGTCTCCGTAGGAAGCTGGGCGTTCGATCATAATCCCAGCGGATGGGCCGCAACGAACCCCTCGCCATATTTTTTGATTCCGCTCCTGATGGGCGGAAGATACGGGCCGGTTTCCGGCGTGCTCGCGGGTGCGGCGGCCGGGGTCATTCTCCTCCTCGCAACGTCCGTTCTTACCGGGCAGGATCCGCGCGAGCTGGCGGACGCAGGGAAGTTCATGCTGGTCTGCCTGCCGGTGAGCGGGCTGATTTGCGGAGAGCTCCGGAACTCGCTTTTCGATGAGGCAGCGCGGGCAGGGATCCGCCTCGAGCACGCCTCGCACCGCCTCCATGCGCTTGACGAGCAGGTCTTCATTCTTGCCGAAACAAAGGACGACCTCGACCGGGAGCTCGCGCTGCTCAACGCCGACACTGCGAATCTGGATTACGAAATCCGGCGCGTGCTTCAGAGCCCGCCAGAGAGGTTTTGCGATGCCTTGCTCGGGGTATTTTGCCGCAAGGCCCGGCTCTATGAAGCAGCGATTTACCTTGAGGGCACACCGTGGAGGCGGGCGGCCTATTCCGGAAAGCCGGAGATCTGGCCGGAGCAGATGAACGTCGAAAGCTCTGCGGTCGCGCGGTCGGCGCTCAAGCACTCCTGCATCGCCATGCTGCCCGAAGTCTGGGGAAATGAGCCGGCCGCGGCGGATGACTTTCTTCTGGCGAGCCCGATCGGCGAACCCGGTGACACATCGATCCTTCTTCTGGTGAAGTCCATGCCATTCTCCGCGATGAACACCAGGGGGATGCAAACGATCGAGATCATCTGCCGGTGGATGTCGGAATTCGCAGGGCTCGACCGCCGGGCAAAAGGCCTCTTCGACCCGCGCGGGATCGTCCCGCTCACCGACTTCGACCGGATGCTGGAGCTGGCGAACATCGTCCAAAAAAAGTTCCGCCTGATTTCGTCGGTGATCGTCTTCCATCCGCCCGCCGGCGGTGCGGCGGCAGCGGAGGAGGTTTTTCGATCGGTCTCGGGAGCGATTCGGGTCGGAGATACGACCTGCGCATTGGACAGCTCGCACCTCGCCCTGCTTTTGCCGCTCACCGGCCGACGAGGAGCGGAGATTTGCCTGACTAGGTTCCAGGAGTTTTCCGACCACAGCAAAGCCGGCCATCAGCCGCTGGAAGGGGAGGTTTTCTGCACAAACGATTTTCCCGGGATAGAGGCGATGTGGTCGGCGATCCGCCCCGATCTCGGCCGGCCATGATGCTCCGGATCGCTATCGGCTTCGGAGGAGCAGCGCTGGAGGGCTGGGCGGCCTGGCTGCTTTTCGAGCAGGGTCGCCCGGGGCCCGCATTTGCGGCGCACGCCGTCGCCTGCGTTCTCCTGTCGGCCTGGGGGATCCGGTATATTGGTCAGGTGAAAAGCCTCCCCGGCGCAGGCGCGTGGTTTTTTGGCGTGATGATTCCGGTTCCTGTGGCGGGACCTGCCCTTGCGGTTGCGCTTCTCGCGGCCATGCGGATCAAGCCCGAGCGGGCGAAGGCCGAGAGTCGTGTGGTTGTGGGAATCCCCGGCGGGGTCGCGGCCTCCGCCTCCGCTCCCGGCACCCGTGCGAGATCGATCATCGAGGTTCTTGCCTCCCCGGACACCCTTGCACGCCGGGAGGCCGTCCTCTCGCTTCGCTCGGAAATCTCTCCCGCTGCCGTGCTCATCCTTCAGAAGGCGGTGGGCGACAGCGACGAGCAGGTTCGGAACTACGCCCAGTCGCAGCTGGCCAAGTGGACCGAGCAGGCGGAGCTGAACATCAAGCGCCTGACCGCCCTGGCGGGATCGCCGGACGCTCCGGCGGAAGTTCTTCTCGCGCTCGCTGAGAGCCTCCGCGAAATGGTGACGATCCACCTCGCAGGGCCCGAGCTCGCGAAAAAATTCTTGCGCCGCTCGCTCGAATGGCTGGAAAAAATCCCTGCGGAGAGCGCCGTGCGCGGCAATGCCGATGTCCTTGCGCTGCGCTGCCATCTCAGGCTCAGGGAGGCAGCCCGTGCGCGCGAGGTGCTGCAGCGCGTCGAGGTTTCAGGGTATGCCCACGAGTCTCTCGCGGGCCTGCGGCTGAGAGTCCTTTTTCACGAGCGCAACTGGCTTGGGCTGCGGAAGGAATTGCGGCGGGAGATGCCCGAGGTGCCGCCCGAGATCGTCCAGAGCCGGCGGTTCTGGGAAGCCCGGGCGGCCGCATGAGGATCCCAGACGCCTGCCTGCTTCTGGAAGGGACCTTCCCCTATGTCAGGGGTGGGGTTTCCGGTTGGGTCCACCGCCTCATTGACCTGCACCCCCACCTCCAATTTTCGATCTTTTTTCTGGGGGCGGACCGCCGTGCAGCCGCCAAGCGGCTCTACGACATGCCGGATAATGTTGCGGAGTTTCGGGAGGCATTCCTTTTTGAGCGGCCCAGCGCGGACGAACTCCGCCCGGCACCGCTCGATCCAGGGACGGCCAGCGAATTGGCTGAGGGGCTGGAATCCGTCTATTTTGCGGCGGATGGTGAGGCGAGGATCCTGGCCGCCTTCGCCTTTTCCGACTGGCTCAGGACGCGCGGGAAGAGCGTCCGATTCGGAAACCTGCTGCACGAGCGCGCCAGCTGGGACGTGCTCCGGAAAGCCTACGCGCTCTGGTTTCCAACGGTCTCGTTCATCGATTTTTTCTGGACGTGCCGGATCATCCACGCCCCGCTCTGGCAGATGCTCCGCGCGCTGCCCGAGGTGCCTCACGCAGCAGTTTATCACAGCATCTCCACGGGGTATGCCGGAACGATCGGGGCGCTCGCCTCCCGCCGGGAGGGCGCGCCATACATCCTCTCGGAACACGGGATCTACACGAAAGAGCGCATGATCGAAATCACGCAGGCGGACTGGATCCATGAGCCGCAGGGGCACGGAATCCTCGCCGGCCCAACCCGCCTCGCCCTGAAAAACCTCTGGATCGGCATGTTTGCCTTTCTCGGAAAGCTGACCTATGAGTCCGCCAACCCGATCATCTCGCTGTATAGCGGAAACTCCCGCCTGCAGGAGGAGTTCGGCGCGCGTGCCGAAAGGGTGACGATCATCCCGAACGGGATCCTCCCCGCACGTTTCGATGCGGCTCGGAAGGCTCGATCCTCCCAGCCCCAGCCATCCGCCTGCCGGATCGGCTTCCTGGGAAGGATCGTCCCGATCAAGGACATCAAAACCCTGCTTCGCGCAGCGCGCATGCTAGCGGATGCCCTCCCTGATGCCCGCGTCTCCCTCCACGGGCCCACGAATGAGGATCAGGAATACTTTGAGGAATGCCTCGAGATGGTCGAGGACCTCGATCTGCGAGAGGCCGTTTCATTTCATGGCTCCGGTCGGATCGAGGAGATCCTTGTCGGGGTGGATGTCCTGGTCCTGACGAGCATCAGCGAGGCACTGCCGCTCGTGATCCTCGAAGCGTTCGCCTGCGGGATTCCGGTGGTGGCCACCGATGTCGGGGCCTGCCGGGAGCTCCTCAACGGAAGAACTCCGGAAGACAAGGCGCTCGGGAGAGGTGGGATCCTCACTGGAATTTCCTCCCCTTCGCAAACCGCCGACGCTCTCGTCCGCCTCGCCAGGGATCATGAACTCCGAACAACCATGGGCGCCGCAGGCTTCCTTCGAGTCATGCAATTTTACAATGAGAAGCACGTCATGTCGAAGTATGGCGCGCTTTACAAGTCCCTCCAAGGGAAAGGGCCCGCACCATGGCAGGCATAGGTTTCCGGCTGCAGAAAATCCTGCGGAGGCAGACGTACACGGCCATTCTTCAAGCCTATTTCTACGCGGCGGTGATCAGCAGTGGCCCGCTCGTCCTGTCGATCGCCGCGCTCTCCGCGATCGGGCTTGCCATGGCGGTTTTTCACAGCCCGGAGATGCCGCTTTTTTTCAGCTCGGTCACCTTTATCTACAGCACGAGCATGATCCTTACCGGGTCGATCCAGCTCGTCATGGTCCGGTGTGCCGCAGATGCCGACTACGCCGGGCACCGCGAGCAGGTCTGGCCGCTCCTCAGCCGGTTCATGGCGGTAGCCGTGCCCGCCCAGGCAGCCTTCGCGGGATGGTTCTTCTTTTTTTGCACCGGCGCGAGCGATGTGTTCAAGGTCTCCTGCGTATTTCTATCCGTCCAGGTCGGGATGATGTGGATGCTTAGCGGGCTGCTGACGGCGATGAAATCCTACAAGCTGGTCGTCGGCTCGTTTGCCGCCGGGTACGCGGCGAGCGGAACCCTCGCCTGGCTCTTCTTCCGCTATTTCGGCCCGGATTGGCTGATGGCTGGGTTTGCGGCAGGGCATGCCCTCCTCGTCGTCCTTCTCCTCGCCTGCATCCGCAGGGAGACGCCGGATGGCGGATGCGACGGGAAGCCGATGACATTTTGCTCCGCCATGTCATCGTATCGGATGGTCGCCCTCTGCGGGCTCGCTTACAATATAGGAATCTGGGCGGACAAATTTCTTTTCTGGTGGTTTGGCGACGGGAGGGTCCAGGTCAGCGGGCTGCTTTACGCGATGCCTCTCCACGACCAGGCCGTCTATCTCGGCTTCCTGAGCATCATTCCCGGCATGGCGATTTTTCTGCTGAAGTTTGAGACGGAGTTCTCCTCGCACTACGCGCTCTTTTTTCAGGATGTCCTCGGGAAAGCGCCGCTGGAGAGGCTGGAGGAGAGGCGCCTTGGGATGGTGGAGTCGCTGCGCCGGGAGGTTCTCCAGCTGGTAAAGTTCCAGGGATCATTTACCCTGGTGCTGGTGGTTCTCGCGGATCGGATCATGCCTGCTCTCGGCCTGGGCGCGCTCCAGACCGGGGTTTTTCAGATTGTCCTGATCGGCTCCTTCCTGCTCGTGCTTTTCCTAACGTTTCTGACGGTTCTTTTTTATCTGGACGAACGCCGTTCCGCGCTCGCCTGCTGCCTCGTCTTCGCCGGGACGAACATCGCAGTGACTGGCGCGAGCATCTATTTCGGCGAGCAGTGGTATGGGGTCGGTTACGTGGCCGCTGCCATGGCCGGGCTGGCCATCAGCTCCAGGCTGGCCGAGGGGCACCTCGAGGACCTGTTGTTCGTGACGTTTTCCTCCCAGCCGATGTATCCGGAACTTAGCGGGGAAGAAGCCTGCAGCCCGGAGTAACATTCCGCCTTTCCTCCTGCACGGAAAGCTGCTACCCAAGACACCCATGATGCGCCAACTCGCTAGGATCGGACTTTTTACTGCGTTGATTTTCCTTGTCGCCTGCGAAAAGCCGAAGCCGCAAGCCCCCCCGGTATTCGTGACGGTGACTCCAGCCATCCAGCAGGATGTGGTCGCGACGAACGAGTGGGTCGGGCTTCTGGACGGGTTCCTGAACACCGACATCCAGGCGCAGGTCACCGGATACCTCCTCACCCAAAACTACAAGGAGGGCTCGGAGGTAAAAAAGGGGGACCTCCTCTTCACGATCGATCCCCGTCCGTTCCAGGCCGCGCTGGCGCAGGCTCAGGCCGACTACGCGCGGGCGGTCGCACAGGCGCAGCTTGCGCAGATCACCCTGCAGCGCCAATCCCAGCTCTATAAAACAAAGGTCATCAGCCAGCAGGAATACGACACATCCTACCAGGACACCCAGGCCGCACTCGCCGCTGCGGCCGCCTCCCAGGCCCAGATGCAGGCGGCGCAGGTGAACCTCGACTACTGCACGATCTCCGCAGCTTTCGACGGCATCGCTGGCGTCGCCCAGGCGCAGATCGGCGACCTCGTCGGACCCGGCGGAAAGACCGGAGTCCTCACCCAACTCTCCCAGGTGGACCAGATGAAAATGAATTTTTCGATCACGGAGTCCCAGTATTTGAAAGCGGCCGACCTGCTCGCCGAGCTCCAGAGCGGCAAGGCGGCAGCCGAGGACCCGAAGATCGCCCTGAAGCTCGCCGACGGCTCGATCTATTCCGAGAAGGGGAAATTTGATTTTGTGAACCGGCAGGTGAGCACCTCGACCGGGACGATCCAGATCACGGCGCTCTTCCCGAATCCGAAAAACGTTTTGCGGCCGGGTCTGTTCGGGAGGGTTACGGC
>Ga0194058_10000354_pt1 | contig 21686 bp, 20 predicted proteins | sample SepL4417m_MetaG_FD_155490 | JGI IMG/M metagenome (GOLD analysis project Ga0194058, IMG submission 155490) | Anoxic zone freshwater microbial communities from boreal shield lake in IISD Experimental Lakes Area, Ontario, Canada - Sep2016-L442-17m | ecosystem: Environmental > Aquatic > Freshwater... | reverse complement strand
TGGCATCGGCTGCACCGCCGTACCCTTCCGCTAAACACCAAGCAAATAATCCGTGTTCCTTAGCCGGAAGATCCAGTCCACGCTCTCCCTTCTGGCAGCTTGCCACCGCGGTCGTTTTCCGCAGCAAGGCGCGATTGGGCTGCCGCTTCAAGGCGCGGATCATCTCGGCCGACGAAGGCTCGGCCGCCTGTTCCACTCCGGAACCCAGGTGACTGCCATCCAACAGCAAGAGTTTTTCCTTGGCCGGGCAATCCTCGACAAGATCGACAAGCCATTGCAACGGCCGGCCGTTGACCGCCGGCTTATCGGAGCGAAAATCCTTGGGCGCAAGGAAGACCTGTCCGCGGGTATCTTTACAGGCGTGGCCAACGTAGTAAACGATCAGCCGGCCGTCGGCACCGACCTTTTTGAGGAATTTGGGAACTTCCTGTTCCAGGGTCACGGCGCTGGGGTCGCTGAAAACCTGCAACTGTTCGGCGGGAATGCGGTAGCGTTTGGATAAGGCATCCGCCACCAATGCGGCATCCGCCAGCGGATACTTCAGCGGACTAAGCCGCGTATCGTCGTAATTCTGCACGGCCACGATGAGTGCCCAGCGCGTTGCGTCGGTCGATCTTTCCGCGGCAATCGCCGTGGCGGAAATGGCCGATTGGCTCTTGGGGTCAACCGATCCGTGCTCGATCTTCACGCGGTCGCCGCCGCGCAGCGCGTCGAGCGAGACCGCCTCCTCGCCCAAGGTGATCTTGCACTGCGGTCCGACGAGATAGGTCAACTTCTGCCCGCTATCCTCAGCCACGCTGAGGGATTGCGGCGGTTCGTAGCGGATCTGCTGCACGACCCCGCCACCGGCGAGCGTTCGCTGGGCGACGACCTCGGCGATGTAATTGTCATGTTTGACCGTCACCCGATCGCCGCGCTTCAGGCCGGCCGGTTTCGCCGTCGGTTGGCCGTTGACGGTGATCACGTATTGCGATCCGAAGGGGAGCTTGGCCACTTGCCGATTTGCTTGGATCACGCTCAGCAAACGTCCGTCAAAATCCTCGGCCAGGACGCCTTGAAGTTCGACCTGCCGCAGCGACTCCAGACGATTGGCCACGTTGCCGGACGACTCTTGGTAGTCGTACTGGACCTTCAAGCGATCACCCGGATTGAGAGTGGCAAACGTGACGGGTTTCTCATGAAACGTCGGCTGGCCGTTCAAAACAATCTTTTTCAGGTCGGCTGGAACAAAAATTTTCAGATCCTGGTGATTCGCCTCGTCGCCCACTTCCACGACAATCGTTCTCGCCGCATCGTCGCGAGATCGCAGTTTCCCCGTGGCAAACCTTCCGGGCCGCGCGGCATGGATCTCCTGAACAACTTTATGCGATACGGGATCGACGCTCTTGGTGATTTCCACCACGTCGCCCCGTTCCAACTCCTCCAACAAATGCCGCTCTCCATTGACGAAGATGATATCTTGATCTTTGACGATGATTCGCTTGGCTGGGCTTTTGTCGGATTCCTCGGACGGCGCAACGCCGATTTCCTTGGACATCGCGTAGACGTCGGAGACCCGTCCCTTGATCGTTTCCGGGGCGCGCACCTGCTGTACCTTCTTAGGGTGACTGAGCGCGAAGAACAGAATCAGCGAGACCAACACCAAGGCGACCCCGCCGGCTAGGATCGAGAAGATCCGCACTCTTTTCTTTCTCCGTGCCGTAGCGGCAGCCTCCGCTTCGGCCTCCAGGTCGACCTCGTCGGGCAGGCTGTTGACCGCGCCGGAGGACGATTGAAGGTCGCGAAGGGCTTCGCGGGCCGAGTGGTAGCGCTGCGACTGATCCTTGGCGATCAGCCGCTGGATGACGTGGGCCAGGTCTTCGGGCACGCCTTCCAAAACACGTTGAATATCGGGTAACTTGACGTCGGCCGTGGAGTGCCACATCATCCAGGCCAACTGCTTGTTGCGGCCGAAGGTGGCCAGTGTCGGCAGCAGCGACTCAAAATGTGAACCAACGATCAATTCGTAGGCAGTGAACCCCAGCGAGTAAAGATCGCTCGCCGGACCAACCGCGCCGAACTGGGCCGATAGCAACTCAGGGGCCATGTACTTCGTCGTGCCCTTTAGGAGGCTCCCTTCTTCGTTGCTGGCCCGCCGGGCGAGACCAAAGTCGCCAAGCTTGACGCGATTCGGCGGGGCGACGAGGATGTTGCTCGGCTTGATATCGCCATGGATCACGCCGTTGGAATGGAGGAAATGCAGGCCGGTCAGGCAGTTGGTCAGCACCAGGCGGAGCTGGTCCAGATCCATCGGATCGCCTTCCGCGGCCGGTTTGAGGCTGCCTCGCATCAGTTCCAGGATGATCCAGCCGCGAGGGCGGACAATGTCATATATGGTGATGATGTTGGCATGTTGTAGGGAGGCCAGCAGTTGGGCTTCCTGCCAGTAGCGCGCCAACTGCCGCGGGTCGGCAAGGAATTGGTCGTGAATCTGCTTGACGGCCACCTCGCGGCCCAAGTCGCGGTCGCGGGCACGGCTGACCGTGGCGAACTCGCCCGAGGCGATCGTGTCGAGAATTTCGTAACGTAAGTCCGATTCCATTTCGGGGCCTTTTGGAGCCGTAAAAAAAAATTGCCAATCGCATCATTCCCAGACCCCATCCGGCTTGCCGGATGGTGAATCAGGTTGACCGGCTAAAGTCTCAATCGCATCATTCCCAGACCCCATCCGGCTTGCCGGATGGGGAATCAGGTTGACCGGCTAGGGCCGCGCTACGGCGGACTGCACCCATATCATATTCGCTAAAGGTTCCCGAGTAAAACCCTTCCTGCCAAATGGGAACCTGTCCCATTGCAAAGGCCAAGTTGTTCTGAAATCCAATCGCGATGTCCATCGGCGAACTATCAATATTTCCGCGAAGTGCCAGGTGCAGATGGTCCGGCATCACGGAGATCGATGCGATCTTGTGGGATTTCCTCAAACCGTCTTGTTCCCAAAGCGGATCAATCGCGTCGAGAATGGACGCATCCGGCATGTTTTTCCATGCCGACTTCAACCAACCCGTCCAGGAGTATCGAAGTTGGAAAGCCGGGCGCAGGTTCTCGCTGCGGTAAAGCGGTTCGAGGGGCATGTTTAGCTGTTCAACCTGATTCACCATCCAGCAAGCTGGATGGGGTCTAATCTGACAACACGGCAAGGATCAACTGTTCTAGTTCTCGGTCATGGTCGCGGCTGCCGGTGATACCTTTCTCCAGGCGATTGCGCGATGCCGGCGTCGCCGATCCACCCCATGTCTCCGTGTGCAACAGCTCAAGAACCTGCTTGTAGTATTGCCGTTCGGCCTTGAAGTCGCCATGCGCACGTGCCTGGCGGGCTTCGCGCAGAAACCGTTGGTAGGGAAGCAGTTCACCGCGCTCGGGATGGCCGAAGAACTGTTCTCTAATCTTTTCCAGGGCATCCACTTTTACCTGCGTGGTAACGCCTGAACTGCCATCGTCGTAGGTAATTATCACGATGACAATCGTGAGTACCACCGACAAGATCCACACCCCGATCATGACCAGCGGGGGAATCGATCGCGATTTGCCCTGACCTTTGCCCTTCTTGTCGCCTTCCTGAAGCTGGAGGTGGGGAAGTTGGCCGTCGGCGGCTAGTTTTAAGGGCGATTGAGCGGCCTCGGCCGAGACGAGCCGCGCGACCTTGCGAGCCTGCGGCGGTGCGGCCGGCAGTGAACTGGGCACCCCATCAACCGGCGGCAGCGGGACTGGAAGCGGAACTGCCGGAACTGCCGGAACTGCCGGAGCCAGCGGCGTTACCGAGGGAAAGAATTGCCGTGGCGGAACCTGAGGCGGTGAGGTAGTGTTCACCGTGGCGACGAATGCCGGCAACGTGTCTGCCGGGCTGGAAATGGGGGAAGTCGGCGATGGTATCGACCGGACAGTTGGGGTGGCAACCGGGGGTGTGGCGACGGGTGTTTGCGCCAGCGTGCTTGCCGACGACAAACCGACCGAATCACTAACCGCCGGATCAAGCGGAGTATCCTTTGCTACCCAAAAGCGACCCTGGCAACGCGGACAGCTCGCGTAACTGCCGGCCAGTTTATTGGGCACCGACAGCGGCTGATTGCAACGGGGACATTGGGTACGAAGTGCCATTATTATACTTTACACGACTTCAGGTGGTCCGAATCGCAGCAATCGGGAAAGGTTCTTGTGATTTTTATTGTTCACGGTAGATTATAACGCCAGACCAAACTTCATGAAATTCAACAGGAACGGACCAAGGATAATCAACACCGTGGAGGCCATCACCAACACGGCCGGCAAGAGCATGTTCACGCCCGCCTCGCCAGCCATTGTCTCGGCACGCTGCGAACGCTTCACCCGCAGCACGTCGGACTGGCTGCGGAAGATACGAGCCAGGGGCGTACCGAGATGTTCGCCCTGGATGATCGTGCCGATAATACTGGTGATTTCGTCGTCGGCCAGGCGGTCTCGCATCGACTGGAATGCCTCCATGCGCGTTTTACCGAGATTCATATCAGCCAGCACGCGGCCGAACTCCTCCGCCACGGGATGGCCGCGGAACTCATCAACGGCCTGGTTCAGGGCATTCAGGAACGTCGCCCCGGCCTCCATCAAGAGCGTCAACAGGTCAAGCAGGTAAGGCATTCGCCGCTTGATTTGCCGCAAGCGGCTCGCGGCGCGGGCGGCCAAACGGTAACGCAGGAACCACGCCGTGAGAACAACAGCCACCGGCGTCAGCAACATCGCCTGCGGCCCAAAGACCCAGACCAAGAGATAGATCCAGAGCGGCGTGGAGCAAAGAGCCAAGACTTGCAGTCGGGCAAGATACTCTTCCGGCAGCCAGAACCGCGGCAGCCCCGAAGTCTGCAACTGGCGATGGATCTCGGTCAACCCCTCGCGGAAGACCGCGCGATTCACACGGGCCAAGACGGTAAATACCGGCTGGAGCAGGCGATAGAGCGGGTCGATGCGGCGAAGCTCGTTCATGCGGCTGACGTCATAGCGCCATTCGGCCTCCTGCTCCAGATCGTCGCTTTCCAGAACGCGGAAGCCCCACCACACCAGGACCACGATCGCCGCACCGATGAGTGTGCTGGCAATCACTTCCATGACAATTCCAGTCGGCAAAACAGCGAGGGGGAGCAGTGCGGCAAATTGTCCGTTGCAATTCATCATTAAATATCCGGACTCAAAAGTACACGTGCCCATAAATACGCCACTACATCGAGTACCACGGCCGCAGCCAAGATGAGGTGCCCCATCGGCTCCGTGAACAATCGCATCGTGCTCTCCGGGTCAACAAAGTAGTAGACCACGAGAATCATCATGGGAGCAATCGCCATGTAAACGGCCGACTTGCGGGCCTGGGCGGTTTCGGCCTGAACCTTCCGTTCCAGCCGCTGCATTTCCAGCACCGCCAGGGCAATCCGCTCGACGATCTCGTTGAGCCGGCCGCCGCTTTCATGACTGGCCATCATGGCCGCGGCAAACAAAGCGAAATTCTCGCTCCGCAACCGCGTCCGAGCCTCTTGGAGCGTCTGCTCCAGCGGCTTGCCCATGTTGTACTCACCCACGATCTGGCGGAACTCATGATTGATTGGACTAGGGCATTGTGCGGCCAGCACGTCCATGGACTGGGCCAGCGACAGGCCCGCTCGTACGGCGTTGGCCAGCATGACCATGGCGTCGGCCAGTTGATCTTCGATCTTTTGCCGTCGCCGCTGGGCCATCCGCCGCAGAAAATACCATGGCCCACAGAGCAGGAACACCGAGAGCAAGATCGCAAAAATGGGGCTTTCCAGCACGAGCCAGAAAACCATGAAATTTGCGGCGGTTGTACTGAGCCAGACCACAACATAGCGATGCAGGTTGTGCGTCGGTGCCCGTAAGCGGCGGAGCTTGTCGGCCAGGTCGCGTTCCAGGTAGCTCAGCCAATGGGAAAAGTCTCCCTGGGCCGACCAAGCCAACGTGCCAACCGCCGCGCCAATCAGCAGGCAGCCGAGCGGATAGAGAATCGGACTACCCGTGGTTTCCATGCTCTTGTTCATCCCGGCCGTAAAGGAATTCGACGTCCAACAGCTCCTTCTCCACCAGCGAATCAATAAACGACGGCATGTAGCCGGTCGGCCGCAGGGAGACCCCGTTGCGATAGTTGAAAATATCAAGGATAACGATCTGCTTGTCTTCCGGATCGTAGCGCACGACCTCGGCAATCTGCGTCACCGCGCGGGATCCGTCCGGCAGGCGGCTGATGTGTACGATCAAGTCGATGGCCGAGGAAAGCTGGCGATGGACGGAAGTCATCGGCAGGTCCGCCGCCATGAGCACGAGTACCTCCAACCGCTCGATCACCTCGCGGGCACTGTTAGCATGGACCGTGGTCATCGATCCATCGTGGCCGGTGTTCATGGCCTGGATCATATCCAGGGCCTCTCCGCCGCGGCACTCGCCCACGATCACGCGATCGGGCCTCATGCGGAGGGCGTTTTTCACCAGATCGCGGATCGTGTACTCGCCGGCCCCTTCGATGTTGGGCGGCTTCGTCTCCAGCGTGACGACGTGCTCCTGATGCAGCCGCAGCTCGGCGGTGTCTTCGATGGTGACAATGCGTTCCTTGAAGGGAATGAAGCTGCTGAGCACGTTGAGCATCGTCGTCTTACCGGTACCCGTGCCGCCGCTCACAAGGACGTTGCGACGAGCCACCACGCAAGCCCGCAGGAACTTGGCCGCGCTGCGGCTGATGCTGCCCATCTCCAACAGGTCGTCCATCGTCAACCGCTGGGCAGGGAACTTTCGCACGGTGAGGCAAGGCCCCTTGATGGCTAGCGGTGGGATGATGGCGTTCACGCGCGAGCCGTCGGGTAGCCGGGCATCGACCAGCGGCTGGCTTTTGTCGATCCGTCGTCCGACCTGGGCCACGATCCGCTCGATGATCGCCTCGGTGACCTTATCGGAAATGAATCGCCGACCGCTGCGTTCGATGATGCCGTCGCGCTCGACGTAAATCTGGCTGCTGCTGACGACCATGATTTCCGTGACCGTCGGGGCGCGGAGCAGGTCTTGCAGCGGCCCAAAGCCGAAAATGATGTCCTTCAAATCCTTCTTCAACGTCCGCAGGATCATGTACTTCCGCAACTCATGGTGCAGGTGCGGGCGGACGAGGTGGAAAATGTCGTTGAACCCGCTCTCCACACGATGAACCTGCTGGCTCACGTCGCGGTATTGGGCCAGGTTGAGCCGCTCACGGAGGAACTTCAACAGCCCATGCAGTTCGGCTTCTCGCTCTGGCACGAGCGTGGCCGGCAGGTCGAACTCGTTCGAGGTCAGCACAGCCATGTCGAAGATGTCGTCGGTCCCCGTCTCCATGATGATCTGGTTGACCAGATGGTCGCGGAGCGTCAGGCCGGTGATCTCTTCGACCAGCGGCTCGTTCTCGGAACCGAAGACGTTCAGCTCGCGGCAAACATCCTCAATGTTATTTTCCAAGAGGAGAATACTCTGCGGGTCGCTGCCGTGACTGGTTTCAAACTGGTACAGATCGAGCCGTTCAAGCAACTTCTGGTGGATTTTCAGCTCCAGGTCGGCCATGATCGAGCGCAGATGGGCTTCCAGTTCGCTGCGGCTGATCGTGACGGCTTTTTCGGCCTCGAAGGTGAGCGTGTAGGGCCAGATGCGAACCTTGGTGCCCGGCTCGAACACGCCCGTCTGCCCGCCCAACACCTCCTCCTCGCCGACGACACAACTATTCAGGCCGACATTCTCCAGCACCAGCTTGCCGTTGTTTACCCGCACGACGGCATGTTGCCGCGAGACGAGCGGGCTTTGCAGGCAGACCGTGTTGGACGCATCACGGCCGATCGTGATCTGGCTGCCGGACACCTCGACCACGTTACGGCGGCTTTCGTTGATCTTATTGAACCAGATTTTCATTATTTGCCGTGCCGCTGAATTCCAATCTGGCGGAAGTTGACCGCCTGAAGGCGATCCCAAAGAATCGTGGCCTTTTCCGCCTCTCCTGGAACCTTCGCGCTCACGCGAATCCCCAGCACGCTCTCTTGGAGTTGCGGAATCTTAGCCGCCTGCATGACCTTTGCGTCGCCCAGCCGGTTGCCGACGGAAAGGACCGTGAAGGGGCCAATAATCTCGATCTGGTTGGCGGGCATTTGCACAATGTCCGCATCGTCGGCTTTAGGTTGCACCAAGGGGATGCCCGAGGGATCGACGGCCGGCTTGCCCGGCTCGTCGGCAGGTTTTGGCTGCCCCGCACGCGTAGGCCCCGGCGGAAACTTAGGCAGGATGAACGATACCTGGTCGCCGGGCGTAACCAGTGAGGGCACGAAAGACCGCGCGTCAACCGGAATCCATCGAATCACTTCGTCCTTGCTCAACTCGAGTTCCTTCGGTGGAGTCTTCACATCGCTTTGCAGGAGAAGAAGACCGCCTTCGGAACTGCTATCGAGGGTTCGCCAGACGGGCATATCCTTGATGGTAATGCGATCCTCCCACAGATAGGCATAATCTTTGAGGTTTCCGATATGGTTCGCCGGAATCTCGATTTTCACCAGATTATTTTCCGTCAGGCGTTCACCACGACCAACGATCAGGCCCTTTTTGATCCCGATGAAGGCCACCATGTCTTTCTTTTGGGCCTCGGTGTTGAGGTAATAGAAGTTGGCCACCGCCCCGAAAACTCCCAACACGATGGCAACGATTAACCCGTGAATACCTTTCATGGTTTTCCTTTCTCCAGTTGACTCTCCATGACCAGCCCCGTCCACCTGCTTTGCGGATCCAACCCAAGACGAATATCGACCGCCATGGCAGGTGCAGGCGATCGCATCTCAAATCGTGCATGCCAACCCAAGGCAATTTGCTGCCAGCGGGCGGCAACCGTCCAACCGCGATCGGCGAACCACCGGTCGTAAAACTTCCGTGCCGCATCGCCGTCGTCCGCGGAAAAGGCGGCGATTGCCCCGCCGGCCGCCGCGCGAATCGATATCAGGCGATGTCCACCGGGCGGGAGCGGAATCTCGCCGCTCCCCCCCCCTGCCCTGCCTGCCGCACCGCCGGACTGAAACAAGTACAAGGTCCAGACATTCGCAGCGGCAGGAACCGCTACACCCCAGATTACCACGCGGTACGTGGTTTCATCAAGGGTAGTCCCTGACTTTGTAGGGTGGACTTTAGTCCGCCGGCTTTCATCAGCCGTCTCAACCGCCCGCGTGCCAATCAGCACCGGGTGGCCTCCGCCCCACTGGTAAAGCTGCCACTGGCCATGCTCTTCGGCCACGGGCCGCTCGCTTGCGAGTCGTTTCAAGAGTTCCTGTTCGGCCGCGTCGGCCGGCTCGCTGCGGGGACGGGAATCGACCATTGCCGCTCGGCAGGCATCCTGCAACGCCACAGGAAGATCGCTCTGCCTGCCGGAAAATTCCTGCCGCCGGATCGACCACGCTTGATCGCCAAACTCGAGAATATGCGGTGCCGCTGCGTCACCCAAGGAATCGGTGGGCACGGGCACCGACAACGGACTTCGCTCATTATGCCACACGTGCAGCACCTCGCGGCCGAAACCCAGGGCGATAACCACGAGCATGAAGGTCAGCAGGCCATTGGTGGTCCAGGCGGAGATCCGCCGCGCCAGCCGGCCCAGGCTTTGGGATTGCTTCGGCGGTGATGGCTGACTCGTATCCAGACTGGCTTCCCTTACTTGCGGCTCACGGGCCACTGCTTGCCTGAATGGTTTCGAGGAACTTCTTGAGAATATCAATTTTTGCCTTCAAGTCCGGGATCTGAGACTGGGCAAGGGAGACCATCGCCGGCTGGGCCGGCGGTTTCGCATTGAGGATCGCCTCGAACGCGGCCAACGCCCGCTGGTAGAGTCCCAAAAACGATTGCGTCATTCGCTCGGCCAGACTGGGAATGTTTTGGTTCTTGGTATGTTTGCCTTGAATGCTATCGATAAGTTGCTCAACGCTCTTGTCGGTCAAGTTGCGATCGGTCGTACACATCGATTGCACCCGCGGATAAAAATTGGGAGCACCGCCCCAGCCGAAGAGTGCGCCGTAGTAGAGGAAGTCGGGATCGTCGTCCAACGGACGGAGTTGCTCGCGGAAGGCTGCCTGAGAGATCGCCAACACCGACCGCACATACGCACTCACCAGCGAAGCGGGAGCCTTGGCCAGCGCGTACAACACGGGAACTCGCCGTTGCCAGTTACTCCCCATCCCCATCTGCTGATATTGCCACTTATCGTCGATCAGCCACGTTTGGGCCTTGATCGTATAGGTTCCCATCTTGCCCAACAAAGGATATTTTCGGGTCAGTTCCGCGGAACCTTCGCGCAATCCGCGAGTTGGGTCAAGAAGGTCGGAATTGACGGTCGCCGCAGGCAACGGGCCGCGTGCCACCGGCAGATCGACGCGACGGTCGTCCATGGCTGCCACCACGCCCTGGTCGGAAGATCCCATCGATGCCGTAGCCGGCCAGTAACGCGGACGGGGATCGGTCAAACCGCTTCGCGGCCAGCGAGCCTCCCATACCGCGAGCCGGGCCACGCTATTTTCACGAACCTTCCAAGCAGCGATCGTACCATAGTTGATAATCAACGCCATGATGAACAGCAAAATCGGCAGCGCCAAGGTCAGTTCCAACATGGCGAGACCGCAGCGGTATGACTGGATTGCTTCTCGCGGTACTAACAATTTTATATTCATGGCGAATCAGGAGTTAAGTAAATCCGAAATCCGAATGTCGAAATACGAAACAAATTCAAATCACAAATGCAGTCAATGACCAAAACACCGGTTCGGCGAGGGTCTCCCGACCCTGCCGAAATGTCGAGTGGGAGACCTTCGGTCGGCAGTGTGGCTCGGTCAGAGACCGGCCACAACGGGGAGACCGGCCACAATGGGTAGTTTTGAACCTTTGAATTTCCTCTTTCGTATTTGTTTCGGATTTCGACATTCGGATTTCGTATTTTTCGCTAGTGTGGACTGATCTGCTGTATTTCTTCACTGCTAAGCCCACCAAGAGTCGGCAACTTGTACGACCCATTACTAAAGCCCGGAAGACCGGGATCCGATTGCAGGATCGTGACCAAGGCGGGCTGCGTGGCGGGCGCAAGCTGACAGTTCCAACTTTGGTTGAGTAGGTTCCAAACGGTCGGACCTCCCACGCGCCCGACCACCCACCGCGTGTTCCCCCCTCCGCCGCCGCCGCCGTTATTGCCTATAGGCACGAAGGCAATCTCGCCGGGTACGCCGCCCAACGGCGACTGACTCGGACCCGTTCCTGAACCGCCTTCCGAAACCCATCCCAGCCGATTTCGTGGAATGAATAGGTGGACCTCGGCAAACGCCTGGGCATCGGCATCCAGGGGATTCTTAAACAGCCCTGGCGCCATCTCCGGCAGCTTCTTCCAATAGACCACGCCGATGTAGGTGTAGTGCTTCTGGAGCGTCGTGTTTGAATTGGCCGTCTGCAATGGGTTCTCGTGGATCACAAACAGCAGATTGGAACGCGGATATTCCTCGGTCAGCAACTTTTCCAGATATCCACAGGTGAAACTACGCCACAGGCCCGAGAACTGCGACATTTTGCCCAGTTGATCGAGGGCACCAAGCAGTTCGGCGTTCCACTGATCGAGGTACAATTTAGACAGCATTTGCCGCTGCTGGACCGCCGTTCGGACATACTGCTCCTGATTCGCGACCGAATCAAGCTCCGGATCGATCACCGGCAGGGTGCGATCGTCCGGCGAGTAGCCCGAATCGGCATCGCCACCCACCGGCCGGGCATCGGTTCGCCACAGCACGCCGAACATCGGACCGCGGTGATGGTCAGGGTCACCATTCCGCGCGGCCGTCTCTCGAGCAGCAGCCTGGGCAATTTCAGGAAAGGCAACCACGACGGCCCGCTGATACTTGGGAATCAGTTCCTCGGCCAGAATCTCCTCCATCATCGGCAGAACCAGATCGCTCACCGACTTGGCCCAAGCTGAGTAGCTATCGACCAACTGCTGCTCCAGCGGAACCTTTTGCTGAATGGCCGAGCCAAGGGCCGTGAACTTTGGAAAACCCGAGGACGAGAACACCTGGGCAACTTTGTTCCAGGCGGCGAGGATGCGGGGCGCGTAGGATGCGGAGTTCTGATCGCGGGCCTCTCGCAAAAAAGCCGTGACCGCGAAAACGTCACAGAGCAGATGGTTGGTGAAGGCCAGCGTATTCATCCCCCGCGCCAACACCACCCCACCGGAATAGGCCGCCGAATCGGCAGCGTTCTGCATGCGGATCTTGCCGTCAACATGGCGGCCGACGTTCATCACCATCCCCAGCAACATCGCCAGGAACATCACGGTAAAGACGCTGACAATACTGATCGAGCCTCGCTCGTCGCCATGGAGTCGCCTTAGGAGACCTCGCGAAACCGCAAGCGATAAGGAATACCGGCGATTTTGTTTACGGATAGACATACGTCACCACCGATTTCTCACCTTCGTTGCCGATGGTAGCCGAGGCCTGCAAAGGATAGGTGTAAACGCTACCATGCTTTTCGATACGTTCCGCAACCTTGTCTCTTCCGCTGGTCCCAACGACATATCTCGCCAGCATCCGCCCCGGGCCAGGCAGCAAGGGAAACTGATAGTTTACCGTCACCGTGATCGTGTCCTGCCAGCCGACCTCGTTGAAGTAGAACTCGCCGAGATCATCCGGCTCGTAATAGGTCTCGATCGGTGGCTCTTGGTTCTTGTGGAAAAAACGGATCTGGACCTCGGTGTTGTTCATCGCGTAAGCTAGCTTGCGATCCAACCGCGGACCGATTGAGCTGTTGGAGCCTGAACTCGGTGACAGCGCGCCGTAAGCATCCTTCAAAACGGAAGCCATTTGCGCCGCCGTCGGGGCCTGTAAACCGAGGTCGCGCGACGGCGAAATCGGCATGCAGGCCAGAATGGCCGCTGAAGCGATCTTGTCAAACTTCCGGCTGCCCGGCGCGATCTTGTAGGTCAGCCCACCGCTGCCGGGGCCATAGTTGGCAGCCGTGGGGTCGAGTTCCGGCGCGACTTGGTCCGGCGCGTCAGGATCGATCGAGTAGGAACTAATGCAGCAGGGGCCCTCGGGCGCGGGCATCGCGGCTGGAATCCACACTGCCGCACTGCGCGCCGCCGCAAAGGCGGCGTAGTGGACTACCACGGTGCCGATCATCAATTGGCTCACCTGCACGATCATCATCATGATCATAATAAACAGCGGCAGAGTGAGTACGAAGCTGAGGCTTTGCACGCTCCCAACTTCATCGCGATGCAGTTCCAAAAGGCGGCCCAGGCGAAGCTGCGCCCGGCTGAAGCGCACCAACACCCAGGCCGCCAGAATGAGTACTAGCAGCAATACCAGCCAAGGCAAACATGCCGTCATAATCGCACGAGCCATGGTGACAATTCCTTTAGTGCTTAGCCCTTAGTGCTTAGTCGATCAAATGCTATTGTGCTTGATTTCCCTAAGACCTAAGACCTAAGCCATTTTCCAAAGCCTCTATCAAGTTGAACCTCACGATCACCACCGCCACCAGCGCACTTGGCGCCAGAAAGACCGGCGGCTTCAACGCCTTACGTTCTTCATCGCTCAGCGGCATAAACCAAGGCAGCCGCAATCCGGTCGAGACCAACCGCACAACGCGGGATAGGGTCGTGACCGGCCCGATTCGCCAAACCAATAGAATCAGGCTGAAACATGAGCCTAACACAAAGGTCCACAATAAAGCCTCCAACCCTTTTTCTGCCCCCAGCAACGAGCCGATCATGGCCATCAGCTTCACGTCTCCCCCGCCAATGCCAGGGAAGAACGAGAAGCAGACAATCATCAACACGCCACACGTCAACAGACCGCCCACGCTGTCGAGCAACGTCGGTGCGCCGAGCCAATAAAACAGACTCGCTTCCGCCGCGCCATCCGCCAACAGCCACGCGCTACCCACCGCGCTCAGGGCCAAGGCCGCCAAGATACCGCTGTACGTATTCCAGTTGTAAACCTTGTTCCGGAACACGTCGGTAGCCGTGGCGACCAGCGTCAATCCCAAAAGCATGACCGTGAATAACATGAAGCGTCAGGTGATTATTGCGGGGCGTTGTTAGCGCCGTTTGTCAACTCCTCCACGCCTGTGTTGAAGAAAGCCTTGATCGTCGGCCAAGCCTTGACGATCAAGAAAATCAGGATCGGCAAGGCGATGGCACCGACGACCAGGATCGTCTCCAGGCTAATCGAGCCGTCTTCATCCTCATGAATCTTCCTCAAAAGTTTCAACAGAGAACTGTTTTTCATGGACTCTCTTCTCCTACATAAATGGCCAAGACACTAAAGCACACACCATTTCATACACCAAGCGAATAATCTTGGGGCCAACTCGAAACAGGAACGCCGCCATCGGCAAGATCACGCCGAGGACCAGTACGTAGTCCAGCGCGGCCAAGCCCCGGCGCCGCCGTAGGCCAGGCTTTCCAGCCTGACATAACGTGCGTCGTCTCGTTTTGAATTGACCTGATTCTCGCATGATTCGTCACTCTTTGCAACCGTTTATCCTTCCCCCGTGGCCCACACATCCCGCGTTAAATGAATCCGCTCACTCATTCCCTGTTCGTGGGGTTCGCGGGCAAACGTCGGTCGCTCGCCGGTCAGTTCCAACTCAGCCAACAGCCGCCCATCCTCCGTTCGCCCCTTGAACCGGGAGACGAAAATATCGGCAAGCCGGTATTTGTTATTGTCGTCCAGACCACGAGCCTCGGTGATCCGGGTAATTTTTCGCGATCCATCTTCGCTAAAGCGGGCAATCTGCACCACCAGATGGATTGCGGAAGCCACCTGGGCCCGCGCCACATAGACCGGAATCTCGACATCCGACATCATCGACAGCGTTTCCAAACGGATCAAGGCATCCAACGGCGAGTTGGCATGCACGGTCGAAAGTGCCCCGGCGTGACCGCTGATCATGGACTGGATCATATCCAGCGCCTCGCCGCCACGAACCTCGCCGACGATAATCCGGTCCGGCCGCATCCGAAGCGAATTGACGAACAACTGCCGAACATTCAGCCCACCCTTGCCGCGGCGGTCCGCTTGCTGAGCCTCCAGATAGAGGCAATGGTCCTGAATCAACCGCAGTTCCGACGTGTCTTCGATAACGATAATCCGCTCTTCTTCCGGAATGAATCGTGAAACTGCCCCCAAAAGGACTGTTTTTCCGGTGCCTGTGCCGCCGGAGATGACAATATTCTTTCGCAGCCGCACACAAATCTCGATGAATTCCTTCGCCGCCGGGCTGAGACTGCCAAAGTCGATCAGGTTGTCGATGGTGAGGATCTGCTTGGTAAAGCGACGGATGGTGAGATAGATTCCTGTCCGTGCGCTGGGAGGAATGACCGCGTGGACGCGGGAGCCGTCCGGCAGTCGGGCGTCCAGAACCGGATGATCCTCGGTGATTTCGCGGCCCACCCATTGGGCTACATTGTGAATAGCGGTCAGCAGGGCATCTTCGCTGGGGAAGTGGGCATCGGTGCGAATCAACTTCCCACGGCGTTCCACGTAGATGCAATCATAGCCGTTGACCATGATTTCGCTGACCGACTCATCGGCTAGAAACGAACCAATCGGCTCCAAAAAGTAGCCGACGCTCGATTCAAAGATCGCCTGACGGGACATGGCGCTTCCTTTGCTGCACCTGAGAGCCGAATACGCACTGCCCTTTGTGCGGAGTCTGCTTCGACAACCTTATCTTCCAACAAGTTGGGGCAAATGTCAAGATGGCGTGTCCAGATGGCAGGCCCAAAATTTCCGGTCATCAACAAGACCCTTGGTTGGCACCTTGACTAGGAATGGAGGATCTGAGTCCCACTCTACAAGCATTTGATTCTCGTCGATAATCTTCCTTCTTTCCAAGCAATGGCCGCCGTAGGACAGGCGGCGACGCACTCCGCGGCGACCTCGGCAGCCGAGGGCCTAGCGGCACGCCGATCCGCACGTCGAAGCCGGGGCCGAAGTAACGTCAATACCGTTCAATGTCGCGCAACGAGGATCCTGCGCCGTGTCCGTGGCAAGCTGTACCAATTCTTCGTGGGATTCGTCGTCCGAAGGAAACTGTGGAAGCGATTCGCACAGCCACTACTTCTTGCGTGCCCATCGAGGTCGAGAAGCCGGCGAACGTCAACCGCCGCAATCCGGCCGCCTTGGCAATGCCGAAATCCATGATGCGGATGCTGCCATCATCGCAGAGCATGATGTTTTCCGGCTTCAAATCGCGGTGAATCACCTCTTGCGCATGAAGCTATGACGCCGCTCGCTGGTACATGTTGATTCAGGCCTTCACGGTCTTCCTGGCCCTGATCGGCACGACGCTCTCCTGCATCAGCACCAGTGCCCGCGTGACCTACGCCATGGGTCGAGACGACGAAGTGCCTTCGCACTTCGGAATGTTGCACGGCAAGAAGCTGACCCCGCACCGGGCCATCTGGACGCTGGCCACGGTTTCGGCAGTGGTCGGTATCCTGAGCGCGATTTGGTATCTCTGCGGTCCGTCGGCCACCGATGCGTTGAACACGACTCTGACCGACGCCCAAAGGGCAAGCATCTGGTATCCCAAGTTCCTGGTCTTCACCAAGGAGTTTGCCGCGACACTGCCCAACAGCCTCATCGTCGCCACGGAAGACGCGGCGAGCGTGATCGAAACGATTTGTGTGGTCGCTCGCACTGGCCAGGTGGGCGACGGTAAGATATTCGTCTCGGACCTGAGCGACGTGGTCCGCATCCGCACGGGCGAAAGCGGCGAGCAGGCTATTTAAGGCTATTCAAAAAGTAGGACCGGTAGGATTCGAACCTACAACCAAGGGATTATGAGTGCTGAACGGTTGTATCTCGATAGTTTCTCAGTGTAAACAGCCCCGTGTTTCTCGGCGTTTTTGTGCCGGGATTCATGGGGCAAATAACAAAGGGTATTGATGATAGGTACGGTTTTGAGTACCGATCGAATCGGATAGAATGACGATTATTGCCGGGAGGCGACTTGCTATCGCCGCCACCATGCGAGTTTCACGGCCTATCCCCGTGGGGCTCGCATGGTGCCCGGTTCTTTTTGAAAGGATAGGTTCTATGACGACGACGAAGATCGAGGCGACGACGGCCGATAGCGTAACTGAGACTCTTTGCACGACCGTACTAATTGCCCACAGACTTGTGGAGGGTGCCCTTGGGTGGAATGAATCGGCCAAAATCCTTGGGGAGGGTGGCCTATATAGGATCTACGGGGATGATGCCAAAAAGGCTTTTCTTACCGACTTCCGCGCTCTAGAAATGAGACTCCTCAAAATCAGCGATCTTGGCATCGGTCACCAAGAGGCCAACAGGTGGCGCGGATTGCTGGGGGTCCGACCTCCCCGCGATGCGGCAAGCTGGCACGAATTGGGCTTTAATCGCGCTTCTCTGGTGTGGACCATCCTTGCCCTACTGGCAGAGCCACCTGCAACGACGGACGGACGGGTATGGGATTTGATCCTTGCCGACATTCAGAAGCATCTTCCGCGATTCAATGATGGCCGGCTGGTTGCTCGAATCCGAATCGAAGAGGCGGTAGCCGACCGGATGGAGGCAAAGGCACTCGCGGCCGACTCGGGGCCAAAGGGTGATTGGGTTCTGTGGAGTGAAGCTTGGAAGCAAGCTTGCTCCACGATGCCCCCTTTCCTAAAGTCGGAGTTTACGGGAGATCCGGGGCAGAACAAACTCCGAAAACAACTCCGCATTGATCATCCCGACTGGTTTGATCAGAAGTCAAAACAGCGGCCACACGTTCGCATTGCTCCATTTCTCAATTACTTCAGTGAAATGGCGGAACGCCTTGAAAGCAAGTTGGCCGAAAATCCCAATGTCCACAAGCACTTCGCCCAAGCAATGAAGGCGGAAAAAGAGCAGATTCGCGCGCGAAAGTAAGCCGCCTTACTTTCGCTCTACTTTCACGGCCCCCCCAAAACCCCCGATAAAACGGGGGTTTTTTCGTTTCCTACTTTCAATTCAACACGCAACGGCCAATGTCGAGGAAAATTGCCTGTGGAGGAAAAATCCTATGGCAAAACTTCAAAACATGCCCGAGGCAATCAAATCGCTTCTCATGGCCGTCGATCATCAAATCAACGCGGCGGCAGAGGCGAAAGATGCGGTCGAGGCACTGCGACGACTGGCCGCGGACGACGTCGGCCACAATCAAGAGCGTGCGGCCAAAATCCTCAACAGCAACCTCCGACAGTGGGAACGGCGGCCGGCGACGGCAGGGGGCGCGCCATGATGCCCAGAGGCAGGAAGCCGAGCCCATTGCATGGCCGTGGCGAAATCCGCGGCGATGCGGTCTACCCCATTTCCGTGTTGATGAAGCGGCTTGGCATTGCCCGAAACACGTTGTCGAGTCTGCGGCGGCGTGGTCTCCCCGTTCATTCCATCGGCCGGCGTTGTGCGATCGTTTACGGGTGGGAATTACTGGCCTTCCTGCGATCGGAATCGGACCAGGGCAGTAATGGTGCTATGGACCAGGACGCAAACAACGGCGATACCGCGACAACCGTACCCACAACCGTACCGGGAGGGCCGGAGGAATGAGTACGGCGACAAAAAACCAAACCATCCGAGACCTTGCACAGGGCTACCTTGCGGGCGGAATCAGTCTGGTCCCGATTAACCACACAAGCAAGCTTCCGGCATTTGGTATGCTGCCCGATGGCAAGTGGGGCCATTTACAGACCGAAGCGGCAACGGCTGAGACTGTTGACCAGTGGTTTGCCCGTGGTTGCAAGGCCGTGGCGGCTGTCTGCGGCGAAGTGTCGGGCGGGTTACTCGTTATCGACTTTGATGAGGCTAGGTTTTTTGATTCATGGTGGGAACTGGTCAACCCGTTGCCCGAAGGCGTTGCGGTCCAGAAGACAGGCCGAGAGGGCGGCGGTTATCAGGTTGCGTTGCGGTGTGAGAACCCTGGCAAAAATGCCAAGCTTGCTTTTGTCCCTGACGAGACCCAAGAGGACGGCCGGAAGTGTGCTATCGAGACCAAAGCGGAAGGCGGTTATGCAGTCCTTCCCGGCAGCCTACACCCAAGCGGCCGTCTCTACGAGTGTATCAGCGGCGACTTTGCAGAAATTGGCACCGTGCCCCAGGCCGTGGCGGATGCGTTGCTTGAAGCGGCCCGAAGCTTGGACGAAGAACCGTTGACACGCAAGCAAAAGGAAGCGGCTGCGGCGGCGTCCCTAAGTGATTCAACGGTGGAAAAATTGCGTCGTCTCAAGGAGGAGATCGCGGAGTGTAACGGCAAGACTTGCGATAAGCATGAGGCAGAATCCAATGGTGAGGTTTCGGTTATCGAAGAGTACAACAAAGCGGTCACCATCGAAGCGGAGTTGTTAGCCCGCAAGTACACGAAGTACGGCGATAGGTACAAGCGACCGGGCGGGGTTCATGGCAGCGTAACTATCAAAGAAGGGCGAAGTTTTCATCATAGTACAAACGATGCCCTATGCGATGGTTATTGGCATCGGCCCTTTGATGTCTTCTGTGCCATAGAACACGATGGCAAGTGCAAGGAAGCGGTTAAGGCGGCGGCCCTAAAGTTGGGCATTAAGCCTAAGAAAGACGCACAGGCGAAGGCACAGGCGGCCCCAGGGGGTACAGAGGGCGATGCCAAAGAACCGTTGCCATTTACGCAATTACTGACAGGGGCGGAATTGTTGGGTCTCGACCTGCGGCAAACCTTCCTAATTAAGGGCGTCTTGGCCGTGCGTCAACCCATGATTATTGGCGGCCGGTCCAAGACCCTGAAGACTTCCATTGGCGGCGTTGACCTGAACATAAGCCTTGGAAGCGGCACCCCGTTCCTTGGTCGGTTTGAGTCCCAGAAAGTGGTTGTCGGTTTCTGGTCGGGTGAATCAGGGGCGGCAACCATCCGAGAAACGGCCAAGCGAGTTGCGGCGGCCCGTGGGGTAGACCTTGCCAAGACCTTGACCCATTGGAATTTCGACCTACCGAAGCTATGCAATCTGGCCCACCTGGATGCCCTTGAAGCGACAATCAAAAAATACGGTATTGAAGTTGCGATTATCGACCCGTTGTACTTAGCCCTGATGTCACCCGAGACGGCCAGCGGGGCAAGCAATATCTTCCTAATGGGCAGTTTATTGCAAGGGCTGACCAAACTGGGGCAGAAGACGAATTGCACGATCGTCTTGCTTCACCACTTCCGCAAGGGCGGGGCACCAAACGAAGATGAACCGGCCGGGCTTGAAGAACTATCCCAAAGCGGCGTTGCCGAGTGGGCACGGCAATGGATGCTATTCCAGCGGCGTTGCCCATATCGAGACGATGGCAACCATGCCCTATGGATGCGTTGCGGAGGGTCCGCCGGTCATTCGTCCTTATGGGGCGTCAATATCGACGAAGGCACCATCGACCCCGACACGGGCGAAGGGCGGCGTTGGGAGGTCTCTGTTAGTCCTCATGCCGATGCCCGGCAAGAGGCCCAGCAAGACAAAGAGAATCGCAAGGCGGCCGACCAAGAGAAGCGAGAGGCTGAGTTTCGGGCTAGGTTACTTTCTGTCCTGAAGACGGTCCCCGATGGTGAGACCGAACGGGCGTTGACCCGAGCCGCCGGAATGAACACGGCCAGTTTCGGCAAAGCAATCTTTGCCCTGATTCAAGAAGGCCGGGTAGTTATGTCCAAAATAACCAAGAACGGGGCTACCTACGATGGCTACAAACCGACCGGAAAGTAAGCACGATGCAACGGGTGCAACAGGTGCAACGGGTGCAACAAATGTCACCAGTTGCGGGCGATGCAACTGCCCCTATTACTATAGGGGCGGTTGCACCGTCTGCATGACACCACCGGAAAGTAAGAAATGAGAAGAAGAAAACCAAACCCTGAAGACGTTGGCCAAGAGTGGATGACCACCCATTGCACCTTGCCCGACAGTATCGAAGAAATCGAGTTTGGCGTGAAACGACAGACAGAGTTGTTTCCCTTGCCGGCCCTCGACTATAGCAAGGCGGGGCGGCTGGCCCGGTTGCTGGCCCTGCCCGGCATGCGGGTGGCTTCCGACCTGATACCACCACCGGCCCCGGCCGCGTTGACGGCGTGGCCGAGGCCCGAACCGTGGGAAATTGACGGCCAAAAAGCAACATCCCCGGCAACACGACCGGCGGAATTGATGGAAAGTAAGCAGTAAACCGCCCGGCGGCCCCCGATTAAGTATCAGGGGCAGGGGCGAAAAGGAATGAAAGAATGAATCTAAAAAGACTTTGGACTGAACACGAATCGACCTACCTGAAATGGTTTTGGCGAGATCCGCCGGAAACGAAAGCGCGAGCGTTTTGGACCAAGCCCGAGCCGACGAATCAACAAACTTCACCACCCCGGCGGCCGTCGCCTTCACGGCCGGACGCGGTCTTCTACACCTGAAGGCAAGAATTGGAGATTAAACATGACAGGCGAAAACTTTCCCCCGTTCCCAACGGCAAGTGACGGAACGCCCCTAGACCCCAATCTTTTTGACTGCTTGCGGCAGCAATACGCTACCCCCCAACGACCAGGCCAGAGCGAGCCTAATGCAGTCGAGGCCGCATTTATGAACATGAGGCAAGCCCTAGCGACCCCTGCCCCGCCGGCCCCGGAGC